>VYLK01000348.1_pt1 | contig 17586 bp, 15 predicted proteins | sample 5114321 | NCBI WGS metagenome assembly VYLK01 (sample SAMN12291792, study PRJNA351875) | freshwater metagenome | isolation source: freshwater lake | place: USA: Michigan, MSU2 Lake | collected 2011-08-16
GGCGTCCTCGGCGAGGGCGAGGGCGGCTTCCAGCTCCGGGCCGCGCGTCGGGGCCCCGGCGATCTCGGCCGTCAGGGTCTCCAGCGCCGTGCCCCGCCGGGCCAGTTCGTCCCCGGCATCGCCGGCCATGGCCGTCTCGCGTCCGATGTCGGCGGCGATCCGGGCGGCCTCGGCGGTCAGGCGGTCGACCTCGGCCCGGGCGGCCTGCTCGGCCATGTCGAGCCGGTCGCGCTCAAGGCTGGCGCGGTGCAGCAGGGCACCGGCGACGGCGTCTTCCTCGCGGGCCGGCTTCAGTGCCTCCTGCGCCGTCAGTGCCGTCGTCTGGGCCCGGCTTGAGGCGGCGGTCGCCTCGCCGACGGCCCGCTCGGCGTCGGCCAGTTCCTGCGCCGCGGCCTCGGCGGCAATGCGGGCGTCGTTCCAGCGAACGAACAGCAGGGCCGCCTGCAGGGCGCGGATCTCGGCGGAAATCTTCTTGTAGCGTTCGGCCTGCCGGGCTTCCCGCTTCAGCCGCGTCAGCGCGGTCTCGAGCTCGCGACCGATGTCGTCCAGACGGTCGAGATTGGCCTCTGCCGCCTTCAGCCGCAGCTCGGCCTCGTGCCGGCGCGTGTGCAGGCCGGCGACGCCGCCGGCCTCCTCGAGAATGCGACGGCGGTTCTGCGGCTTGGCCGCGATCAGTTCACTGATCTGGCCCTGACGGACGAGGGCGGGGGAGTTGGCACCGGTCGAGGCGTCGGCGAACAGCAGCTGCACGTCGCGGGCCCGGACCTCCTTGCCGTTGATGCGGTAGGTCGAGCCCTGACCGCGATCGATGCGGCGCGACACCTCCAGCATCGGACTGTCGGTGAAGGGTTGAGGGGCCCGGCGCTGGGCATTGTCGATGGTCAGCTGGACTTCGGCATGGTTGCGCGGCGGACGGTCGGCGGCACCGGCGAAGATCACATCGTCCATGCCCTGACCGCGCATGGCCTTGGCGGAGTTGGCCCCCATGACCCAGCGCAGGCCTTCTAGCACATTGGACTTGCCGCAGCCGTTGGGGCCCACGACACCGGTCAGCCCCGGCTCGATATGCACCTCGGCGGGGTCGACAAAGGACTTGAAGCCCACAAGCCGGAGGCGCTGGAACTGCATCGGCTCCTACGCAGTCACTGGCCTGCGGTGGCCGCCCGGATCGCGACCTCCAGCCCGCCCAGCGAGCGGTCCGTCACCTGACGTCCATTGACGAAGAAGGCCGGGGTTGAGTGGACGCCCGCCGCCTCGGCGCTGTCCATGTCGCGGGCGAGGGCAGCCTCGACCGCCGGGCTCGTGGCGCAGGCTTCGATCTGGGCCTGGGTGCGACCGCTGACAGCGATGGCCGGGCCATACCAGTCCTCACGGTTTCCGCCGCGGAGGACGGCGGACTGACCCCGCATCAGGGCGGCGGCGACCTCGAAGAAGCGTTCAGGCGCGGCGCACCGGGCCAGGGCGGCTCCGGGGAGGGAGATCTCCTGGGGGTCGGTCGGCAGGTTGCGGAACACGAACCGGACCTTGCCGGTGTCGATGAAGCGGGTCTTGAAGCCCGGATAGACGAACTGGTGCCAGTCCGCGCAATGGTGGCAGGCGAAGGAGGCGTATTCGATCACCGTCACCGGCGCGTCGGCGCGGCCGATGCTGCGGTCCGCCGCCGTAACCGGGGCGAGCGTCTGACGCGCCTGGGCCAGGTCTGTTGCCGTGACCGAGGCCACCATGGCGGTAACGATCATCGCCAGCCCGAGCGCTAGTACAGGACGCCACAACAGGGTCAGTCTGGAGATCACTATTTGGCCAGTTCCGCATCGATGGCGCGCGACAGGTCGGCCATGGTTGTGCCGCTCTGGGAGCCGGGGGAGATGACCTTGACACCATTCACGAGGAAGGTCGGCGTGCCCTCGATGTCGGCGGCCTGGGAGGCGCGGGCGCGGGCTTCGGCGGCCTTGATGTTCTCCGGATCCTTGATGCAGGTCTCGATCTGCTGGTTGTTCAGCCCCGCTCCGTTGCCGATACGGAACAGGGTATCGCGCGGATTGACGCCCGCCTGCCACTCGTCCTGGCTCAACAGGATATTGTGGACAACGTCGAAGTATTTGTCGTCGCCGGCACAGCGGGCGATCATGAAGCCGGCCACGGCCACATTGACCGGACCCGTCGGCAGTTCGCGGAAAACGAAGCGAACCTTGTTGGTGTCGACATAGGCGGCCTTGAACGCAGCCCAGTTCTCCTTGTGCCAGGCGGCGCAGACGTGGCAGGTGACCGAGGCATATTCGATGACCGTGACCTTGGCACCCTCGGGGGCACCCATGGCCATGTCGCCATCGACCGCAGCAGAGCTGCCACCGCCGCAGCCCGAGAGCGTGGCCATGGCGGCAAGGGCCGCTGCGGTCATTGCCGCGCGGCGGCTCATGGCGGCGTATTTGGTCTGGGCGCTCATGGCGTCGTCCTCAACTGCAGGCGGGATTCTGGAAAGCATCGCGCGATTCCCCACCGATACGCGCGCCTGATCACTTTCGAGAACAGAAACGGCGAAGTTTTGTCAACGGCCCGAACGGTCGCGGCCTTTTTCAGGATCGCCCAGAACCGCGCGGCCAAGCCGTTCCAGCGGCCCCTTCAGGCTGTCGGGTGCGCCGTCGAGGGCGGCTTTCAAATCGGCTTCCTCATGCGCAGCCAGCGGCTGGGCGGCGGGACGGCGTTTCGGTGCGGCCGCAAGGTCCGGGGGCGGCTTGACCGGTCCCTGGGCGATCCTGAGCCGGTCCACGCTGCCCGCACCCAGGAACAGATTGACCCGGGCCAGTATGTCTTCGGACTGATGCTGCACCAGCAGGGCGGCGGGTCCGGCCACGCGCAGCTCCAGGGTTCCGCCGGCACCGCCCCGGCCCTTTGTCAATTTCTGCGGCCGGGTCACCCGCGCCAGCCGGTCGCCGACGATCTCGCGCCAGCGCGGTTCCAGCGCCGTCGCGCCGCGGCCGAACCGGCCGTCCAGCTCCTTGATCAACGCCTGCAGGGCCCGGCCGGCCTTGGGCGCCGGGCGGGGTACAGGGCGCGTGCGTCGGCGCGACAGGATTTCGCGGGCCTCGGCGTCTGTGGGCAGCGTGCGGCGCATTTGCGGTCTATAACGCGGACGATGCGTTCCGTCCCCAATCCTGTGTCCGCCGTCCGCGCTGCCCTGCTGGAATGGTATGATCGCCACGGACGGGCGCTGGCCTGGCGCGCGCCGCCGGGAGCCCCGCCGCCCGATCCCTATCGGGTCTGGCTGTCCGAGGTGATGCTGCAGCAGACCACCACCCCGCATGCCACGCCCTATTTCGAGGCCTTCACTGCCCGCTGGCCGACGGTGGGGGATCTGGCGGCGGCTGACGACAGCGATGTGATGGCAGCCTGGGCGGGGCTCGGCTACTACGCCCGCGCGCGCAATCTGCTGGCCTGCGCCCGTGCCGTGGCCCGGGATCACGGCGGGGTGTTTCCCGATACGGAGGCCGGCCTGCTGGCCCTGCCCGGGGTCGGTGCCTATACCGCAGCCGCCGTGGCCGCCATCGCCTTCGGCCGCCCGGCCAATGTGGTCGACGGCAATGTCGAGCGCGTCATGGCGCGGCTGTTCGCCGTGGAGACGCCGCTGCCGGGTGCGAAGCCGGAACTCAGGCAGCTGGCCGGTTCGCTGGTGGCCGCTGACCGTCCGGGCGACTGGCCGCAGGCCCTGATGGATCTGGGTGCCACGGTCTGCCGCCCCGGCAAGCCGCTGTGCGAGGCCTGTCCGCTGACGACATGGTGCGCCGCCCATGCGTCGGGCCATCCGGAGCGCTGGCCGCTGAAGACGAAGAAGGCGGACCGTCCGCACCGCACCGGGATCGCCTGGGTCCTGCGCGACGGGCGGGGACGGGTGGCGCTGGAGCGGCGGCCGGACAAGGGGCTGCTGGGCGGGATGACGGGGCTGCCGACGTCGGAATGGCGTGTCGGAACCGCAGAGGCCTCACCGCCCGTCGCCGCCGACTGGCGCGAAGCGGGCGCGATCGAACACGTCTTCACCCATTTCTCGCTGACGCTGACCGTGCGTGTGGGGGAGGGGCAGGGGGATTTCGTCTGGACCGATCCTGATGAAGCGCTGGCGTCACTGCCGACGGTGTTCAGGAAGGCGCTGGAGCGCGGGCTGGGCTGACGCCTACTGCATCCCCGCCCGGACCTCGGCGCGCAGGGCGTCGATCGAGCGCAGGCCCTGATCGGTCCTGAAACGCCAGTAGGTCCAGCCGTTGCAGGCGGGCGCATTCTCGAACAGGGCCCCCAGCTTGTGGATCGAGCCGGTCAGTTCGCCGGCCACCAGCGAGCCGTCGGCCCGGACCCGGGCCTCGCGTTCGCCGCGCGGGCAGTAGAGCTTGTCGCCCGGCGACAGCAGGCCGGCCTCGACCAGGGCCCCGAAGGGCACCTTCACCTCGGCCTTGCGCGAGCCCATGACCACCAGGTCCTCGGGCGCGGCGGGGATGACCGCCTTGATCCGCTTTTCGGCCACCTTGGCATAGGTCTCGTCGCGCTCGATGCCGATCCAGTGGCGGCCCAGCCGCTTGGCCGCCGCACCCGTGGTGCCGGTGCCGAAGAAGGGGTCCAGCACCACATCGCCGGGGCGGGTGGCGGCCATCAGCACGCGGTGCAGCAGGCCCTCGGGCTTCTGGGTCGGATGGGCCTTCTTGCCGTCGGCGTCCTTGATCCGCTCCTCCCCCGTGCACAGGGCCAGGGTCCAGTCGGACCGCATCTGGACGTCCTCATTGAAGGCCTTCAGGGCGTCGTAGTTGAAGGTATAGCGCTTCTGGTCCCGGCTCCGCGCCGCCCAGATCAGGGTCTCATGGGCATTGGTGAACCGCGTGCCCTTGAAGTTCGGCATGGGGTTGGACTTGCGCCAGATGATGTCGTTCAGGACCCAGAAGCCGAGGTCCTGGATCGCCGAACCGAGGCGGAAGACATTGTGATAGCTGCCGATCACCCAGATCGAGCCCTCGGGCTTCAGGATGCGGCGGCATTCCTTCATCCATTCGCGGGTGAAGGCGTCATAGGCGGCGAAACTGTCGAACTTGTCCCAGTCGTCGTCGACGGCGTCGACTTTCGAGTTGTCCGGCCGCAGCAGGTCGCCGCCCAGCTGCAGATTATAGGGCGGGTCGGCAAAGACCATGTCGACACAGGCATCGGGCAGGGACCGCAGCACCTCGATGCAGTCGCCCCTCATGACGACATCGGTCTTCAGATCAGACATGGATACGCAGGCCCCGGACAGATTGAGGACCGAACGGTGAATCATTGCGGTTAAGGGCGGTTTAAGCGGACGGCAGACCGCGGGCCGTCAGTGACCGGCCAGGCCTGCAAACTTCCAGCCGAGGGTCTGACCGGCGTGGAACGGCACGACCTCGGTATCGGCGGCGATCATCATCTCCGGCACCTGGTGCGCGACCCGGTCGAGCCGGATCCGGTCCTCGTTCAGGGGCAGGCCGTAGAAGCGCGGGCCATTCTCGGAGGCGAAGGCCTCGAGGTGATGCAGGGCGCCTTCTTCCTCGAAGGTCCGGGCATAGCTCTCGATCGCGAACGGGGCGTTGAAGATGCCGGCGCAGCCACAGGCCGATTCCTTGGCACCGACGGCATGGGGAGCGGAGTCGGTGCCGAGGAAGAACCGGTCCGAACCCGAGGTCGCCGCCCGGCGCAGGGCGAGGCGGTGCACTTCCCGCTTGGCCACTGGCAGACAGTAGAAATGCGGGCGGATCCCACCCTGGAACATGGCGTTGCGGTTGAAGTCGAGGTGGTGCGGCGTGATCGTCGCGGCGACATTCGCCCCGGCGGTCTCGACGAAGGCCACGGCATCGGCGGTGGTGATGTGTTCGAACACCACCTTGAGGGCCGGGAAATCGGCGATGATCCGGGTCAGGATGCGGTCGATGAACACCGCTTCGCGGTCGAAGATGTCGACATGGGAGTCTGTCACCTCACCATGGACCAGGAGCGGCATGCCGATCTGCTGCATGACCTCGAGAACCCGATAGATCCGGCGGAAGTCGGTCACGCCGTGGCTGGAGTTGGTCGTGGCATTGGCCGGATAGAGTTTGCAGGCGGTGAAGACGCCCGCCGCAAAGCCGCGCCCGACCTCGGCCGGGTCGATGTCGTCGGTCAGGTAGCAGGTCATCAGGGGGGTGAAGACCGTTCCCGGCTCGACCGCCGCCAGGATGCGCGCGCGATAGGCTTCGGCAGCCGCCACGGTGGTGACGGGCGGGGCCAGGTTGGGCATGACGATGGCGCGGGCAAATTGGCGGGCCGTATAGTTGACGACCGAGCCCAGCATGGCCCCGTCGCGCAGGTGCACATGCCAGTCGTCAGGCCGACGGATGACCAGTCCGATGCCGGTGGTCGGGGGCGTCGCGACCGCCGTTGCGGTTTCAGAGAGCGTCATCGGGCTGTTCCTTGGCGGACCTTGCCGGTGTCCATCGCGTCGCCGCGCGGGCTGGATTCGGCTCCCAGCGCATAGCGGCAGACGGGCCCGCTCGTCCAGTTCGCCGCCTGCGGGTGCCGACTGTGCCGCACCCCGTTGCGGTGCCGCTACATCCGCTCACGCTTTGTTACAGTCCCGGCCTCGCCTTCGCGGGCGCAGCACGTTAGTCAGGCCGCACAAGACGAGACTTCAGGGACCAGGCGATGACTCAGTGGGTGTACGGCTTCGGTGGGGGCTCTGCCGACGGCGATGCGTCGATGAAGAACCTGCTCGGCGGCAAGGGGGCCAACCTCGCCGAGATGTCGTCGCTCGGCCTGCCGGTGCCGCCGGGCTTCACCATCACGACGGAAGCCTGCGTCCACTATTATTCGAACGGCCAGACCTATCCCGATGCGCTGGCCGCCCAGGTCGCCGCCGGGCTGAAGACCGTCGAGGCGGTCGTCGGCAAGACCTTCGGCGATGCGAGCAATCCGCTGCTGGTCTCGGTCCGGTCGGGGGCCCGCGCCTCCATGCCGGGGATGATGGACACGGTCCTGAACCTCGGCCTGAACGATGAGACGGTCGAGGGCCTTGCCGCCCTGTCCGGCGACCGCCGCTTCGCCTTCGACAGCTATCGCCGCTTCATCACCATGTATTCCAGCGTCGTGCTCGGCCTGAGCCATGACGATTTCGAGGAGGTGCTGGACGACCACAAGGACCGGCTGGGCGTCACCATCGACACTGACCTGAGCGCCTCGGATTGGGAAAAGGTCGTCGCCGACTACAAGGCCGTGGTCGAGGACCGGCTGGGTCACGCCTTCCCGCAGGACCCGCATGACCAGCTCTGGGGGGCCGTCTCGGCCGTCTTCGCCAGCTGGATGAACGACCGGGCCAAATTCTATCGCCGCATGCACGACATCCCCGAGAGCTGGGGCACGGCGGTCAATGTCCAGTCCATGGTCTTCGGCAATATGGGCGAGACCTCGGCCACGGGCGTCGCCTTCACCCGCAACCCCTCGACCGGTGAGGCCCGGCTGTACGGCGAGTTCCTGATCAATGCCCAGGGCGAAGACGTCGTCGCCGGCATCCGCACGCCCCAGTCGCTGACGAAGGCGGGCCGGGAAGAGATGGGCGAGACCGCCCCCTCGATGGAGGAGGCCATGCCGGTCGTCTTCGGCGAGTTCGTCGAAGTCATCGGCCGGCTGGAAAGCCACTACCGCGACATGCAGGACATCGAGTTCACGGTCGAACAGGGCCGCCTCTGGATGCTGCAGACCCGCAACGGCAAGCGGACAGCCAGGTCGGCGCTGAAGATCGCGGTCGATCTGGCCGCTGAAGGCGTGATTTCCCAGGAAGAGGCGATTTCCCGCGTCGAGCCCTCGGCGCTGGACCAGCTGCTGCACCCGACGCTGGATCCGAAGGCCAGCCGTACCGTGGTGGCGTCCGGCCTGCCGGCCTCGCCCGGCGCGGCGACCGGCAGGATCGTCTTCGACGCCGACGAGGCCGAGCGGCTTTCGCAGCTGGGCGACGCCGTCATACTGGTGCGCGAGGAGACTTCGCCGGAAGACATCCACGGCATGCATGCGGCCCGCGGCATCGTCACGGCGCGTGGCGGCATGACCAGCCACGCCGCCGTCGTGGCGCGCGGCATGGGTCGTCCCTGCGTCTGCGGCATCAATGAGCTGTCGATCGACGACAGGGCCGGGACCTTTACCGCCCGTGGTCGGACCTTCAGGGCCGGCGAGATCATCACCATCGACGGCTCGAAGGGCGAGGTGCTGGACGGTGCCGTGGCCATGATCGAGCCGGAGCTGACCGGCGACTTCCAGACCCTGATGGCCTGGGCCGACAAGGTCCGCCGCCTGAAGGTGCGCGCCAATGCCGAGACGCCGCTGGATGCGAAGACCGCGCGCGGTTTCGGCGCCGAGGGTATCGGCCTGTGCCGGACCGAGCACATGTTCTTCGATGACGCCCGCATCGCCGCGGTGCGCGAGATGATCCTGGCCGACGACGAGGCCGGCCGCCGTGCGGCGCTGGCCAAGATCGCGCCGTTCCAGAAGGCGGACTTCGTTGAACTGTTCACCATCATGGCCGGCCTGCCGGTGACGGTGCGCCTGCTCGACCCGCCGCTGCACGAGTTCATCCCCCACAGCGACGCCGAGATCGATGCGCTGGCGGTGACGCAAGGGTTGGACGCCGCCAAGCTGAAGCGGCGGGCGAAGGAACTGCACGAGACCAACCCCATGCTCGGCCACCGGGGTTGCAGGCTGGGCGTCGCCTATCCCGAGATCTATGAGATGCAGGTCCGCGCCATCCTCGAGGCGGCGCTGCAGGTGAAACAGACCGCGGCCGAGGCCCCCATCCCGGAGATCATGCACCCGCTGGTCGCCCTCGGGCTGGAGATGAAATATCTGCGCGAACTGACCGACCGCACCGCCGAGGCCGTCTTCGCCGGGGCCGGCGACCGGGTCGAATACCTTGTCGGCACCATGATCGAACTGCCGCGCGCGGCCCTCCGTGCCGCCGACCTGGCCGAATACGCCGAGTTCTTCTCCTTCGGCACCAACGACCTGACCCAGACCACCTTCGGCATCAGCCGCGACGACTCCGGCCGCTTCCTGCAGGCCTATATGGACAAGGGCATCTTCGAGACCGACCCGTTCGTCCGTCTGGACCAGGACGGGGTCGGCGACCTGATCCGCATTGCCGCCGAACGGGGCGGGGCGGCGCGTCCGGGCATCAAGATGGGCATCTGCGGCGAACACGGCGGCGACCCGTCGTCGATCGCCTTCTGCGAAGAGGTCGGCCTCGACTACGTCAGCTGCTCACCTTACCGCGTGCCGATCGCCCGGCTGGCGGCAGCCCAGGCGGCACTGGTGTCGCGGGGAGGCGAGGCGCGCGAGAAGGACCGTTAGGTCCTCCAACCGCTGTGTCAGGCGACGCCGGGTTGCAGGGCCCAGCGCATCGAGCCTTCGCCGAAGGGTTTGAAGAACAGGTCGCGGTAGCGTTCAAACACCTCGACAATCGTCCTGGCCATGTCCTGCGCGACGGTCTCGCCGCGCTGACGTTTCATCGCAACGATGCACTGCACCACGTCGCGTTGGTGAGCCGAGCCGCCCATCCTCTTCAGCACTGCGGCGATATCCTGTGCCAGCGGATCGATCTGGGCTCCCCACGGCGCGGCGAGCAGAGTCGACCCGGACGCCTCCGCGCTGTTGCCCGGGGAACCGACCGAAAGATCCGACGGCAGATGCAAGCGCAGGCGCGATTTCGTGATCAGAGGGCATGACGGAGCCGCGTCGGCCGGAGAGCCTTCCCTTTGCATCAGCACAGGTACCGAAAGATCCGACGGCGGATGCAAGCGCAGGCGCGATTTCGTGATCAGAGGGCATGACGGAGCCGCGTCGGCCGGAGAGCCTTCCCTTTGCATCAGCATAGGTCGCGTTGTCATCCTGTCCGTCTCTGCGACTAGTTGAAGAGGAAATTCATCACGTCGCCGTCCTTGACGACATAGGACTTGCCCTCGGCGCGGAGCTTGCCGGCCTCGCGGGCCTTCGCCTCACCCTTCAGGGTGACGAAGTCGTCGAAGGCGATGGTCTCGGCGCGGATGAAACCCTTTTCGAAATCGGTGTGGATAACGCCCGCCGCTTGGGGGGCCGTGGCGCCGATCGGAATGGTCCAGGCGCGCGCCTCCTTGGGGCCCACGGTGAAATAGGACTGCAGGCCCAGCAGGGCATAGGCCTCGCGGATCAGACGGTTCAGGCCGGGCTCGGCCAGGCCCAGGCTTTCCAGGAATTCGGCCTGTTCAGCGGGGTCCAGAACGGCCAGTTCGGAATCGATCTTGGCCGAGATGACCACAGCCTTGGCATTGTCGGCGGCGGCGCGGGCGGCGACCTGTGCGGACAGTTCATTGCCCTTGTCGGCCGAGGTCTCGTCGACGTTGGAGACATAGAGCGCCGGCAGGGAGGTCAGCAGCTGCAGCATGTGCCAGGCCTTCTGGTCCTCCTTGTCGACCTGGACCACGCGGGCGGGCTTGCCGGCGCGCAAGGGCGTCAGGGCCATGTTGATCAGGCGCAGGGTGGTCTGGGCCTCCTTGTCGCCGCCCTTGGCCTTCTTCTCGACGTTGACCACGCGCTTCTCGAGGCTTTCGAGATCGGCCAGCATCAGTTCGGTCTCGATGATTTCGAGGTCCGAGATCGGGTCGATGCGGTTTTCGACATGGGTGATGTCGTCGTCGATGAAGCAGCGCGCGACGAAGGCCACGGCGTCGCAGTCCCGGATGTTGGCCAGGAACTGATTGCCCAGGCCCTCGCCCTTGGACGCGCCTCGCACCAGTCCGGCGATGTCGACGAAGGTGATCCGTGACGGAATGATCTCCTTCGAGCCGGCGATCTCCGCCAGGACGTCCAGGCGTGGCTCCGGGACCGCCACATCCCCGGTGTTCGGCTCGATGGTGCAGAACGGATAGTTGGCGGCCTGCGCCGCCGCCGTGCGGGTCAGGGCGTTGAACAGGGTGGACTTGCCGACATTGGGCAGGCCGACGATCGCGACTTTCAGGGCCATGGTCTTGGGGAGCTTTCGAGTGAGCGCGAGCCTTTAGCCCGTCGCGACCGGTTTGTCAGGTCGGGTGTATTCGCGACGCCTAACCGGCGTCCGCCGCCGATGCGGCCTCGCCCTGCGGGACGGCCGGCTGGCCGACCGTCGCCGTCACCTCGACCGGCGGCGAGGCCTCGAAGGTCAGGGTCAGGGCAACGGTATCCCCCGCCACCAGCGGCTCCTTGACGCCCAGCAGCATCAGATGATTGCCGCCCGGCGCGAGGGCGACGGTCTCACCGGCGGGAAGGGGCAGGCCCTCCTTCAGCTCGTTCATCATCATCATGCCGCTCTCGATCCGGCTCTCGTGGATCTGGACCAGATTGGCGGCGGGGCTGGTGACGCTGACCAGCCGGTCGGCGGCCTTCGCGGTCAGGGTCAGGTAACAGCCCGTCATCTGGCGCCCCACCGGCGTCGGCCGGCAGATGGCTCCGGCGACCTCGACGGTTGAAGCTGCCCCGGAACCCGTCCCACCGGGACTGCAGGCGGACAGGGTCAGCAAGGCGAGGGCGAGCGCGAGGCGCGGGGTGCGGGTCATCGGATCAGGCCTTTGTGGCGGCGGTCGGAATCGTCCCGGCCGTACAGGCGGGGCGGCGAGGAGGGAAGGGCGGCTAATCGCCCCGGTCGGCGTTCTCCGCCGCCTGACGGGGGCTGAATTTCGGGGCGGGGGCCAGGCGCATGACCTCGGCCTGGTAGCGGTCGTCGTCGCCGGCGAGGGCGAAGGGCAGGGCACCGGCGACGGCGTCCAGCATGGGCTCCAGCCAGGTCAGGTCGGCCTTGTGGAAGTCGCTCAGCACATGACCGTGCACCAGTTCGGGCGCGCCGGGGTGGCCGACGCCCATGCGGCCACGGCGGAAGTCGGCGCCCAGCTGGCTGATCAGGCTGCGCACGCCGTTCTGGCCCGCCGCCCCGCCACCGGTCTTCATGCGGAAGCGGCCGGGGGCCAGGTCGATCTCGTCATGGAAGATGATGACCGCGCCGGGCTGGACCTTGTAGAAGCGCGCCGCCTCAGCCACGGCCCGGCCGCTCTCGTTCATGAAGGTCTGGGGCTTCATCAGCAGGACCTTGACCGGCCCGGCGGCGGTGGCGACCTCGCCCTCGCGGATCACCGACTGGAATTTGGCCCGCTCGGGCCCGAACGACCAGCGCCGCGCGATCTCGTCGGCGGCCATGAAGCCGATGTTGTGGCGGTTGCCCTGATATTTGGGACCCGGATTGCCCAGGCCGGCGATGATGATCATGGGGCGAGGTCCGGATAAGGAAACGGCCCCGTCCGTTTCCGGAAGGGGCCGTTCCAGTAGCATCTGGTGGGAAGGAGATCAGCCCTCGGCGGAGCCTTCGGCATCGGAGCCGTCGGCCGCGGCCGAAACGGCGGCCGAGGACGACTTGATCAGGGCGATCACGAAGTCACGGTCGGTGATCACCGGCGAGACGTCCTTGGGAGCCTTGAGGTCCGCCCAGCGGATGGTGTCGCCCATCTTGTGGCCGGCCAGGTCGACGATCAGGTCTTCCGGGATGTGATCCGCGCGGACCTTCACCTCGACGGCGTGACGGACGACTTCCAGCACGGCGCCCTGACGGAAGGCTTCGCACTTGTCCTGGTTGATGAAGTGGACCGGGACCTCGATCTTGATGGTCTGGCTCTCATCGACCCGCATGAGGTCGAAATGCAGCGGACGGTCGGTGACCGGGTCGAACTGGACATCGCGCGCGATGACCGGCTGCGATTCCGTGCCGTACTTCAGGGTCACCAGGTGACCCAGCAGCTTGCCGGTGTAGAGCGACTTGCGGAAGTCGCGCTCGTTCACCGAGATGGCCACGGGGGCCTTGTCGCCGCCGTAAAGCACGCCCGGGACCATGCCAGCGCGGCGCGCGGCGCGAGCGCCACCGGTGCCGACGCCACTACGGACGTCCACGTTCAGAATGATCTCGGCCATCGCCTCGCCTCAACAACACAAACGCCGCGCTGACCAGTCAGCCTTCGCGGCGGGGTCTCGGGACCCTGAATTCAAGAGCGCGGGTCATTACACGCCAACCGGCGCGGACGCAACCGCTCCCGACGTCATTGCGACGCCGGAGTGAAAACCTGTGTCAGCGCCCGTTGTTCAGGGCCGCAGCCGCCGCCTCGGCGACGGGCGTCTGCACCGGGGCGGAATCAGCGGCACCACTCGCGACCGACGTCGGCGAGACCTCGGCTGGGACCGGGGTGATGTTCTGGGCGGTGCAGGTGGCGAGGTCACGCGCGACATGGCGGCCGACGCAGAACATGTCCTCATAGCTGGGGCGTGAGGCGGCGAGGCACTGGAACAGCATCAGCTTGGACATGTTGAGGCAGAATTCGCTGTTCTGCTCGACGGTCAGGGCCTCGGTATTGGCCCGGGCGTCCTCGCCACCGGCCCCCAGCGCCGCCAGGGCGGCCATAGCCAGCGACCGGGTGACCGCCGGGGTATAGGGCGGCCCCGAGCGTGCCGGGTTCAGCGCCAGGCCGGTGCCCGAGTTGGCCGCGGCGAACAGACGGGCCGATTCCTCGGCCGAAGGCAGCATCTGGACGGCTGACAGGGCCTTAGCACCCTCCAGTCGCCGGACGCGATCGGTGATGTGGGCGGTGGCCCAGCGGCGGCGGGGGTCGTTGCGGGCCTGGATGGTGTAGGCGTCCTGCTCGACGGCGTCCGCGATCAGCAGCATGGCCGCGGAATCCCGACCGATGGTGTCGACGATCAGACCGGCGGCGGCATCGGCGCCCGGCAGATTGGCGGCATAGGCGGGGTCGGCGATGACCCTGGCGATGATGTCGCGGCGGACGGCCGGATCGGCGGCAAGGGCGCGGACGCCCTGGACGAACTCCGGCGACTGCAGGGCGAGGATCGAGCCGTAGGCGATCATGCCGCGCGAAAGCTGGGCCGGTTCATAGGCGGCACCCCGACGGATGGCCGCCTGGATCGCCTCGGCGCTGGTAAAGCCGGCCTGGATGGAGCTGGCCTCGCGCATGAAGGCGACATAGATGGAGGCCGCCTGGGCCACGCCCTCGTTCAGGCTGACGGGCGGCGGCGGGGCATGGACCACGGCCGGCGGCGGGGGCGGTGCGGGGGCGGGTTCCGGCTCCGGAGTGGCGCAACTGGCCAGAAGGGCGGCGACGGCAACGGCCGCCAACGAAAAGCCGCGACGCGGAAGGGCCTGAAGCATGCGAAATCCTCACAACGAAGCGCGGCGCCGCGAGGCACCGGGGTTCCAGCCCCTTATAACGCGCGGAGAAGCGTTTTCCGACCGTTAATCGAACAGCTTCGAAACAGACTCTTCATTGGCGATTCGCCGGATCGCCTCTCCGATCAGCGGGGCGACGGAAACCGTCCGGATTTTTCCGCAGCTCAGGACTTCATGGGGCTGCTCGATGGAGTCCGTGATCACCAGTTCCTTCAACGGACCGTCGGTGATCCGCTGAACTGCCGGGCCCGAGAGGACGCCGTGGGTGATATAGGCCGAGACCTCGGTCGCGCCCTTTTCCATCAGGGCCTTGGCGGCATTGACGAGGGTGCCGCCGGAATCGACGATGTCGTCGAACAGGATGCAGCGCCGGCCCTGGACGTCGCCGATGATGTTCATGACCTCGCTTTCGCCGGCCCGGGCGCGGCGCTTGTCGACGATCGCCAGATCGGCATCGAGGCGGGAGGCCAGCGAGCGGGCGCGAACCACGCCGCCGACGTCGGGCGAGACGATCATCAGGTCGCCGCCGCGCGGATAGTGATCCTTGATGTCCTGGGCCAGCACGGGCGTGGCGACAAGATTGTCGGTCGGGATGTCGAAGAAGCCCTGGATCTGGCCGGCGTGCAGATCCATGGTCAGGACCCGGTGCGCCCCGGCCCGGGTGATCATGTTCGCCACCAGCTTGGCCGAGATCGGCGTCCGGCCGCCCGTCTTCCGGTCCTGCCGGGCATAGCCGAAATAGGGCATGACCGCCGTAATCCGCCGCGCCGACGCCCGCACCAGGGCGTCGGTCATGATCAGCAGCTCCATCAGATTGTCGTTGGCCGGATAGCTGGTCGACTGGATGATGAAGACATCCTCGCCGCGGACGTTTTCCTCGATCACGGCGAAGACCTCATTGTCGGCGAACCGTTTCACCTGGGCCTTGGTCAGGGGCATGTCGAGGTGGGCCGCAATGGCCTGGGACAGGGTCCGGTTGGAGTTGCCAGAGAGCAGCTTCATGTCCGGTCATCCTTTCGCCGTCATCGCCGGGCTGAGAATGGATCCTCGGCGCTGGCGCGCTTCATACCAGTGGATGGCCCGGCCACAAGGCGCGGCGCGCCTTTTTGGCGTTCTTCTTCGCGGATTGGCGTGGGCAGGTTCGCTGGTGTAGAGATCGCGTCTCGTTTTCCGGGGGCGCTGACGGGTCCACGCCCGCCGGCATTTCAAGTTGAGGTCGTCCTTGCCTGCTTCCAAATTCCGTTCCGGCCTGGTCCTGGCCACGGTGGCTGTGTCGGCCCTGACGCTCTCGGCCTGCGGTGCCCGCACCGATCGTCCCCGTCTGGCCTATGAGGAGCGGCCGGTCGAGGCGCTCTACAACACGGGCTACCAGCGCCTGCAGAGCAAGCGCTGGGCCGATGCGATCGACTATTTCCAGGAGGTCGAGCGCCAGCATCCCTATTCGGAGTGGTCGCGTCGTTCGATCCTGATGCAGATCTACGCCTATTATCAGAACAACAACTACGCCGAGGCCATCGCCGCCTCGGACCGGTTCATCCAGCTGTTCCCGGGCAATCCCAGCGCGCCCTATGCCTTCTACATGAAGGCCCTGTGCAATTTCGAACAGATCACCGACGTGGGCCGCGACCAGGGCTATGCCCAGGCGGCGCTGGACGGGCTCAAGGATGTGCAGCGCCGTTATCCCGGCACCTCCTATGCCATCGACGCCACGGTCAAGATCGACATGGTCAATGACCAGCTGGCGGGCAAGGAAATGGCCATCGGCCGCTACTACCAGCGCGCCGGCCAGCCGCTGGCGGCGATCAACCGCTACAAGGCGGTGATCGACAACGAAGCCTACCAGCGCACCTCGCACACGCCCGAGGCCCTGTTCCGCCTGGTCGAGGTCAATCTGGTGCTCGGCCTCAAGGAAGAGGCGACCCGCAACGGTGCCGTGCTCGGCTTCAACTATCCGGGCAGCCCCTGGTACGCCGAGGCCTATGCCCTGCTGTCCGAGGACGGCCGCACGCCCGAGGTCGCCCCGACCGCCCAGCGCGAAAGCTGGCTGCGCCGGATCATTCCGGGCTGACGTTTCCGATATGTTCCGCTAGTCTCGGTCTTTACCCGGGGCGCGAATGGCCAGCATCCTCCGGCGTCGCCCGAGAGATAGATTCGCCTTGCCTCATCCTGATCCCTGCGTTCCCGGCCCTGTGACCCTCGACGGATCGCGTCCATGCTGACCGCCCTGTCCATCCGCGACATTGTGCTGGTCGACGCCCTCGACCTTGAGGTTCACGGCGGCCTGACGGTGCTGACCGGCGAGACCGGGGCGGGCAAGTCGATCATCCTCGACGCCCTCGGCCTGGCGCTGGGCGCACGGGCGGACGCCGGTCTGGTGCGGGCCGGGGCGAAACAGGCCTCGGCCACCGCCGTCTTCACCGCCCCCGACGATCCCGCCCTGATCGCCCTGATCAGCGAGCGGGGCTTTGACGTGGCGCCGGGCGAGGAGCTGATCCTGCGCCGCACCCTGGCCGCCGACGGCCGCAGCCGCGCCTTCGTCAATGACCAGCCGGCGGGCGTCACCGCCCTGCGCGAGATCGGCCAGGCACTGGTCGAGGTCCACGGCCAGCACGAGACCGTCGGCCTGCTGGACTGGAAGACCCACCGCGCCCTGCTGGACAACTATGGCGGCCTGCAACCCCCGCTGGACGGGGTCGCCCGCGCGGCCGACCGGCTCAGGGCCGCCGAACGCACCGTCACCGACCTCAAGGCCGCGGCGGCCGACGCCGCCTCGCGGGCCGAAGAGCTGACCCGGAACCTCGCCGACCTCGACGACCTCGACCCGCGCGCCGACGAGGAGACCGAACTGGCCGGCGAACGGGCCATCCTTGGCGCTGCGGAAAAGGCCGTCGCCGACCTCGCTGACGCCCGCGCGTCGCTTGGCGGGGACAAGCTGTCCCAGAAGCTGTCGGCGGCCCTGCGCGCCGTCGAACATGCGCGAACGCGGGCGGGGCAGGCGGGGACCGACCCCGAACATCCCCTGCTGCAGAAACTGGCCGCCGCCGCCGAGGCCATCGACCGCACCATGGTGGAGGCCGAAGAGGCCATCGCCTGCGTCGACGCGGCAGCCAATGCCTTCGACTTCGAGCCCGGCCGTCTCGACAAGGCCGAGGAGCGGCTGTTCGCCCTGCGCGCCGTCGCGCGCAAGCTGAACGCCTCCGTCGACAGCCTGCCGGCCCTGCGCCTGCGGTTCCGCGAACAGCTGCGGCTGATCGAGGACGGTGCCGATGCCATCAGCGCCGCCGAACGCGCCGCCTCGGCCGCGCGCGAGGCCTATGATGTGGCCGCCGGCCGCCTGACCGCCGCCC
>VYLK01000349.1_pt1 | contig 17574 bp, 27 predicted proteins | sample 5114321 | NCBI WGS metagenome assembly VYLK01 (sample SAMN12291792, study PRJNA351875) | freshwater metagenome | isolation source: freshwater lake | place: USA: Michigan, MSU2 Lake | collected 2011-08-16
AGACCCGGGATGGAGGACCATCTGCCAATGCAAATGAGGTAAAGGAAGGCGGTGCCTTGATTCCGCTGGGTTCAGATCGCGAGCACGGAAGCCACAAGGGTTTCTGCCTTGGGGCATGGGTAGATATCTTCTCGGCCGTGCTTTCGGGTGCCAACTACGGGCCGTGGGTTCCTCCCTTTGTCAGTTTTCTGGCTCCACCTGCCGATCCTGTGGGCGAGGGCATCGGCCATTTTTTTGGCGCCATGCGAATCGATGCGTTTCGGTCAGCGGCCGAATTCAAAAAGCACATGGACAACTGGATTACCCGCTTTCGCAGTGCCCGGACAGTAACGGGTGAAGACCGCGTTATCATTCCGGGCGACCCCGAACGGGAAAGCGAACAAACTCGCTTACAGGCCGGCATACCGCTAAATGAAAAGGTTGTAGAAGATCTGGAGGCGCTCGGAAAAAAATTCGCGGTTGCGTTTCGTTAGAACGACCAGCCACCCACTGAAAAGAAAACGCGAAAAACCCATGGCGAAGTAAAAAACCGGTCTCCCGGATCGTAGATCACATCGTACAGCGCCATGGCATTCACTGCCGAATTTCGGCCCAAGGGCATGGTATACCCGAGACCGATCGGCATCCGGCGAACCGTCAACCGGCGGGATGGATCCCGAAAATCAGGTACGCTCAGCACTGCGTATTCTCCAAATGCGAACAGGTTGCTAAACCGGTACATCGCAAAGGGGCTCACGCCATATTGGTGGAAATCCACCTGGATATCCGGGTAACCTATGTATTGATATTGGATACCCATACCTGCAGAGAATTGCCGGGTAACCCGGTATCCGATCAGGGGGCTAACGGAAATAGACGTATATCGGTCACCAAACGCTGAGCGCCCTGCACCGAAGCCACCTCCGCCTCCAAAAAAAAATCTTTCCTGAGCTGGCGTACCTTTCAGGGAATTGCCCTGCTGCTGCGCCTCAGCCAGCAGCCCAACCATCAAAAACAATCCGGCACAAAGAAATTTCATTCTTCCCGAATGATAAAGATGTCCTCTGTTTTCTTCTTCATGAGATATTTCTCCCGCGCATACTTCTCCAGTAATTCCCGGTTCGAAGTCAACTCAAGATGATCTTTCTCCACCTCTGCAATGCGTTGGAGGTAATATTCCCGCTCACTTTCGAGTGCATCAATTTTTCGGCTAAGCCGATACCTGTTGATGAGGTCATTGGAGTCAAGGAAAATCATCCAGGTGACAAACAACAACGTGGCCACCACATAAAAATTCCGAAACACGGGCGGGAGCTTCTTGAACATAAGATTAAAAAAAGTATCACGAAGGTATGATTTTTTTTCATCCCCGCCATGCTGGTCGATAGGTTATCTTATCTTTCGCCTGATGTACCAGTACCCGCTGCTGCTATTCGCCCTTCTGCAAGGTGCGGCTCTTGCGCTCACGGCGCAACCGCACGCGGCCAAGTTGCCCTTGCGCGACCTTCTGAATCTGATGCCAAACGAACTTGCCGGGTACGACCAGGTCGGAAAATTCAAAAGCCGCGAAATCAAGATTGGCACGATGAGCTATACGGTGGGCGAGAAAGAATTTTCGCACCAGCGTTCCCGGGTTAAATTGCTGCTGTTTGATTATCAGGATGCGCCCGTAATGTTCGAGCAAACCACACGACCCTGGCTCAACACGGCAGTGGTGGACTCCGATTCGGTAAAGCGCCAACGCATAGAATGGGTAGGTAACAAAGGCTGGGAGTCAGAAAATACCAGCACCCAATCCGCCCAGGTCGCACTCGCCATAAACAAACGCCTTGTTTTGATGCTCATAGGCGAAAACTGCCGGCTCAGCGACCTGTATACCATTCTCGGCATCTTTGATCTCTCCCGTTTTCCGAAATAAAAAAAGCCGGCTAGCCGGCTTTTTTCTATTGCTTCAAATTTTGAATCAAGAGTTCAACGACTATTTCTCCAATGTAAACACAACAAAACAGGCAGCTATGTGTCAACCCGCTCACCTTTGCCAATAGCCCTGAACCATAAGGCCACGAGGGCCAGACTTACCCAAAAAAAGGCGAATCCGCTTGACGGGTAACTTCACCAACGTGGGTGTTCTAAAGTTGAGAGAGTTTGACCAGACCAAAAACAATGTCAGATGCTTGCAACTTTTTTGTAAACAATTCTTTTGGAGTAGGCGGTGTAGGAGTTGGAGAAGCCGCCCCACCTCCACTAACCGGAGTGTTAAAAGTCGTACTAATACTTGGTGCCGGAGGAGGAAAGCCAAAGGAGGCCCAAATATTGTTTTGCTTGTCGCGGAAGATCCAACTGATGGCATTACTCGGTAAGCCGGTCGCCTGATTAAAGAAAGACATACTTCCGTCTTTAAACTTTACAATTCCTTTCTCCTCGGTAGCAATCAGCAAAGATCCATCATCCTGTAAAATCATGTTTCGTATGCTGCCAACCGCTTTAAAACCAGCCACATCCTTCATAGTGGTGCCATCATACTCCACCAAATTAGCTCCATTGCAAAACAGAATTTTTCCTTCCTTGGTCTCGGCAAAGCCTATCATGTTCCTGAGGGCAATGTCAGTGGTTTTTTTAGTGAAGCTAGTCCAGGTAGTGCCGTCATATTTCGCAACACCGTCACTTAAAATCGCCCACAAATTTCCTTTTGAGTCCTTAAACAACTTGTAAACTGAATTAGAGGATAGGCCGGCATTTTTCTTGTTGTAATTCTGCCAGCTACCATTCTCAAACTTGGAAATGCCATCAAACCCTATCCACAATGTGCCCTTGTCGTCCATCAGCACAGCATTCACCTGTTTACCGATATCTTCTTTCCAGTCAATCTTATCATAATTCTTTCCATCAAAGGTGTGTAAATAGCGGTAAGTACCTATGTATGCCTTGCCATCTTTACCTACGTTCAGGTCATTAAAAAACATGCCACCCACAACATTCGGCATTTCCTTTTTAAAGCTGGTTCCATCAAATCGTACGATACCACATTCGCTGTTGAGCATCAAAATACTATTTTCAAAATTCTCAATACCTTGAATCTTGCCGTTGGGATAATCCGAGTTGAGTCGGGTGTAGATTGATACCGCGAGTTTGGCATCGGCTGGTTCTTTATATCCTACCAAGCCACCGTCGGACAAAAACCACTTCTTGTTTTGTCTATCAACCACAATCTTACGGACTAAGCCGGTAGGCAAAATGGAGTTTTCTGAATTGAGTTGATATTGGGTTCCACTTTTTGTTACGCAAGTGACACCCTCATTGGAAGCAATCCACAGAGAACCCGACATGTCAATTTCGATATCGTTGATACCGGATACATTTCTAGCCTCAATCTTTTCCCACTTTAAACCTTTCTGAACGTATACAGCATTTGGCGTAGCAAGATAAATTGAGCCCTCATAGTATTTCATGGCAACTGCAGCGCCATCTTCTAAAACTTCACCCCTGTTGGTCACGGATTTAACTTCCGGCTTGATCTCCGCGGGTTGAACCATGACAATATTGGAATTCCTCCCATTGGGGAATTGCATGAGTGCATTATTCGCCTCGTCAAATACTACCAGCGAATTAGGTTGACTGAGCGTACCGAATATATCAACGGTTGACCATTTTGTACCATCAAATTTGGCTATACCGTTCCGGTAATTGGCAGCCCCCTGATCCTGTATGATTACTTTTGCATCTTGTGAGATATCCCCTCTTACCCAGATATTTCCCATTCCATCGCTAACCACCGCCGAAATTTGCCTGTATATAAATCCATCTTCCTCCCCGATGCGTTTGGCAGGGATAACCCCGAGGCTATTTTCCTTGAAAGCACCACCATTAAAGTACTGTGATTCGATCATAAACAGGCGCTTCCGGTCTAATTGCAAAAAAAAATTATCATTTTTATCAACGGCGAGCGATTGAACACCTTCAATTGTTACTCCTGACTTCACGGAACCGGTAACATTCATGATTTTTTGCAACTGGCTTATTGTTCCGTTATTGAAAACGACAACGGGCCCGGTCTTAGATGCAAAAATGAATGACCCGTTTTTCAGAATTTTGAAATCAGTTACGTCAGCGACACTGAATTGGCCATCTGTCAGCTTACCATCCACGTAATGAAACTGTGGCCCATAAAAAGTCCAGTCAGCTTTTAGTTGCGAAAACGATTGATTTGATTTTACAAGCAAGGCGAGTAAAATCACTAGGTAGATTTGTTTCATGTGTTTAATACTAATTTCAAATTCATATTAAAATTTCGTGCCGGGGTAATGGGCCACATCGCCCAACTCCTCCTCAATGCGTATGAGCTGATTGTATTTCGCCATGCGATCAGAGCGCGAAGCGGATCCGGTTTTGATCTGGCCGGTGTTCAGCGCAACCGCCAAATCAGCAATGGTACTGTCCTCCGTCTCTCCGCTGCGGTGCGACATAATACTCTTGTACCGATTTCGCCTGGCGAGATTAACGGCATTGATTGTTTCGGTAAGGGAACCGATTTGATTGACTTTTACCAGAATCGAGTTGGCCACACCCATATCAATACCTTTTTGCAGGAACTGAACATTGGTGACAAACAAATCATCCCCGACTAATTGCACCTGGCTTCCGATCTTGTCCGTGAGCTTTTTCCAGCCACCCCAGTCGCTTTCCCCCATCCCATCTTCAATGGAAATAATGGGATACTTTTTCACCCAACTTGCCCAATAATCAACCATTTCATCGGAAGAAATTTGACGCCCGGAAGACTTTTTGAAGGTGTAGATATTTTTCTCCTCATTATAAAATTCAGACGCGGCAGCGTCCATCGCAATAAAAATATCTTCACCCGGTTTAAAACCGGCTTTCTCTATCGCCTGAATGACTACCTCAATAGCCTCCTCGTTCGAGGTGATGTTAGGTGCAAAGCCACCCTCATCGCCCACGTTGGTAGAGAGTTTTTTATCGTGCAACACTTTCTTCAGCGTGTGAAACACCTGCGTGCCCATGCGCAGCGCTTCCGAAAATGTATCCGCCTTCACGGGCATGACCATGAACTCTTGAAAATCGATGGAATTATCAGCGTGGCTTCCTCCATTCAGGATATTCATCATCGGCACAGGTAACGTATTCGCGTTAACTCCCCCGATGTAGCGGTAAAGCGACTGTCCGGTTTCCATGGCAGCGGCTTTGGCAATGGCCAGCGAGGTTCCCAGAATCGCATTAGCGCCTAAATTGCCTTTATTGGGCGTGCCGTCCAACTCAATCATGATCTTGTCTGCAGTATTCTGCTCCAATACCGATAGCCCCACCAGCTCGGCTGCGATCTTGTTGTTAACGTTATCTACCGCCTTAAGTACCCCTTTTCCGAGGTAGCGGCTTTTATCGCCATCGCGCAACTCAATTGCTTCGTGAGTACCGGTGGATGCACCCGATGGCACGGCAGCGCGGCCAAAGGCCCCACTCTCGGTCATGACATCTACCTCAACGGTTGGGTTTCCACGGCTATCGAGAATTTGTCGGGCGTGGATGGATTCGATTAGACTCATAAAATTATTGTTAGTTTGATCTATGTTCGTTTGGATTTCAGACTCCCGCTTTCACTGACGTTCGAATCAACTCAACGAATTGATCGAACAGGTAATTCGAGTCGTGCGGACCCGGAGAGGCCTCCGGATGATACTGCACCGAAAATGCACGCTTATTTTTCAGGCGTAAGCCCATGATCGTGTTGTCGTTCAGGTGCCGGTGCGTAATTTCCACATCAGGATGTTCCTCGAGTTGCTCATCACTCACAGCAAAGCCATGATTTTGCGATGTGATCTCACCTAATCCGGTCACTAAGTTTTTTACCGGGTGATTAAGGCCGCGGTGGCCATGGTGCATTTTGAAAGTTTTCATGCCCACAGCAAGTGCGAGGATTTGATGGCCTAGACAAATACCAAACAGCGGCTTATCGGCCCGCAAGATTGCCTGTACAGTCTCAACGGCATACAACATCACGGCGGGATCGCCCGGGCCGTTGGAGATAAAATACCCATCGGGTTTCCATGCGTTCATCTCCGCAAAAGATGTTTTTGCAGGAAACACCTGCACGTAGCAACCGCGGGAGACCAGATTACGCAAGATGTTGTTCTTGATGCCCAGATCAAGTGCAGCGATCCGGATGGGCGCCTCCGGCAATCCGACAAAATAGGGCTCGCGGGTACTCACCACTGAAGAAAGCTCAAGTCCACTCATCGAGGGAACTTTTCGCAGGGCCGTTCGCATGTGGTCGGGCGTAAGTTCGGAGGAGATTAATGCATTCATGGCACCAACCTGGCGGAGATGACGCACCAGTTGGCGCGTGTCAACATTTGAAATACCCACCACACCGTGCCGTTCCAGATAGGACTGCAGGCTTTCCGTGGCGGTCTTGCGACTGTATTCAACAGAAAATTCGTTGATCACCACGCCCATCACCTGTGGCCTGTCTGATTCCTGTTCATCGTCTTCCGTTCCGTAGTTCCCGATGTGGGCGCTGGTTGTTACTACAATCTGCCCGGAATAGGATGGGTCAGTGTAAATCTCCTGATATCCTGTCATACCGGTGTTAAAGCAGATTTCTCCGCCTGTGGTACCCTTTTTTCCGATGGCCCGGCCTTCCAACAGTAAGCCATCTTCCAGTAACAAAAATGCTTTTTCGCTCACAGCTTACAATTCATGTTCACTGAACAAAAATACACGGGAGGCACCGAAAGTGCACTCCTAACCGGGAAATAATGCCATAGCAAGCACCAGCCATCCCGGGGTACGCGCATAAAAAAAGGGATTGACTTCTCGCCAATCCCTTTTTTCATGTGTGCTATCGTTTGCACCTTTAGCCTTCTTTTTTTACCCCTTTTTTGGCCTTTTTGGGTGCTTCGCCTTCACTGGCAACCGGCGCCTCTGCAACTGCCTCGGCTACTTCAGTTTTTTTGCCTTTCCGGCTTCTGCGGGTCCGGCCTTTCTTAGCTGCCTCTTTCGGCTTGTACAGGTCGTTGAAATCCACCAACTCCATCAAACACATTTCAGCATTATCTCCTAAACGTACATCGCTCAGTTTCACGATACGCGTGTATCCACCATTGCGTTCGGTTATCCGACCAGCCACCTCTCCAAACAAAGATTGCAGCGCCTCCTTGTTCTGGAGGTAGGACATAACCGTTCTTCGGGAGTGCGTAGTATCGGCCTTTGCTTTCGTAAGCAAAGGCTCAACGTACTTGCGCAATGCTTTAGCTTTGGCCACAGTTGTGGTAATGCGCTTATTCAAAATCAGGGAACTCGCCAGATTCGAGAGCAACGCCTCCCGATGGGCGGACTTGCGCCCCAGATGATTTACTTTCTTTCCGTGTCTCATTAGTCTTCCTCCAGTTTATACTTGGCCAGATCCATACCAAAAGTAAGGTTCTTTTCAGCTACTAATTGTTCTAATTCCGCCAATGATTTCTTACCAAAGTTTCGGAATTTCATCATGTCCGAGATTTCAAGTTGCACCAGATCGCCAAGTGTTTTCACGTCAGCAGCCTTGAGGCAGTTGTACGCGCGCACCGAGAGGTCAAGGTCGTGCAATTGTGTCTTCAGCAACTTGCGCATGTGCAGGAATTCTTCGTCTACCTGCTCAACCTCCTTATCCTTACCGGTATCCAACTCAATGGATTTATCGGAGAACAGGCGGAAATGCTGAATCAGAATAAAGGCGGCTCCTTCGAGTGCTTTCTCAGGATGAATGGATCCGTCGGTTTCGATATCGATGAGCAGCTTTTCGTAGTCGGTCTTCTGCTCAACACGTGTGTTCTCCACGCTATATTTCACATTTTTAACCGGGGTGAAAATGGCGTCAATCGGAATGAACCCGAAGACCTGCTCATTAGGTTTGTTTTCTTCTGCAGGCAGATAACCGCGCCCCTTCTCGATCGTCAACTCAATCTCGAAATGGGCCGACTCATCCAGATTACAAATCACGTGGTCGGGATTCAAAATCTCGAAAGCCGAGGTAAATTTCGAGATATCGCCAGCTTTAAACTGGCGCTGCCGTTTGATGTTGACGGTCACTTTCGTGTCGAAACTGTCTGTCGATTTACGGAAACGAACCTGCTTCAGGTTCAGGATGATTTCCGCTACGTCTTCCAACACACCTTCGATGGTGGAAAACTCATGCAACACGCCCGGGATTTTGATACCGGTGATGGCGTATCCTTCCAGCGAAGACAAAAGAATCCTGCGCAACGCGTTCCCAATCGTTACACCATAGCCTTTCTCCAGCGGCTTAAAGGTGAAGATGCCGCGGAAATCGTCCGATTTCTCCATCACCACTTTATCCGGCATTTGGAATGCTAATATTGACATAGGCAATTGTTGATTTACGTGAATGAATTATTTCGAGTACAATTCAACGATGAGCTGCTCATTGATGTTTTCCGGTATGTCCGCGCGTACCGGGAGGTGCACGAGTTTACCGGCCATTTCGTTTGCGTCCCACTCCAGCCAACCATACTTTTTCGCACTTTGGATAGCCAGGCTGTTAGTAATGGCTTCCAGTGATTTAGCTTTTTCCCGTACACCCACTATATCGCCAGGGCGAAGGGTGAACGACGGGATGTTCACGATATCTCCGTTTACAGTAATATGTTTGTGGATAACCAGCTGGCGGGCAGCTCTGCGGGTCGGGGCAATTCCCAACCGGTACACTGTATTATCGAGCCGCGCCTCGAGCAGTTGCAGCAATACTTCCCCGGTTACTCCCTTTTTGCGGGTAGCAGTATCGAAGGTGTGCGCGAACTGACGCTCCAGCACGCCGTAGATGTATTTGGCCTTCTGCTTCTCAGCCAGCTGCACCGCGTATTCCGACTGCTTGCGTTTCTTACCCTTGCCGTGTTGGCCCGGGGCGTAGTTCTTTTTTTGCAAGGCCTTGCTTTCGCCAAGGATTGGCTCGTTAAACTTTCTGGAGATTCTGGCTTTTGGACCGATGTAGCGTGCCATTTTCTATTGGTGTTTTGGTGGGGCCTGCCGGATCGTTTTTACCGACCGGCGGCGCCTCGTTTTTTTTTAAGATTTGTTTGTATTCATCAACTTGTTCACCTGCCTGATGCATTACACACGCCGGGATTTAGGTGGGCGGCATCCGTTGTGGGGAAGCGGCGTTACATCGCGGATCGTTGTGATCTCGATACCGGTACCCTGAATCGTCCGGATCGCAGACTCCCGGCCAGAACCGGGGCCTTTCACAAACACTTCCACTTTCCGCAGGCCCAACTCAAACGCTTTTGCCGCACACTCCTGCGCAGCGGTTTGCGCCGCATACGGGGTGTTCTTCTTGGAACCCTTAAAGCCCATCTTCCCGGCGGAAGCCCAGGCGATAACCTGCCCGGTAGAGTTAGTCATCGAAATGATAATGTTATTGAAGGTTGCGTGAATGTGTGCCTGGCCTACCGCCTCTACGTTCACTACACGCTTTTTACTCCGATCCTTCTTCTTTTCTACGGGTGCATTCGCCATACCGGAAAGTGTTTACTTTATTGGTTAACCTTTAGTTGCTTTCTTCTTATTCGCTACCGTCTTGCGCTTGCCCTTGCGGGTGCGAGCGTTGTTCTTGGTAGTCTGGCCACGAACAGGCAGCCCCTTGCGGTGCCGCAAACCTCGGTAACAACCGATGTCCATGAGCCGCTTAATGCTGAGCTGGGTTTCAGACCGCAGCGAACCTTCTATGCGGAACTGTTCGGCAATGATAGCACGAACCGTGTTCGAGTCTCCATCCGTCCACTCTTTCACCTTCTTGTCCTTGTCCACTCCGGCTTTCTCCAGAATCTTCTGAGCTGACCTGCGGCCAATCCCATAGATGTAGGTGAGGCTGATTTCGCCTCTTTTGTTATCCGGAATGTCAACCCCTGCGATACGTGCCATAATTATCCCTGTCTTTGTTTATATCTTGGATTCTTCTTGTTGATAACATACAACTTTCCTTTGCGTCGGATGATTTTGCATTCCGCGCTGCGTTTTTTGATTGATGCTCTAACTTTCATGACTCTTATATCTAAACGTTATCCTCCCTTTTGATAAATCGTAGGGAGACATTTCCAATCGTACCCTGTCTCCGGGCAAAAGGCGAATGTAATTCATGCGCATCTTACCGCTAATGTGTGCCAATACCTCGTGGCCGTTTTCCAACTGCACGCGAAACATGGCGTTCGATAATGCTTCCATTATCGTTCCATCCTGCTCTAATGACCGTTGCTTCGCCACTTGTAGTTATAAGTTTGTTCGATATACTCGTGTGTCGTCAATATTTCCGTTCGGTCTGCCCATATCGCTACCATATGCTCAAAGTGAGCAGACGGTTTACGGTCTGCTGTCCGGATTGTCCACCCGTCCTTTTCCTGTACCACCTGCCGGGAACCCATATTGATCATCGGTTCAATGGCGAACACCATGCCGGGCATGAGCTTTACGCCTTTTCCCCGCTTCCCATAGTTCGGCACCTCCGGATCCTCATGAAGGTTTTTTCCAACCCCATGGCCCACCAACTCGCGTACAACACCGTAGCCAAATTTCTCGACATGGCTCTGGATCGCGTTTCCCACATCGCCCGTTCTGTTGCCAGCCCGGGCTTGTTCGATGCCAAGCACAAGTGCCTCGTACGTGTGTTCTAACAAGTTCAGCACGTCAGGCGCAGTACCCTCCAGTGGATACGTGTACGCTGAGTCGCTATGAAAGCCTTGAAAAAACACCCCGCAATCAACGGAAACGATGTCTCCCTCCTTCAACTCATAGCTACCGGGCAGCCCATGCACCACCACTTCGTTTACCGAAATGCAAAGAGATGCCGGAAAGGTTCCCCGGTAGTTCTTGAACGAAGGCACCGCCTGGTGACTGCGGATAAAGTCTTCCGCAATCCGATCAAGATCTTTCGTTTTGACACCAGGCTTGATGGCCCGAGCTACTTCCGCATGCGTTTTACCCAAAATTCGGGCGCCCGCCTTTATGATCTCGACCTGTTCAGGCGTCTTGTAGTGAACCATTCAACTTCAAGCCGCAGCAAACTGAGAACGTCCTTTTACCCTACCCGACTTCATCATCCCCTCGTAGTGGCGCATGAGCAGATAACTCTCCACTTGTTGCAAGGTGTCGAGCACCACGCCCACGAGAATTAACAGCGATGTTCCACCAAAAAACTGGGCGAAATTCTGTGTGATACCCGCTTTCACGGCAAAAGCCGGAAGAATGGCTATCACCACCAGAAAGATGGCACCCGGTAGTGTAATCTTCGATAGTATGCTATCAATAAATTCGGCTGTTGGCTTTCCTGGCTTTATGCCGGGAATGAAACCTCCGTTTTTCTTCAGGTTCTCCGCAATGTCGTTCGAGGGAACCGTGATGGCCGTGTAAAAGAATGTGAATACGAGAATGAGCAAGCCAAATACGAGGTTGTACTGCCAAGACGTGAAGTCGGCAAAAGTGGTTCCCACATACGCACTGATGTCGTTGTCGCGCCAGATGCTCGCCATAAGCGGCGGAATGAACATCAATGCCTGCGCAAAGATAATCGGCATTACCCCGGACGAATTGAGTTTAAGGGGAATGAAGTCGCGCTTGCCTCCGTACAATTTATTTCCTACAACCTGCTTGGCATACTGAACCGGTATGCGCCGGGTGGCTTGCACAAGCGCAATGGTGCCCACTACCACAAAGAACAATGTAAATGCTTCGAGGATCAGTAGAATGGCACCATTCATGCCCTTGGCGTCCATCTCCTGGTATATCGCGGCCGGGAACCGACTGACGATACCGATCATGATCAGCATAGAAATTCCGTTGCCAATACCTTTATCGGTGATCCTTTCACCCAGCCACATGCAGAACATAGTGCCTGCGACCAGTATAATCACGGAAGGAATCGTAAAAGACCAGAATCCGGGATTGGCAATTGCTTCCGGATTGATCGTTGCGCGCAGATATCCATACGACTGTGCAGCCGTTATTACGATTGTCAGCACGCGGGTAAACTGGTTGAGGCGCTTGCGCCCGCTTTCACCCTCCTTTTGCATTTTCGTAAAGTAGGGTACCGCTACCGTGAGCAACTGCACCACGATGGAAGCTGAAATGTAGGGCATGATGCCCAGCGCGAATATGGAGGCCCTGCTAAATGATCCTCCCAGGAACGTATTGATCAAATCGAACAAACCACCCTGATTGCCGGCCAGTGCATTTGCATCCACCCCTGGCAACACAATGTACGTTCCTAACCGGAAAATGATCAGAAATCCAATTGTGTTCAGGATCCGGGTACGCAGCTCCTCAATTGAGAAAATATTCCGTATGGTGGTGAAGAAACGCTTCATCTTTACACTTTTGTCGCTGTACCCCCTGCCTGCTCGATTGCCTTGGCCGCAGTTTCGGAGAAGGCATGAGCCTCCACAGTAACTTTGGATTTCAACTCGCCACGGCCAAGGATTTTTACTTTGTCATTTTTACCCACAATGCCGTTTTCGAACATACTTTTCAAAGTAATGTCACCGTTCGTTTTTTGGGCGAGGTTCTCCAATGCATCCAGATTAACTGCCTTGAAGAATATCTTTTCATTGTTCTTGAATCCAAACTTCGGCACGCGGCGCTGCAAAGGCATCTGACCGCCTTCAAAACCAATCTTCTTGTGGTAGCCAGAGCGCGATTGCGCACCCTTATGACCGCGGCCTGCCGTGCTGCCGCCAGAACCCTGGCCACGCCCCAGTCGCTTATTCTTTTTTACCGATCCGCCAGCCGGCTTGAGTGTGTGCAGTTTCATGTTATAGTGCTGTAACGGTTACCAAATGCCCTACCTTTCGTACCATGCCCTGGATCTGTGGAGTGTACTCTACCTCCACCGATGCATGTAGCTTTCCCAATCCCAGTGACTGGATGGTTTGCAGCTGTGTTTCCGGCCTTTTGATCGTGCTGCGGATCTGGGTGATTCTAACTTTCGCCATACCTGCTATCCATTAAAAACTTTCGTCAACTCTACGCCCCTGTTGCGGGCCACGGTGTATGCATCGCGCATGTTTGTCAGCGCCTTAAACGTTGCCTTTACCACATTGTGGGGATTAGAAGATCCTTTTGACTTTGCCAACACGTTATGCACACCTGCGCTTTCAAGTACGGCACGCATGGCACCACCCGCGATAACACCTGTACCCGGAGAAGCTGGTTTTAACAGTACTAAGCCACCGCCAAACTTACCCAGAGATTCGTGCGGAACCGTTCCCTTTATGATCGGCACCTTCACCAGATGCTTTTTGGCATCGTCAATTCCTTTGGTGATGGCATCCTGCACTTCATTTGCTTTTCCAAGACCGTAACCAACTACGCCATTTCCATCTCCCACCACAACGATGGCAGAAAAACTGAAGCGCCGGCCGCCCTTAACTACTTTCGCTACACGTTGAATGGCAACGACCTTTTCTTTCAAATCGATCTCGCTTGCCTTTACGGTGCTGACGTTGCTTTGTGTCATGCTGTTAGAATTTTAAACCTCCCTCTCTGGCACCTTCAGCCAAAGCTTTCACATTACCATGGTAGAGGTATCCGTTCCGATCGAATACTATCTCTTCAATGCCGGCAGCCTTTGCCTTTTCGGCGATTTTCTGCCCCACCGATTTCGAAATGGTTTGATTAACTCCACCTTTGCTTTTATCCAGTTCGTATGAGGATGATGATGCCAGCGTGACGCCTTTCGCATCATCGATCAACTGAACGTAGATGGCCTTGTTGCTCCGGAACACGGATAAGCGGGGGCGGACGGTCGTCCCTTTCACCACTTTGCGAATTCCCATCTTAATCCGCTTTCTTCTGCCTTCTTTGGTCTTAATGTTCGCCATGGCCTCAATTATTTAGCAGCTGCCTTACCAGCTTTTCTCCGTACATATTCACCCACGTAGCGTATACCCTTCCCTTTGTAGGGTTCAACCTTGCGGAGTGATTTGATTTTCGCCGCCACTTGTCCGATCAATTGTTTGTCGATACCCTCCAGAATAATCATCGGGTTTTGCCCTTTTTCCTGAACGGCCTGCACCTTCAACTCGGGGGGAATGCCCAGGAAAACACTGTGCGAATATCCCAAGCTTAGTTCAAGAACATTACTTTGTGCGTTGGCTTTGTAGCCCACGCCCACCAGTTCCATTTCCCGCTTGTAGCCCTTGCTCACCCCTTCAACCATGTTGGCCACCAGCGCACGGTACAATCCGTGCTTTGATTTATGGTCTTTTTGATCCGACGGACGGGATATTTCAATCTGATCTCCTTCCACCTTCACCTCAAAACCAGACTCAATCGCCTGCTTCAATTCGCCTTTGGGGCCTTTTACTGTGATCTGATTATCGCTGACGGAGCAGGTAACTCCCTTAGGTAACGAGACGGGTAATCTTCCTATTCGTGACATGGCGCTTTGATTAATAAACGTAACACAAAACTTCACCACCCACATTCATCTGCCGGGCCTCTTTATCGGTGATTACACCCTTGGAGGTGGAGAGGATCGCAATACCAAGCCCATTAAGTACCTTGGGAAGGTCCGTTGCCGGCTTATACTGCCGTAAGCCCGGCGAGCTGATGCGCTCTAATTTCGTAATGGCAGATTCCTTGGTGTCCGCGTTGTACTTGAGGGCTATTTTGATCTTTCCCTGCTTGTTCTCGGTATCTTCAAACCGGTAATTCGTGATGTAGCCTTTCTCAAACAACACTTTGGTCATTTCCTTTTTCAGGTTGGAAGCAGGCACTTCCACAACACGGTGTTTCGCCTTGATGGCATTCCGCAGGCGGGTTAAATAATCAGCAATCGGATCAGTCGTTTTCATCTTCTTTTCTTTATAAAAAGCAAGCCCGCTCTTTTGAAACGGGCTGCAAAGATAGTTAACAATTTTTGTTATCCAAACTGTTACCTGGTTTCGGGTCCTGTTTCCGGATACCGACCTTGATACTCAGCAACCTATATGTTTGGGCCACTACTGTAGTTGCCCGTTATGTTCTTCGTTACCAGCTGGCCTTGGTTAAGCCGGGTATTTTACCCTCATGCGCCATCTGCCGGAATTGATTTCGGCAAATACCGAATTTCCGCATATATCCACGAGGCCGACCCGTAAGCTTGCACCGGCTGCGCAGGCGAACGGCAGACGAACTACGCGGCAACTTGTCCAGTCCCGCCCAGTTACCCGCTTCTTTCAACGCCTTCCGCTTGGCAGCATACTTCTGCACCAGTTCCAGTTTCTTCTGGGTTCTCGCTACGATTGATAGTTTCGCCATTCGTTGTTGCGATTAATTGTTTTTGTTTGCAAATGGCATTCCGAATGCCTTCAGTAGTTCATAACTCTCCTCATCGGTTTTGGCTGTTGTCACGAAGGTGATATCCATGCCGCTGATTTTGGAGACCTTATCGATTGAAATCTCGGGGAAAATAATCTGTTCTTTCACACCGAGGGTATAGTTTCCCTGTCCGTCAAAACCTTTGTCGTTTATACCACGAAAATCGCGTACACGGGGCAGCGCAACATTCATCAGGCGATCGAGGAACTCATACATGCGGTCACCACGCAACGTAACGCGGGCGCCGATAGGCTGGTTTGCTCGTAATTTGAAATTGGAAATATCCTTTTTCGAACGCGTGGGCACGGCTTTCTGACCGGTGATGGTAGTCAATTCCTCCACCCCGGCGTCAATCATCTTCTTGTCAGCCACGGCTGCACCAATCCCTTTGTTGATGCTGATTTTGGTGATTTTTGGAACCTGCATGACAGACTTGTATTGGAATCTGTTTTTCAGACCCGGTACAATTTCTTTCAGGTATTTTTCTTTTAAACGGGGCGTTGCCATGTTATTTGATAAATTCTCCGGTTTTCTTCGAATACCGCTGTAGTTGGCCTTTTTCGTTGCGCTTGCGGCCAGTGCGGGTAGGTTTTCCAGATGAAGGATCAACCACCATCAGATTGCTGATGTGGATGGTACCCTCTACTTTTTTAATACCTCCTTCCGGTTTTCCGGCCGAGGGCTTCTGGTGCTTCGTAATCAAGTTGCGTCCTTCTACCAACGCACGGTTTGAGGCTGGAAACACTTCCAGCACTTTTCCGTCCTTGCCTTTGTCTTCGCCGGCAATCACCCGCACGGTGTCGCCTTTTCGGATGTGCAGTTTGCGCTGCTTGTTGAACTTTCTTTCCATGACTTATAAAACTTCAGGGGCGAGTGATACAATTTTCATGAACTGCTTCTCGCGCAATTCACGTGCAACGGGCCCAAAAATCCGGGTTCCCCGCGGTTCGTCCTGAGCGGTCAACAATACGGCGGCGTTGTCTTCAAAACGGATGTAGGATCCATCTTTTCTCCGGATTTCCTTTTTGGTGCGGACAATCACGGCCTTTGAAACGGTGCCTTTCTTCACCTGGCTGGTGGGGATGGCTGACTTTACCGTCACCACAATCTTGTCGCCCACCGAGGCGCTGCCGCGCCGCGAACCGCCCAAAACGTGCATACACAAAACTTCTTTTGCACCGCTATTGTCGGCTACCGTTAAACGGGTTTCTGTACGGATCATGATTACTTCGCTTTTTCAATTACTTCCACCAATCTCCAACGCTTGTTCTTACTCAACGGACGCGTCTCCATGATGCGAACCACGTCGCCTACGCCGGCTTCGTTTTTCTCATCATGCGCCATGAATTTGGTGGTTTTATTCATGAACTTCCCATAAATCGGGTGCATGACCTTCCGGTCTACCGCAATGGTGATGGTTTTCTGCATCTTATTGCTCACCACCTTGCCAACTCTCTCTTTGCGTAAATTTCGCTGCGTTTCCATATCGGAATTACTTTTTGCCTTCGGATTGCGTGAGCACCGTTTGCAGGCGTGCAATCAGCTTGCGGGTTTCTTTTATCTTCATCGGGTTTTCGATTGCCGAAATGCGGTGTGCGAATTTGATTTTCCGCAGCGCTTCGCGCTCGCTGAGGATCTTTTCCTTCAGCTCGCTTACATTCAAACCTCTGATTTCTTCGTTTGTCATACCTTCTCTTGTTCTACATAATCTCGCCTTACGGTAAACTTGGTTTTGATCGGCAGCTTGCCATCTGCCAGCGCAAGAGCTTCTTTGGCGGTTGCCACGCTCACCCCTCCGGCCTCAAACAGAATAGTACCTGGCTTCACCACCGCTACCCAAAACTCGGGTGCACCTTTTCCCTTACCCATCCGCACTTCTGCCGGCTTCTTCGTAACCGGCTTATCGGGGAATATGCGGATCCAAACCTGACCTTCGCGTTTCATGGCACGTGTCACCGCCACACGGGCAGCTTCCAACTGGCGGGAAGTAATCCATCCGCCCTCCATCGCCTTCAGTGCAAACGAACCAAAAGCAATGGTGTGTCCACGCGTAGCCATGCCTTTCACACGGCCCTTTTGCATTTTGCGAAACTTGGTTCTTTTTGGCTGTAACATAGGTCTTCCGTCTAATCTTCCTGCTTAATTGTTGTCTCTGCGTCTTCCACCACGATCCTGGCGATCTCCGCCACGGTCGCGATCCCGATCCCGCCCGCCGCGTCTGCGGTCTGGGCCGCCGCC
>VYLK01000351.1_pt1 | contig 17517 bp, 16 predicted proteins | sample 5114321 | NCBI WGS metagenome assembly VYLK01 (sample SAMN12291792, study PRJNA351875) | freshwater metagenome | isolation source: freshwater lake | place: USA: Michigan, MSU2 Lake | collected 2011-08-16
GCGCTGGCGGCTTCGGCGCGCGGCGACAGCGTCACGCGCACGCGGCCGCTGGGGTTGGCCGGCGTGACGGCGCCGCCCTCCACCCTGAAGACCTCGGCGATGTTGTCCCACACGATGGTGGCGCCCGTGATCTCGTCGACCACGCTGCCCGCGCGCAGGCGGCGCACCGAGCCGTTGCCGATGAACCGCAGCGTGTCGGCCTTGCCGTCGAACTCGATGCGCTCGGCGCTGCCTTCCACCACTTCATCCGCCGGCGCGTCGCGCTGCTGGCGCCAGGTGGCGGGCTTGCTGGGCAGGCCAATGGCGCTGGCGGCGCGGTAGCCGTCGGGCATCTCGCGCATCTCGATGCGGTCGGCGCGCAGCACCATGGTGCCTTGCGTGATGACGGCGTTGCCGTTGAAGACCAGTACCTGGCGTTGGTAGTCCAGCGTGCCGGGGCGGTCGGCCTCCATCACGATGGGCTGGCTGCGGTCGGCCTTCGCGGCCAGGGCCGCACCCAGGCCGAAGGCCAGGGGCAGCACGCAAAGCAGAGAAAGGCGGGACAAGGGCAGCATAGATTCGGCACGAAACTTGCATACCATTCTAGCCACAAGTTTTGCCGCCGCTGCGGCGCGGTGCCGTGAAAAGACACCGCCCGAGGCCCCCGCCGGGGCTGCGATCAGGTGCCCTGGCGGGCGCGCTGGATCAGGAAATCGGCCACCGCCACGGCACGCTCGCTGCTGCCAGCCAGCGAAGGCGCGGTGTAGAAGCGGCCTTGCACGCCGATGGCCGGCACGCCGTCGATCTTGTACGCGTTCGAGAGCTGCTTGCCGCGGTTGATCTTGGTGTTCACACCGAAAGACTTCCAGGCTTCGGTGAACTTCGCACGGTCCACGCCGTTGGCGGCCACGAAGTTCAGGATGTCGGCCTCGGTGTTGATGCGCCGGTTTTCCAGGTGGATGGCGTTGAAGATGCGCTTCTGCAGCGCCTCACGCTGGCCGATTTCTTCCAGTGCGTAGAAGAGCTTCTGGTGTTCCACCGGGCCGATGAAGGCGAAGGGCATCTGGCGGAACTGCACGTCGGGCGCCAGGCGCTTGCTCCAGGCCTCGATGGTGGGCTCGAAGGTGAAGCAGTGCGGGCAGCCGTACCAGAAGAACTCGATGACCTCCACCTTCTTGCCGGCGGCCAGGCCGGTGACGGCGCTGGGCGTCTGCAGGCGCACGTAATCCTTGCCTTCCACCGGCGCGCCCTGCGCGAAGGCCGAACCTGCACCGGTGAGGGCCAGGCCCGTGCCCGCTGCGCTGGCCAGGAGGGTGGAGAAATCGCGCCGGTTCATGAAAGTCCTTTCTGGGGTGGTTCGGGCCCGGGTGGACCCAGCCGCGGCGGTCAAGTTCCGAAGCCGCTGCGGGACTCAAGTGTGCCGCGTCAGCGCGCAGCCGGTGCCGTCAGGGGCGCTCGACGCGCACGATCTGCGATTCGATGCTCTGCTGCTGCAGGCGGCCCTGCAGTTCATCGGCCACATCGCGCGTGGGGAAAGGCCCCACCCTCACGCGGTAGACCACGCGCCCGGCCTGCTCGCGTTCGCTGACCTTGGCCTCCTGGCCGAGCATGGCGAGCTTGGCCTTCTGCTGCTCGGCGTCTTCGGGCCGGGTGTAGGCGCCGGCCTGCACGAAGTAGACGAAAGGCTCGACGGCCGGCTTGCCCGCCGGCGCGGCGGGGGCACCGCCAGCCAGGATGGCCGCCGGGTCGCGCGGCGCGGGCTTGGCCACCGGGCTGGAGGCCGCCACGGGCGGCAGCAAGGCCACGGCCGAAGCGGCGGCGGCAGCCGAAGCCGCCGCCGGGTCGGCCAGCGGTTTGGCGGGCTTGCCGCCCAGCAGGGCGTTGGGGTCCCAGCTGCGGTTCTTCTCGGTCTCGGCCTTGTCCTGCTCGGCGGTGCGCTGCGGCACCTTGTCGATGAAAGGCACCGGCGCCTTGGTGATGTAGAGGGCCACAGCCAGCGCCAGCGCCAGGCCCACCAGCAGGCCGGCCACCAGGCCCATCACGAATCCGCCGCGCTGGCGGTGGCGGGCGCTGTGTGTCATGCGGGGGCTCCTTCGGCGGCCGGCGCTGCTTCACGCGCCATCGCCTCGGGCGCAGAGACGCCCAGCACCGCCAGCGCGTTGCGCAGCACCTGCGCCGTGGCGCCCAGCAGCGCCATGCGGGCACGGGCGAGGGCGAGGTCGTCGACCAGGAAACGCTCGGCCGCGTAGTAGCTGTGGAAGGCCGCGGCCAGCTCGCGCAGGTAGAAGGTCACGTCGTGCGGCGCCAGGTCGGCGGCGGCGCGCGTGAGCATGCCGGGGTAGTCGGCCAGCTTGAGCATCAGCGCGGCTTCGGTGGGCGCGGTCAGCAGCGACAGGTCGGCCTGCGCGAGCGCGGCCTCGCCGCCGTGTTTGTCCTTGAAGGCCGCCAGCACCGAGCAGATGCGCGCGTGTGCGTACTGCACGTAGAAGACCGGGTTCTCGTCGCTGGCCTTCAGCGCCAGGTCGATGTCGAACACGAACTCGGCGTCGCTCTTGCGGCTGATGAGGAAGAAGCGCACCGCGTCGCGGCTGGTCCATTCGATGAGGTCGCGCAGCGTGACGTAGCTGCCGGCGCGCTTGGAGAGCTTGACCTCCTGGCCGTCCTTCATCACCAGGATCATCTTGTACAGGGCGTAATCGGGGTAGCCCTGGGGGATGCCCAGGCCCACCGCCTGCAGCCCCGCGCGCACACGCGCCACGGTGCCGTGGTGGTCGGTGCCCTGCACGTTGATGACCTGCGTGAAGCCGCGCTCCCATTTGTTCAGGTGGTAGGCGACGTCGGGCACGAAGTAGGTGAAGGTGCCGTCCTGCTTGCGCATGACGCGGTCCTTGTCGTCGCCGTAGTCGGTGGTGCGCAGCCACAGCGCGCCGCCTTCTTCATAGGTCTTGCCGGCGGCCACCAGGCGCTTGACGGTGTCCTCGACGCGGCCATCGCTGTAGAGGCTGCTTTCCAGGAAGTAGTGGTCGAAGCGCACGCCGAAGGCCTGCAGGTCGAGGTCTTGCTCGTGGCGCAGGTAGGCCACCGCGAACTGGCGGATGCCGTCGAGGTCGTCCACGTCACCGCTGGCGGTGAATTCGCGGTCGTCGGCGCGCACCGTCTTCTTCGCGGCGAAGTCGGCGGCGATGTCGGCGATGTACTCGCCGTTGTAGGCGCTCTCGGGCCAGCCTGGCTCGCCGGGCTTGAAGCCCTTCAGCCGCGCCTGCGTGGACAGCGCCAGGTTGTTGATCTGCACGCCCGCGTCGTTGTAATAGAACTCGCGCTGCACCTGCGCGCCTTGCGTGGCGAGCAGGTTGCTGATGGTGTCGCCCAGGGCCGCGTTGCGGCCGTGGCCCACGTGCAGCGGGCCGGTGGGGTTGGCGGAGACGAACTCCACCATCACGCGCTGGCCGGTCTTGGCTGGCTGCTGGCCGTAGGCCGTGCCGGCGGCCAGCACCTCTTGCACGACGGCCTGCTTGGCCGCAGGCGCCAGGCGCAGGTTGATGAAGCCGGGGCCGGCGATCTCCAGCGCCTGCACCCAGCGCTGGAAGGCGGGGGTGGCGTTCAGCGCGCGCACCAGGGCTTCGCCGATCTCGCGCGGGTTCTTCTTCAGCGCCTTGGCCAGCGGCATGGCCGCGGTGATGGCGAGGTCGCCGTGGGCGGCCTGCTTGGGCGATTCAAAGGCGGCCACCGGGGCGGCCACGCCTGCAGCGGCGGCCAGTTCGGCCAGGGCGGCCTGCAGGGCCTGCTGCAACTCGTGCTTGGCTTGGATCATCGATCGATTCTACTTTTGGGGCCCGTTGGAACCCCGGCGGCCCGCCGGGGCGCACCGGCTGCCCACATTTGGCAGGGAATCGGGGCGCTGATGCCGGCGTTGGCCCGGACAGGCGCGGCCGAGAATCGCCGCAGGCAGACGCCCCGGCGTTGTGCCGCCCCACCATGTCGCCCACGCCCCTCACCGTCGCCGCCCACCCTGTGCCCGCTGCCGAGCCGGTGGAATCCGGCTTGCCGTCGCACATCGGCAAGTACCTGGTGAAGGCCAAGATCGGCGAGGGCGCCACGAGCGAGGTCTTTCTCGCCGACGACCCCTTCACCGGCACCTCGGTGGCCATCAAGCGCGTGCGCCCGGGCGTGCTGCCGAACTCGCGCGAATCGCATTTCCAGCAGCGCTTCTTCGCCGCCGAGGCCGCGCTGGTGGGCCGGCTGCACCACCCGGGCGTGGTGCAGATCCTCGACGCCGTGGCCGACACCGACGCGCCCTACCTGGTGATGGAGTACGTGCCCGGCGGCACGCTGCGCCGCTTCTGCCGCGCCGACAGCCTGCTGCCGCTGTCACAAGTGGTGGAAGTGGGCTTCAAGTGCGCGATGGCGCTGGGCTACTGCTACCGCCAGGGCCTGATCCACCGCGACGTGAAACCCGCCAACCTGCTGACGCAGATGGACGGCGACCAGATCCTGCAGATCAAGGTGACGGACTTCGGCAGCGTCTTCAACCAGACCGCCGAGCAGACGCAGATCTACCGCGTGGGCAGCCTGGCCTACATGTCGCCCGAGCAGCTGGATGGCGATGCGCTGGACTGCCGCGCCGACATCTACTCGATGGCCGGGGTGCTGTACCACCTGATCGCCGGGCGCCCGCCCTTCGATGCGCAGCAGCAGCAGGCCATCATGCACCAGATCTACCACGGCACGCCGCCGCCGCTGGGCTCGCTGCGTGAGGGTGTGCCCGCCGGCTTGCAGGCGCTGATCGAACGCTGCCTGGCCAAGGAACGCGCCCTGCGGCCGGCCAGCTGGGAAGAGTTCGCCAAGGCGCTCTCGGCGCTGGGGCAAGACCAGTTGCTCAGCCGCGGCCCGCTGCAGGAGGTGCTGGATTCGGAGCGTTTCACGCTGCTGCGCTCGCTCGACTTCTTCGCCGACTTCGGCGACGTCGAGATCTGGGAGGTGGTGCACCGTGCGAAGTGGCAGCGCCACACCTACGGCCAGGCGCTCTTCAGGAAGGGCGACGAAGGCAACACCTTCCACATCGTCACCCAGGGCCAGGTGGAGGTGTACCGCGACGGCAAGCTGGCCGCGCAGATCGGCGCCGGCAGCACCGTGGGCGAGATGGCCTACCTGGCGCCCAACCGCGAGTTGCGCGTGCACACGGTGGACATCCTGGTCTCGCAGCAGGCCACCACGCTGAGCTTTACGCCCGAGACGCTGAACCAGCTCTCGCTGGCCACGCGCAGCCTCTTCGACAAGGCCTTCATCGGCGTGCTGGTCAAGCGCCTGCACGCGGCGCACGAGGCGCTGGCCCACCCCCGACGCATCCTGTAGCGGGTTTTTCGACCGCTTTGGCGGCCCGCCAGTCGGCCCGCGGCACCCCTGGTGCGTTCACGGGTAGCCGGGCGCGCGCTTCGCTGTTGAAATGGGCACCGGCACCCTGCCAAGCCATTCAACACGGAAGAGGAGTTCCCGCATGAAGAAAACCCTGCACATCGCCCTGTTCGCCGCCTGCGCGCTGTTCGCCAGCCAGAGCTTTGCCGCCAACGCGGCCTGCGAGGCCAAGGCTGTCGACAAGAACGGCAAGGCCCTGGCCGGCGCGGCCAAGACCAGCTTCATGAAGAAGTGCGAAAGCGAAATGGGCGGCGGCGCCTGCGAAGCCAAGGCCGTCGACAAGAACGGCAAGGCCCTGGCCGGCGCGGCCAAGACCAGCTTCATGAAGAAGTGCGAGGCCGACATGGCCGCCGCACCGAAGAAGTAAAGAACCCAGGCTGGAGCCACCCGGCCGAGCCAGGGCGCCTGCGGGCGCCCTTTTTCACCCCCGGCGCAGGCTCAGGCGCCGCCGTCGTTGCCTGTGGCGCCGGACCAGTAGCCCGGGTCGCCGTAGCTGTGCTTGAGGAAATCGATCCACAAGCGCACGCGCAGCGGCAGGTGCTTGCGCTGCGGAAACACCGCGTAGATGCCGTTGGGCGGCGCGGCAAAACTCGCCAGCACCGCCTTCAGGCGGCCGGCGGCGATGTCGCGCTCCACCTCCCAGGTGCTGCGCCAGGCGATGCCCAGGCCCTGCAGGCACCAGTGGTGCAGCACCTGGCCGTCGCTGCAGTCCAGCGGGCCGCTGGGGCGCAGGTGCGTGACCTCGCCTGCCACCTGGAAAGCCCAGCCGCGCGTCTGGCTGGCGTCGCTGCTGAGCGTGAGGCAGCTGTGCCGCATCAGCTCACCCGGCGAGGTGGGTTCGCCGTGCCGGGCCAGGTAGTCGGGCGTGGCCACGCACAGGCGCCGGTTGTCGGCCAGGCGCACGCTGACGAGGCTGGAATCGGGCAGGTCGCCCACGCGCACGGCGCAGTCGAAGCCTTCGTTGACGATGTCGACGACGCGGTCGCTCAGGTTCAGGCTCAGGCTCACCTCGGGGTGCTCGGCCACGAAACGCGGCACCAGTGGCGCCACGTGGCGGCGCCCGAAGCCGGCCGGCGCCGTGATGCGCAGGTGCCCGCTGGCCTTCACGCCGCCGGCGCTGACGCTGGCCTCGGCACTGGCCAGCTCGGCCAGGATGCGCTGGCAGTCCTCGAGGTAGGCGCTGCCTTCGTGCGTGAGCGTGATGCGGCGGGTGGTGCGCACGAGCAGCTTCACGCCCAGCCGCTCTTCCAGCGCGTCGATGCGCCGGCCGATGACCGCGGGCGCCACACCTTCGGCCAAAGCGGCCGCCGTGAGGCTGCCCTTGGTGGCGACGGCGACGAAAGACTCGATCTGCTTCAAGCGGGCCATGCGTCTGATTATGCATATCCAACGCACAAATCCATGACATTCGATGCGCTTAATGCCGCCGTGCATATCGAATAGAGTGCCTGCATGAACATCCGGGCCGTTCTCTTCGACGCCTACGGCACGCTGTTCGACGTGCACAGCGTGGCCCTGGCCGCCGAACAGCTCTTTCCGGGCCAGGGCGCGGCGCTCAGCCAGCTGTGGCGCGACAAGCAGATCGAATACACGCGCCTGGTGACGATGAGCGGCCAGCCCGAGGCCCACTACCGCCCCTTCTGGGAACTGACACGCGCCGCGCTGCAGCACGGCACTGAGAAGCTGGGTCTGGCGCTCACGCCCGCCGCCGAAGAGCGGCTGATGAACGAGTACCGGCACCTGAGCCTCTTCCCGGAGAACCGCGAGGTCTTGGCCGAGTTGAAGCAGCGCGGCATCCCCGCCGGCCTCCTGAGCAATGGCGACCCCGAGATGCTCGCCGTGGCCATCAAGAGCGCCGGCCTGGCCGAACTGCTCTCGCCCGTGCTCAGCGTGCACCCGGTGCGCCGCTACAAGACCGACCCGGCGGCCTACGCCCTGGGCCTGGCGGCACTCGGCCTGCCGGCGCGCGAGATCCTCTTCGTCAGCAGCAACGCCTGGGACGCCCTGGGCGCCACCTGGTTCGGCTACAGCACGCTGTGGGTCAACCGCAGTGGCGCGCCAGCCGAGCGCCTGGGGCCGCAGCCGCATTTCACCGGGCGCAGCCTGCGCGAAGTGCTGGCCTGCCTGGGCAAGCCCCGCACCGCCAAGACAGCCCCCGCCGTTTCCTGAATCCGCTTTTCCTTTCTCCTCTCTCGAACCCTGAACCCCACCATGCGCACCACCCTCCGCAGCCTGCAAGTGGCCGACAACCTGGCCCGCTTCATCGACGACGAAGTGCTGCCCGGCACCGGCCTGGACCGCGAGGCCTTCTGGGCCGGCTTCAGCCAGCTCGTGCAAGACCTGGCGCCGAAAAACGCCGCGCTGCTGGCCGAACGTGACCGCCTGCAGGCCGAACTCGACGCCTGGCACGAGAAGCACCCCGGCCCGATCAAGAACATGGCCAAGTACCGCGCCTTCCTCGAGAAGACCGGCTACCTGGTGCCGGTGCCCGCGAAGGTGAAGGCCACCACCAAGAACGTCGACGCCGAACTGGCGCTGCAGGCCGGCCCGCAGCTGGTGGTGCCCATCACCAACGCCCGCTACGCGCTGAATGCCGCCAACGCGCGCTGGGGCAGCCTCTACGACGCGCTCTACGGCACCGACGCGCTGTCCGAGACCGACGGCGCCACCAAGGCCGGCCCGAACGGCGAGGCCTACAACCCGGTGCGCGGCGCCAAGGTCATCGAATACGCGCGCCACGTGCTGGACCGCTGCGCGCCGCTGAAGAAGGGCTCGCACGTGCACAGCACCGGCTATGCGGTGGTGGACGGTGCGCTGCAGGTCACGCTGAAGGACGGCAGCACGCAGGGCCTGAAGACCCCGGCGCAGTTCGTCGGCCACCAGGGCGATGCCGCCGCGCCGGGCGCGGTGCTGCTGGTGCACCACGGCCTGCACCTGGAGATCCGCATCGACCGCAACACCACCATCGGCGCTGGTGATGCGGCGGGCGTGAGCGACCTCGTGCTGGAAGCGGCGCTGTCCACCATCCTCGACCTCGAGGACTCGGTGGCCGTGGTGGATGCCGACGACAAGGTGCTGGCCTACCGCAACTGGCTGGGCATCCTCAAGGGCACGCTGACCGAGCCGGTGAACAAGGGCGGCAAGACCTTCACGCGCGGCCTGAACGCCGACCGCAAGTACACGGGGCCGAAGGGCGAAGACGTGGTGCTGCACGGCCGCAGCCTGCTCTTCCTGCGCAACGTGGGCCACCTGATGACCAACCCGGCCATCCTCTGGGGCGAGAAGGGCCAGGAGATCCCTGAAGGCATGATGGACGCCGTGATCACCACGGCCATCGCGCTGCACGATCTGAAGCGCAATGGCACGAATGGGATCGTCAACAGCCGCAAGGGCAGCGTCTACATCGTCAAGCCCAAGATGCACGGCCCGGCCGAGGTGGCCTTCGCGGCCGAGCTCTTCAGCCGCGTGGAAAAGCTGCTGGGCCTGCCCGACAGCACCGTGAAGCTGGGCATCATGGACGAAGAGCGCCGCACCAGCGTGAACCTGAAGGCCTGCATCGCCGCCGCGGCCAGCCGCGTGGCCTTCATCAACACCGGCTTCCTCGACCGCACCGGCGACGAGATGCACACCGCCATGCGCGCCGGCCCCATGCGCCGCAAGGGCGACATGAAGACCAGCGAGTGGATCGCCGCCTACGAGCGCAACAACGTGCTGGTGGGCCTGCAGTGCGGCCTGCGCGGCAAGGCGCAGATCGGCAAGGGCATGTGGGCCATGCCCGACCTGATGGGCGCGATGCTGCAGCAGAAGATCGCGCACCCGCTGGCCGGCGCCAACACCGCCTGGGTGCCCAGCCCCACCGCCGCCACGCTGCACGCGCTGCACTACCACCAGGTGGACGTGGCGAAGGTGCAGAAGGGCCTGGAGAAGGTGGACGCCGATGCAGAACGCGAAGCGCTGCTGACCGGCCTGCTGACCATCCCCGTGGTGAAGAAGGCCCAGTGGACCGACGCCGAGAAGCAGCAGGAGCTGGACAACAACGCCCAGGGCATCCTCGGCTACGTGGTGCGCTGGGTCGACCAGGGCGTGGGCTGCAGCAAGGTGCCCGACATCCACAACGTGGGCCTGATGGAAGACCGCGCCACGCTGCGCATCAGCAGCCAGCACATGGCCAACTGGCTGCGCCACGGCGTGGTCACCAAGGCCGAGGTGAAGGCCACGCTCAAGCGCATGGCCAAGGTGGTGGACAAGCAGAACGCGGGTGATGCGGCCTACCAGCCCATGGCCGGCCGCTTCAAGGAAAGCGCGGCTTTCCAGGCCGCCAGCGACCTGGTGTTCAAGGGAGAGGCCCAGCCCAGCGGCTACACCGAGCCGCTGCTGCACGCCTGGCGCCTCAAGGTGAAGGCCGGCGCGGCGTGAACGCAGGAGCGCGAACGTGAGCGACGAGCGCTGGCGCCCCAGCGTCACCGTGGCCGCCGTCATCTGCGACGGCGGCACGCCCGCGCGTTACCTGCTGGTGGAAGAGCACACGCCCGAGGGCCTGAAGCTCAACAACCCGGCTGGCCACCTGGAGCCGGGTGAATCGCCCGAGCAGGGCGTGGTGCGCGAGGCGCTGGAAGAGACAGCGCGCGTCTTCAGCCCCACGGCGCTGCTGGGCGTGTACCTCGCACGCTTCCAGCGGCCGGGCACCGAAGGCGCGGCCGACGAAGACATCACCTACGTGCGCTTCGCCTACAGCGGCAGCGTGGGCGATGAACTGCCCGGCCGCGCGCTCGACCAGGGCATCGAACGCACGCTGTGGATGACGCTGGCCGAGGTGCGCGAAAGCGCCGCGCGCCACCGCAGCCCGCTGGTGCTGCAGTGCGTGGCCGACCACGCCGCGGGCCGCGGCTACACGGTGCGCGTGGTCAGCACGCACGCGAGCGTGCAGCACAAGGGCGGCTGAGCCGCCCCCCGTTTTTCAGCCGCGGCGCTGGCGGCGCGCGATGAAACCCACCGCCGCCAGGCCGGCCAGCATCAGCGCGTAGGTGCCGGGCTCGGGCACCACGCTCACGCTGAAGCTGATGCGGTCGCCGGCCTGCAGGCCGGTGAGCGTCCAGTTCGTGGCGCCGGCCGTGGCGCCCAGGGCGTTGCCGATTTCCACGTCAAGAAACTCCAGCGAGCTGAAGTTCAGCGTGGCATTGCCGCCGCTGGCGCTGACCTGCGTGCTGCCCTCGAACTGGCGTGTCACCGTGCCCACGGTGGCGAAGACGCCGCGGTCCAGCGTGAACTGGTAGCCGCCGATGCCGGTGCCGCTGAAGTTGCGCAACACGGCGTTGAAGTTGATGGGCTGCAGCAGGTCTTCGGCATCGACACGGAAGTCCATCTGCACCGGCAGCGTGTTGGCGAAGTCGATGTCGAAGGACAGCAGGCCGGTGCTGCTGTAGCTGGTGACGACGGTGCCGCCCTGGGTGACGGCGCCTTCGAAGGTGAGGGCCTGGGCAGGCGCCGCGAAGACGGCGGCCAGAGCGGTGGCGAGCAGAAGCTTTTTCATGGCGATGTCCTGAAACGTGGTGAGGAAAGGGCGGGCCGGGCTCACAGGTGGCCGTTTTCGAAGGGGCCGGTGATGGCCAGCGTGACGCCGCAGTACAGGTTCACGAACAGCACGCGGCCGTCGGGGCTGAACACGCTGCCGGCCCACTCGGTGTTGCGCTGGTTGCCGGTGGTGGCGTTGGGCTTGCCGGCCCCGGCCAGCTGCGCGGCGGTGAAGTTGTAGTTGTGCTTGGCGAAGATGTAGCTGTTGCCCGTGGGCGCCAGCACCTTGAGGTGCTGCGATTCGATGGTGGCGCTGCTGGGCGTGCCCGGGCCGCCGTCTTCGTTGAAGAGCAGGCCGCCGCGCGGGCTGACGCAGATGTTGTCGGGCGAGTTGCCGACCACGCGGTCGCGGCTGACGAAGATGGCCTTGAGCACCAGCGTGCCGAGGTCCAGCGCCCAGATCACACCGGCGCGCGCCACGGGGGTGGTGCCCGTGGCTTTGTCGGTGAAGAAGACCACGTTGTTGGCGACCCAGCAGCCCTCGTTGGCGCCGAAGATGGCCGCGCCGTTGGCGTAGGCCTGCAGGTAGGGGCCGCTGGCCGAGACGTTGCCCACCACGCTGGCCAGCGTGGCGCCGTCGGCGTCGGGGTTGGCGATGTCGACCCACTCGCAGTCGAAGGTCTGGCACAGCGTCGGGAAGCGCAGGTCGGCGTTCATCACGCCGCGCACCTTCAGGCCCTGCAGCCGGCCGCCGGCGTGCAGCGAGTTCAGCCCGCCACTCAGGTTGTTGGGCAGGAAGCGGTAGAGCGTGTTCGCGCTGCCCTGGTCTTCGGTGAGGTACCAGTAGCCGGTGGCGGGGTCGATGGCGCTGGCCTCGTGCGCGAAGCGGCCCATGTCGACGATGGGTGCGGTGCTGGCGGCGTTCAGGCTGGTGTCGGCCGGAATCTCGAAGATGTAGCCGTGCTTCTTGCCGGTGCTGCTGACGTTGTTGCTGCGGATCTCTTCGTTGCTGAGCCAGCTGCCCCAGGTGGTGGCGCCCCCGGCGCAGGGGCGGTTGATGCCACCGAAGGTGGCGTAGCTGGCCACCCAGTTGCCATCGCGCCAGACGAGGTTGGTGTTGCCGCCGATCTGGTAGCTGGTGCCGGTGAGGCCGGTGTCGTACTTGGCCACCGTGTCACGGCCTGCGCCGATGATGTTGTTGGCGTTGGTGCTGGTGCTCTGCTCGTGGTTGCGCACGAGCACGATCTCGGTGCTGCGGCCGATACGGCGCGTGCGCACCACGCCCATGCCGTCGTGCGCGGCGGGGGTGACGAGGCCGTCGCTCATCACGTCACCGCGCCAGCCGTAGCTCTTGTAGGTGAAGCCCGCGGGCAGCTCGATCAGGGGCAGGCCCGTGGCGAGGTCGTTGACAGGCGCGGTGGGGCCATAGGGGCTGTCGACGAGCAGCGAAGCATTGGCCGGCGTGCATTGCGCGCCCGGCACGCTGCGCGTGTTGCGCAGCGCACTGCTGGCTTCGGCCGAACGAGCGGCCAGCGCGGCGATGGGCGCGCCGAAGGCAGCGGCGACGGCAGCACCGCTGCCCATCAGCAGGCCACGGCGGGAAGGGTTGTGGGTGGTCTCGGGGGTGTCGGGCATGGGGCCTCCTGGCGGTTGCGGGTGCTTGAGAAACAAGCGGGCTCGGATCAGCGCAGCCGCCGACGGTAGGCAGGCTCGATGAACGCGGCGTGACACCTGGCACGCACCGCCGCGCTTCGGGGGGAGGCCTGCCGCTGTCGTCGGCCTGTCACGAGCGGCCCACAACACTCTGTGCGTTAGCCCCTGCCTCAACCCCCTGCCTCAAGCCTTCCGGAGCACCTTCGATGCACAAGCCCCTGAACACCGCGCGCGCCCTCGCCTTGGCCGGCCTGCTGACGGCCACCGCCGCCCAGGCGCAGACCACCACCTTCACCTTCCAGCACGGCGTGGCCGGCTACCTGGGCGGTGCCGACACCACGCTGCGCGCCGCCGAGCCCACCGTGGCGCTGGGCGGCGATGTCGAAGCCGGTATCGATGCCAGCGATGGCGGCATGCCCGCGCAGGCGCTGCTGCGCTTCGGCGGTCTGTTCGGCAGCGGTGCCGGCCAGATCGGCAGCGACCAGGTGGTGACACAAGCCACGCTGACGCTCACCGTCACCAGCGCGGGCAGCGGCATCCGCTTCTTCGAGATGCTGCAGCCCTGGAACGAAGCCACCGCCACCTGGGCCAGCCTGGGTGATGGCGTGCAGGCCAATGGCGTGGAGGCGGCGCTCACGCCCTTCCTGCAGATCGGTGCCAACGACGGCGGCGGCAACATCGAAGAAGGCACGCTGGTGCTGGACATCACTGCCGCGCTGCAGCGCCAGCAGGCCGGCATCACCGCGGGCCATGGCTGGGCGTTGCTGCCCTTCATGCCCGACGGCACCAACGGCATCGACTTCTACACCCGCGAATGGGGCACCCTGGCCGAGCGCCCGCTGCTCACCGTGGTGACGGCGCCGGTGCCCGAGCCCACCACGCTGGCGCTGTGGATCAGCGGCCTGCTGGCGGTGGCCTGGCGCGTGAAGCACCGCCGCGGCTGAAACCCGGGCTGCGGCAGGCGGCTGCCGGCGGGCGGAGAATGCGGGGCATGAGCATCGCCCCCTTCCACCTCGCCTTTCCCGTGGCCGACCTGGAGAGCACACGCGCCTTCTACGGCGGTGTGCTCGGCTGCCCCGAAGGCCGCAGCAGCCCGGAGTGGATCGACTACGACCTCTTCGGCCACCAGATCGTGGCGCACCTGGCGCCGCAGCAGGCGCGCGCGCATCACAACGAAGTCGACGGCCACGACGTGCCGGTGCCGCACTTCGGCGTGGTGCTCGAATGGGACCAGTTCCACGCCTTCGCCGAGCGCTTGCGCGCGCAGGGCGTGAAGTTCGTGATCGAGCCCTACATCCGGTTTGCCGGCCAGGTGGGCGAGCAGGCCACGATGTTCTTCAAGGACCCTTCCGGCAACGCGCTGGAGTTCAAGGCCTTCAAGGACATCGGCCAGCTCTTCGCGAAGTGATCGCGGCGCCGCGATGACCGAACTGCTCTTCATCCGCCACGGCCAGACCGACTGGAACCGCCAGCAGCGTTTCCAGGGCCAGATCGACGTGCCGCTGAACGGCCACGGCGAATTGCAGGCCGCACGCCTGGCGCAGCGCCTGGCCGCCGAAAGCCACGACGCGCTCTACAGCAGCGACCTGCTGCGCGCGCGCCAGACCGCCGCGCCGCTGGCCGCTGCCTGGCAGATGACGCCGGGTCTCGTGCCGGGCCTGCGCGAGCAGAGTTTTGGCATCCTGGAAGGCCTGGACGCGCCCACCATTCAAACGCGCCACCCCGACCTGTGGCGCCTGTGGCTGCAGCAGGACGCCGATTTCGCACCGCCGGGCGGCGAGAGCCAGCGCCAGTTCCACAGCCGCGTCGTCACGGCCGTGCGTGAGCTGGCCGCCAGCACCGCAGCGCAGCGCCTGGTGGTGGTGACCCACGGCGGCGTGCTCGACATGCTGTGGCGCACGGTGCATGGCCTGCCGCTGACGGGGCTGCGCGAGTGCGCCATTCCGAACACGGGCGTGAACCGGCTGCGCTGGGCCGGTGACGCGCTGCAGATCGAGACCTGGGGCGACGCCGCCCACCTGGCGGACCTGCCGGAACCCGACTGAAACCCCGACTGAAACAGGCCCGCTGCGGGGTTCAGCTCAAGGGCCGCGCCAGCACCATCACCCAGTACGCGCCGTGCTTGCTGCCCGGCACCAGGCGGCCCACCACCGCGCCGTGGCGGTAATTGGCCTGCATCAGCGTACGGCAGTGCGCCGGGCTCTTCAGCCACTGCTGCAGCGTCAGCGCGGCGCTGGTGTGGCCGGCGGCCACGTTTTCACCCACCCCGCCCCACACATAACCGTGGCGGCGCAAGCGGCCACCGACGGTGCTGCCATCGCTGCCGTCGTGCGTGAGGGCGGGCTGCTGCGCCACGTCGAGCAAGTGGTCGGTGGCGGCGGCTTCGGGCGCCGCGTGCCACTGCAAGGGCGGGGCGGGCGGCTGCGCTTCGCCCCCGCACACGGCGCCGGCCGCGCGCTGGGCGTTCACCAGCGCCAGCAGCTCCGCCGGGGTGGCCAGCGCTTGCGCCGCCGCCGGTGCGGCGCAAAACGCAGCTGCCAGCAAGGCGCAGGGGAACAGCGACAGATGTTTCATGATGTATCTCACGGAGCATAGCCGCCGCCCCGGAAGACTGGCACCACCCATTCACGGCCCTGCGGCCTGTCGGCCGGCCGGCCTCACAGGCTCACGGCCGTCTCACTGCCAGCGCAGCGCCGAGAGGTCGTTGGCGAGGATGGGCGCGTCTTTCCACAGCCCCTGCAGCCGCGCGTTGGCCACCGTCAGCCAGGTGGGCTGGTAGAGGTAGGCCGCCACGGCATCACGCGCCACCAGGCGCTGCGCTTCGGCCAGCAGGGTGTTGCGCTCGGCCGGCTGCGCCGCGGCCTGGATGCGCGCCCACAGCGCCTTGAACTCGGCCGACTCGTAGCCCCAGTAGTAGTTCGGCCGCGCGAAATTGCCGAAGTCCAGCGGCTCCACATGGCTGATGACGGTGAGGTCGTAGGCCTTCTGACCGTAGACGCCGCTGAGCCACTGCGCCCACTCGATGTTCTCGATCTTGGCCGTGATGCCCACCTGCGCCAGCATCGCCGCGATGACCTCGCCGCCCTGGCGCGCGTAGGGCACGGGCGGCAGCTTCATCGTCAGCTGCAGTGGCAAAGCCACGCCGGCCTCCTTGAGCAGCGCCCGCGCCTGCGCCGGGTTGTAGGCGTTGATCGCGGTGGTGTCGACATAACCCGGCGCCCCCGGCACGTAGTAGCTGCCGATGGGCACGCCGTAGCCCTCGGCACTGCCTTCGATGACGGCGGCGCGGTCGATGGCCATGGCGATGGCGCGCCGCACCCGCACGTCGTCCAGCGGCTTGCGCTGGTGGTTCATGGCCAGGATGGTCTTGGCGCGGCTGCCGCCCACCAGCACCTGGAAACGCTGCTTGTTCTGGAACTGCTTGAGGCTGCGCGCGGCCGAGACCCGCGGGAAGGCATCGACATCCCCCGAGAGCAGCGCCGCCACCTGGGCCGCCGGTTCGTTGATGAAACGCAGCTGCACGCGGCGCAGCGCCACGCGCGCGGCGTCGCGGTGCTCGGGCCAGCGCTGCAGCGTCACGGCCGAACCGCGCGCCCAGCTCTCCAGCCGGTAGGGGCCGGTGCCCACGGGCTGCGTGGCGTTGGTGGCGGCGCTGCCGGGCTCCACGATCACCGCCGTGGCCTGGCCCAGCTGGAACAGCAGGTCGGCGTTCGGGTTCTTCAGCTGCAGCACCACGGTGTGCGGGTCGGGCAGCGTGATGCGCTCGATGTTGGCGAAGGTGGCGCGGTCCTTGTTCAGGCTGCCGGGGGCGGCCGCGCGCTCGAAGCTGAACTTCACGGCCTGGCCGTCGAAGGCCGCGCCGTTGTGGAACTTCACGCCGCGGCGCAGCGTGAAGGTCCAGGTCTTGAGGTCGGCCGAAGGCGTGCCGGCCGTGGCCAGCAGCGGCACGGTGCTGCCGTCGCTCTGGATCTTGAACAGCGTCTCGAAGACGTTGTAGAGCACCACCTCGCCGATGGCCGAGGCCGCGCCGGCCGTCGGGTCCAGGCCCGGCGGCTCCAGCGACATCGCGAGCACGGCGGTGTCCTTCTTCGCCTGCGCCAGCGCGGCGGGCGCGGCAACAACGCCGCACAACGCCAGCGCCCAGCCCGCGGCCAGCACCGCGCGCCGCGCTGCGCCGGCCGGCACAGCCCAGGCCATCAACCCGAGCCCCCGCATCACGCCAGGTGCTGGCGGAAAAAGGCCAGCGTGCGCTCCCAGGCCAGCTTCGCGGCGGCGGCGTCGAAACGCGGCGTGGTGTCGTTGTTGAAGCCGTGCTGGGTGTTCGGGTAGATGTGCGCCTCGTAGCGCTTGCCCGCGGCCTTCAGCGCTTCTTCATAAGCCGGCCAGCCGGCGTTGATGCGCGGGTCGTCGCTGGCGAAGTGGATGAGCAGCGGTGCCGTGATCTTTGGCACCTCGGCCGCCGGCGCGTGGCCGCCGTAGAAGGGAACGGCCGCATTCAGCTCGGGCATCTGCGTGGCCAGGTAGTTGGCCATGCCGCCGCCGTAGCAGAAGCCCACCACGCCCAGCTTGCCGGTGCTTTCGGGCAGCGCGCGCAGCGCTTGCGCGGCGGCGATGAAATCGGCGCGGGCCTTGGGCTGGTCGACCTTGGCGAAAGCAGCACGGGCCTCGTCTTCGTTGCCCGGGTAGCCGCCGTAGGCCGCCAGCGCATCGGGCGCGAAGGCGAGAAAGCCCTCCACCGCCAGCCGGCGCGTGATGTCTTCGATGTGCGGGTTCAGGCCGCGGTTCTCGTGCACCACCAGCACCGCCGGCCGCTTGCCCGCCGGCTGCATCGGCCGCGCCAGCAGGCCCTGCACGGTGCCGTGGCCCTCGGGCGAGGGAAAGCTGGCGCGCCGCGTGGCGATGCGCGCGTCGTTGGGCGCCACCACCTGCGCCGCCGCGAACTGCGGGCTCAGCGCGGCCAGC
>VYLK01000353.1_pt1 | contig 17395 bp, 17 predicted proteins | sample 5114321 | NCBI WGS metagenome assembly VYLK01 (sample SAMN12291792, study PRJNA351875) | freshwater metagenome | isolation source: freshwater lake | place: USA: Michigan, MSU2 Lake | collected 2011-08-16
CGGCCGGCGGGGCCTCGACACAAGACCGCGGCACCACAGGCCAGCAGCCCTCGCTCGGCCTCGAGCAGGTGCTGTCGGGCGGCGGCGGCATCAGCGTGGCGACGGGTCAGCCGCCTCAGGTGCCGCAGGTCGGCGCCAGCCTGGCCGTGACCGTGGCGCGGGGTGCCGCAGCGCCCCGCCCCGTGGGCCAGTTCCGCGTCGCGGATCTCGGCGACAGCCTCTCGCTCATGCCCGTGCCGACGCCGCCCGCAACGTTGCCGTCTGCCAACGGCCGCATCCGCCTCTCGGGCGAGGCCCTGGTCGCGTTGGACGCCGGCGTGCAGGCCACGATGCGTTTCGTGCTCACCGAGGAAGGGCTGCTGCGGGCCACGGTCTCTCGCGAAGCCGCGGGGGTCTCGCCCGACACGCTCGCGGCGCTGGCCATCGCAACACTCAAGCGCAGCACGGGCATCGCCGCTTCAGAGGTGCGGGCCCTGGCCCTGACGATGGAGGAGTGAGGACGGCGCAGGTGGGAGCCGGGGTCCGCCAGCGACAAAGTGGGCCCCGTTCCGATGCAAGATCACGAAGCAGTTCAGGACCCGAAAACACAGAAGCCCCAGACGGCTTCGCGACCCGGGGCTTCCGCTGTGAACATCCGGCACGCCTGGCGGCGCACCGGCGCACCGTCACATGTGGTCGATCATCACCTGACCGAAACCGCTGCAGCTGACCTGCGTGGCGCCTTCCATCAGGCGCGCGAAGTCGTAGGTCACCTTCTTGCTGGCGATCGACTTTTCCATGCTGCTGATGATGAGGTCGGCGGCCTCGAACCAGCCCATGTGGCGCAGCATCATCTCGGCGCTGAGGATCTCGGAACCCGGGTTCACGTAGTCCTTGCCGGCGTACTTCGGCGCCGTGCCGTGCGTGGCTTCGAACATGGCCACGCTGTCGCTCAGGTTCGCACCCGGGGCGATACCGATGCCACCCACCTGGGCTGCCAGCGCGTCGGAGACGTAGTCGCCGTTCAGGTTCAGCGTGGCGATCACGCTGTACTCGGCCGGGCGCAGCAGGATCTGCTGCAGGAAGGCGTCGGCAATGCTGTCCTTGACGACGATGTCCTTGCCCGTCTTCGGGTTCTTGAACTTGCACCACGGGCCGCCGTCGATCAGCTGCGCGCCGAATTCCTTCTGCGCCAGCGCGTAGGCCCAGTCACGGAAGCCACCTTCGGTGAACTTCATGATGTTGCCCTTGTGCACGATGGTCACGTTGGGCTTGTCGTTGTCGATGGCGTACTGGATGGCCTTGCGCACCAGGCGCTCGGTGCCTTCACGGCTGACCGGCTTGACGCCGATGCCCGAGGTGCCGGGGAAGCGGATCTTCTTCACGCCCATCTCGTCCTGCAGGAACTTGATGAGCTTCTTGGCCTTCTCGCTCTCGGCCTCGAACTCGATGCCGGCGTAGATGTCTTCCGAGTTCTCGCGGAAGATGACCATGTTGGTCTTCTCGGGTTCCTTCACCGGGCTGGGCACACCCTTGAAGTACTGGATGGGGCGCAGGCAGACGTAGAGGTCGAGTTCCTGGCGCAGCGCCACGTTCAGGCTGCGGATGCCGCCGCCCACGGGCGTGGTCAGCGGGCCCTTGATGCTGACGACGTACTCGCGCACCACGTCCAGGGTCTCTTGCGGCAGCCACACGTCAGGCCCGTAGACCTTGGTGCTCTTCTCGCCGGCGTAGACCTCCATCCAGTGGATCTTCTTCTTGCCACCGTAGGCCTTGGCCACCGCGGCGTCCACCACCTTGAGCATCACCGGGGTGATGTCCAGACCGGTGCCGTCGCCCTCGATGTACGGAATGATCGGCTGATCGGGAACGTTGAGCGAGAAGTCCGCATTGACGGTGATCTTCTGGCCACCTTCGGGCACCTTGATGTGCTGGTACATGAGTGGGGGTCTCCGCAGGGCCGGCGCAACACTGCCGGCATAGGTGTAAGTGACTTTCAAATTCTAAGGCACGGGCCCTGTCGGCCCCCTGACGTCCAGCCCTTGTTCAGGCCAGGCCGCAGAAGGCCGCCACCTCGTGCCAGACCCCGTGGCCCAGGGCCCAGGCCGAAGCCGCCACCAGCATCAGGCCGGCCGCGCGCACGGCCACGCGCTCGCGGGCCGCTGCGTTCTGGCTGCGCAGCAGGCGCTGCAGGAGCCAGGGGCCCAAGATGAGGCCCGGCGCCGAAGCCAGCGCAAAACCAGCCATCGCGGCCGCACCCGTGGCCGCGCTGCTGCCCAGGGCCGCCACCAGCAGCGCTGACTGCAGCAAGCCGCACGGCCAGGCCACCCACAGCGCACCGGCAGCGCCGGCCTTGGCCGGGCCTTGCAGGCGCTGCCAGCCGGGGGCCAGCCCCGCGCCGGCAGATGGGCCTGCGGCCAGGGCCATGCCGGCCCCTGCGCCACCGCTGGCACTCACAGGCACCCGCCCCAGGCGCGCCATCCACGCCGGCTGCCGCGCCTGGATCAACAGCCACAGGCCCAGGGCCAGGGCGCCGGCATGCAACATCACCCACAGCGGGCGCAGTGCAGGGCTCAGCGCAGACCACGCCGCCAGCGCCGCCACGCTGGACGCCACCACGGCCCCGCCCAGGGCATAGCTGCCCACGCGGGCGAGATGGAACACGAGGCTGTGCCGCGGCTGCCGCCCGGTGGCGGCAGCGCAAGGCGCGCTGCACATCGCGGCGCAGTGCGGCGCACCGGCCAGGCCCAGCAGCGTGGCGCTGAGGATGAGGGGCAGTTCCACGTTCAGATGATGCGAGAGAAGCGTTCTCGCACGCGGTCGGCCTGCAGGTGGCGGTCGAAGACCATGGCCACGGCGCGCACGAAGAACCAGCCCGTGGCCGTGACCTGGATCTCGCGCTCGCGCACCTCCACCAGGCCCAGGGCCTGCAGCGGCTGCAACTGCTCGAGTTCAGGCGCGAAGACCTCCCGCATCTTCACCAGGTGCGCGAGCTCGATGCTCTCGAACTCCACGCGCCCCTGGCACATCAGCGCCATGATGACGGCGCGGCGGATGAGGTCGTCGCGCGTCAGCGCCAGGCCGCGCACGATGGGGAAGTTGCCTTGGGCCAACGCATCGTGGTACTCGGCCAGCGTCTTCGCGTTCTGGCTGTAGGTGGCGCCGATGCGGCCGATGGCCGAGACGCCCAGGCTCACCAGGTCGCAATCGGGCTGCGTGGTGTAGCCCTGGAAGTTGCGGTGCAGCCGGCCCTGGCGCTTGGCGATGGCCAGGGCATCACCCGGCAGCGCGAAGTGGTCCATGCCGATGTAGGTGTAGCCGTTGGCCACGAAGCCGGCCAGGCCCGCGCGCAGCATCTGGATGCGCTGCTCGGCCGTGGGCAGTGCGTGGTCGTCGATGCGGCGCTGCGGCTTGAAGCGCTGCGGCAGGTGGGCATAGGCGTACATCGCCACGCGCGTGGGCCGCAACTCGGCCACCTGCGCGATGGTGCGGCGGAACGACTCGGGCGTCTGCTTGGGCAGGCCGTAGATGAGGTCGGCGTTGATCGATTCGAAACGCAGCGCGCGCGCCTCGGCCACGAGTTCACGCACGCTCTCGAAGCTCTGCACGCGGTGCACGGCCACCTGCACATCGGGATCGAAGTCCTGGATGCCGAAGCTCACGCGGTTGAAACCCATCGCCGCCAGGTTGCGCAGCCGCTCGCGCGTGGCGGTGCGCGGATCGACCTCGATGCTGATCTCGGCTTCGGGCTGCAGCCTGAAGGCACCGCGCAGCATCGTCATCAGCTGCGCCAGCTCTTCGTCGCTCAAAAAGGTGGGCGAGCCGCCGCCCAGGTGCAGCTGCGAGACCGGCTGGCCGCGGCCCAGCTCGGCGGCGTGCAGCTCGATCTCACGCCGCAGGTCGAGCAGGTACTCGGCGCCGCGGCTTTTGTGCTTGGTGATGATCTTGTTGCAGGCGCAGTAGTAGCAGAGCTGCTCGCAAAAAGGAATGTGCACGTAGATCGACAGCGGCTGCGCGCCGCCGACCACGGCCCCCTGCGCGCGCTGGCGCAGCGCCTGGCGATAGGCCTCGGCCCCGAAGGCCTCGACGAAGCGGTCGGCCGTGGGGTAGCTGGTGTAGCGCGGCCCGGGCACGTCCAGCTTGCGCAGCAGGTCGTCGGTCAGCAGCGTGTCCACGGGGGCGGTGTCCAGGATGTTCATGGACCCACTGTGCCAAAGCGCCAGCCGGCCGCATTGATCCTGCTCAAGCCAAGCGCCTGGCTCCGCAGGCCGCGCCTCACTGCGCGGCGGGCGGGGTTTTGGCATGCGCCATACTGACGGCTCACTCGCCGTACCTGCCGCCATGCAACCCACACTGCCGCCCGTCCGACTGGAGCCCTTCAAGGTCGCCTGTTCCAGCTGCAACCTGCGCGAGCTCTGCTTGCCAGTGGGCATCGCCGAGGCGCAGATGGAGCGGCTCGACGCCATCGTCGCCACCCGCCGCAGCGTCCCGCGCGGCGAGGCGCTCTTCCGCAGCGGCGAGGCCTTCACCTCGCTCTACGCGGTGCGCACGGGTTTTTTCAAGACCTGCCTGTCGTCGGAAGACGGGCGTGATCAGGTCACGGGCTTCCAGATGGCCGGCGAGCTGCTGGGCCTGGACGGCATCGGCACCGACCGCCACACCTGCGATGCCGTGGCGCTGGAAGACTCGCAGGTCTGCGTGATCCCGTACCACCAGCTCGAAGACCTCTCGCGCGAGCTCAGCGACCTTCAGCGCCACTTCCACAAGATCATGAGCCGCGAGATCGTGCGCGACCACGGTGTGATGCTGCTGCTGGGCAGCATGCGCGCCGAGGAACGCCTGGCCGCCTTCCTGCTGAACCTGACGCAGCGGCTGCGCACGCGCGGCTTCTCCGCCAGCAGCCTGGTGCTGCGCATGACGCGCGAGGAAATCGGCAGCTACCTCGGCCTGAAGCTGGAGACCGTGAGCCGGGCCTTCAGCAAGTTCCAGGACGAGGGCATCCTCGACGTGAAGCAGCGCCAGATCACGGTGCTCAACCCCGAGGCGCTGCAGGCCCTGGTCAACGGCACCCACTGCTGAGGGGCCGGGCGCTCAGCGCTCCGGCGTGGCCGCGTGGTTGCGGCCTTGCACGGCCGGCTGCTCGGCCTTGCTGTGGGCCTTGGGCGTGGCCAGCACCGGGTCGGGGTGGCGGATGGCCAGTGCCAGCGTGATGAAGCTGGCCACCACCACGAGCAACGGCCCGCCGATCACCAGCCACATCATCGGCTCGCGCCACCAGCGGCGTGTGGTGAAACCGCCCGCGGGCTGCGGGTGGCGGGTCTGCAGTGTGCTTGTGGACATGGCGGTCTCCTGCGGTGCCGTCAACGCGGCACCATGAAAGTGGATTTCTCGACGAGCAGGTGGGCCCCCTCGCCGGCGTCGGGCAGGCGCTCGATGCTGAACTTCAGCCCGTGTGCGCCGATGCCGGCCTGCTGCGCCACCTCGGGCGGCACGCGCACGGCCACCGGCACCCAGCGCGCCTGCGCCGGCGGCACCAGCAGTTCGGCCGGCACCTCGATCTTCAGTTGCGCCAGGCCCTCGGCACTGACGCGGTAGCGCTGCGTGCGCTCGGTGGCGTTCATGATCTGCAGGCGGTAGACGTTCTCCACCCAGCCATCGTCCACCACGCGCGCCAGCGCGCCGCGGTCGCGCACCACGTCCACGCGGAAAGGTGCCCGCGTCAGCAGGCTGGCGAGCAGCGCCACGCAGATCAGCAGCAGCACCGCCGAGTAGCCCAGCACGCGCGGCCGCAGCACGCGCTGGAGCACCTCGCTGCGCTTCAGGTGCTGCTGCAGGCCGTTCTGCGTGTCGTAGCGAATCAGCCCGCGCGGCGTGTGCATCTTGTCCATCACGCCATTGCACACGTCGATGCAGGCGGCGCAGCCGATGCACTCGTACTGCAGGCCCTGGCGGATGTCGATGCCGGTGGGGCACACCTGTACGCACAGGCCGCAGTCGATGCAATCGCCCTGCTTCTTGGCGGGCTCGCTGCCGCGCTTGGCGCGCACGCCGCCGCGCGGCTCGCCGCGCGCGGTGTCGTAGCTGATGATGAGCGTGTCCTTGTCGAACATCACGCTCTGGAAGCGCGCGTAGGGGCACATGTACTTGCACACCTGCTCGCGCATCCAGCCGGCGTTGCCGTAGGTGGCAAAGCCGTAGAACAGCACCCAGAAGGTCTCCCAGGGGCCGAGGCCGAAGGCCAGCACCGCGGCCCCGAGTTCCTGGATGGGCGTGAAGTAGCCGACGAAGCTGAAGCCGGTCCACAGGCCGATGGCGATCCAGGCCGCCTGCTTGGCGCTCTTGCGCCAGAGCTTCTCGAAGGTCCAGGGGCCCTGGTCGAGCTTCATGCGGCGCATGCGGTCGCCTTCGATGCGGCGCTCCACCCACATGAAGATCTCGGTGTACACCGTCTGCGGGCAGGCATAGCCGCACCACAGCCGGCCGGCCACGGTGGTGAACAGGAACAGCGCGTAGGCGCTGACGATGAGCAGGCCCGTCAGGTAGATGAAGTCCTGCGGGTAGAGCACCAGCTCGAAGATGTAGAAACGGCGCGCGCCCAGGTCGAAGAGCACGGCCTGGCGGCCGTTCCAGTTCACCCAGGGCAGGCCGTAGAAGAGCAGCTGCGTGGCCCACACCAGCGCCCAGCGCCAGCGCGCGAACCAGCCCGAGACGGCACGGGCGTAGATCTTGTCCTGCGCCTTGTACAGCGAGACGATCTGTTCCTTCACGTCGCCCGAGGGAGCCTCGGGCGACGTGCCCGGCGATGCGCCGGCCGGCAACTTACTGGGCAGCGACACGGGTGCCTTGCGAGAGGCTCCAGACGTAGGCGCCGAGCACATGCACCTGTTCTGGCGTCAGCAGCCGGCCCTGCGCGGGCATGGCGTTGTTCTTGCCGTTGGTGATGATGTTGACGATGGCCTGCTCGCCCCAGCCGTGCAGCCAGACCTTGTCGGTGAGGTTGGGTGCGCCCAAGGCGGCGTTGCCCTTGCCATCGGCGCCGTGGCAGCCGGCACAGGTCACGAACTTGGCCTGGCCCGCCTGCGCGGCGAGGTTGTTGTGCGCGCTGCCCGAGAGGCTGAGCACGTAGTTCGCCAAGTTGCGCACGTCTTCGGCGCTGCCCACGGCCGCGGCCATGGGCGGCATCATGCCGACGCGGCCCTGCACGATCACCTGCTTGACGTAGTCGTGCGTGCCGGCGCCCAGCCAGTCGGTGTCGGCCAGGTTCGGGAAGCCCTTGCTGCCGCGGGCATCGCTGCCGTGGCACTGCGCGCAGTTGTTCAGGTACAGGCGCTGGCCGATGCCCATGGCGGCCGGGTCGCGTGCCAATTGCTCGGCGGTCATCGGCGCGTACTTGGCGTACACCGGCGCCAGCGCGGCCTCGGCCTTCTTCTGCTCGGCCTCGTACTGGCCGGTGCTGCTCCACTTCAGCGTGCCGGGGTGGCTGCCCAGCCCCGGGTAGAAGGCCAGGTAGACGGCCGCGAACACGACGGTGATGACGAACAGCCACATCCACCAGCGCGGCAGCGGGTTGTTCAGCTCGCGCAGGTCTTCGTCCCACACGTGGCCGGTGGTGTTGTCGTCGGCCATCACCTTGCGTCGGCTGGCGATGACCAGCAGCACCAGGCACAGCACCAGGCCCAGCACGGTGGTGGCGGCCACGAAGAGGGCCCAGCCACTGTTGATGAAATCGCTCACGACTGCACTCCTCGTTGTTCTGCGCGGGGGGCCGGGGTCTCGGCCTGGTCTTCCAGGAAGGGCAGCTGGGCCGCGGCCTGGTGTTCGCTGCGGTTGCGGTTGCTCCAGGTGCGCGCCACCAGCACCAGGAAGAGCACGAAGCCGCTGAGCGTGACGATCACGCGAAGGTCATTGACGTCCATGGGGGTTCCTTGGCGTGCCGTTCACTTGCGCGCGGTGCCCAGCACCTGCAGGTAGGCGATGAGCGCGTCCATCTCGGTGCGGCCCTTCACGTCTTCGGCGGCCTTGGCGATCTCGGCATCGGTGTAGGGCACGCCCGCCGTGCGCAGCGCCTTCATGCGCGGGGCCATGCTCCCGGGGTCGACCTCGGCCTTCAGCAGCCAGGGGTAGGCCGGCATGTTCGATTCGGGCACCAGATCGCGCGGGTTGTAGAGGTGGATGAGGTGCCACTCGTCGCTGTACTTGCCGCCCACGCGGTGCAGGTCGGGGCCGGTGCGCTTGCTGCCCCACTGGAAGGGGTGGTCGTAGACGAACTCGCCGGCCTGCGAGAGCTGCCCGTAGCGCAGCGCCTCGGCGCGGAAGGGGCGCACCATCTGCGAGTGGCAGTTGTAGCAACCCTCGCGCAGGTAGATGTCGCGGCCAGCGAGCTGCAGCGGGGTGTAGGGCTTCACGCCCTCCAGCGGCTGCGTGGTCGAGCGCTGGAAGAACAGCGGCACGATCTCGACCATGCCGCCCACGGCCACCGCCAGCAGGATGAGCACGATCATCAGGAAGTTGCTGGTCTCGATCTTCTCGTGACCAGAAGGGGTGTGGTTCTGAGCCATGGTGTGGTTGCCTCTTCTTGGGTTCAGGCGTGGGCCGGCGACACCGCGGGGATGCGCACTTCGGCCGGGCGGCCGCCGCGCACCGTCATCACCGTGTTCCAGGCCATGATCAGCATGCCGCCCAGGTAGAGCACACCGCCGAGCAGGCGCACCACGTAGTACGGGTAGGTGGCCTTGACGCTCTCGACGAAGCTGTAGACCAGCGTGCCATCAGGGTTCACGGCGCGCCACATCAGGCCCTGCATCACACCGGCGATCCACATCGCGGCGATGTAGAGCACGATGCCCACGGTGGCGATCCAGAAGTGCGCCTCGATGGCCTTCACGCTGTACATCTGCTTCTGGCCGAAGAGGCGCGGAATCAGGTAGTACAGGCTGCCCATGCTGATCAGGCCCACCCAGCCCAGGGCGCCGCTGTGCACGTGGCCCACCGTCCAGTCGGTGTAGTGGCTCAGGGCGTTGACGGTCTTGATGGACATCATCGGCCCCTCGAAGGTGCTCATGCCGTAGAAGCTGAGCGACACGATGAGGAACTTCAGGATCGGGTCCTCGCGCAGCTTGTGCCAGGCACCGCTGAGGGTCATGATCCCGTTGATCATGCCGCCCCAGCTGGGAGCCAGCAGCACCAGGCTGAAGACCATGCCCACGCTCTGCGCCCAGTCGGGCAGCGCGGTGTAGTGCAGGTGGTGGGGGCCGGCCCACATGTAGGTGAAGATCAGCGCCCAGAAGTGCACGATGCTCAGGCGGTAGCTGTACACCGGGCGCTCGGCCTGCTTCGGGATGAAGTAATACATCATCCCCAGGAAGCCGGCGGTGAGGAAGAAGCCCACCGCGTTGTGGCCGTACCACCACTGGATCATCGCGTCCTGCACGCCAGCGTAGGCGCTGTAGCTCTTGAACAGGCCCGCAGGAATGGCCGCGCTGTTGACGATGTGCAGCAGCGCCACCGCGATGATGAAGGCGCCGAAGAACCAGTTGGCCACGTAGATGTGGCGCACCTTGCGCATGCCGATGGTGCCGAAGAACACGATGGCGTAGCTCACCCACACCACCGCGATCAGCAGGTCGATGGGCCATTCAAGCTCGGCGTATTCCTTGCCTTGCGTCATGCCCAGCGGCAGCGTGATGGCCGCGGCCAGGATCACGAGCTGCCAGCCCCAGAAGGTGAAGAGCGCCAGCTTGGGCAGGAACAGGCGCGTCTGGCAGGTGCGCTGCACCACGTGGTACGAACACGCGAAGAGCGTGCAGCCGCCGAAGGCGAAGATCACCGCGTTGGTGTGCAGCGGACGCAGGCGCCCGTAGCTCAGCCAGGGGATGCCGAAGTTCAGCTCGGGCCAGGCCAGCTGGGCGGCGATGACCACGCCCACCAGCATGCCCACCACACCCCACAACACAGCGGCCAGCGAAAACAACCGGACGGTTGTGTCGCTGTAGACGCTGCTGCCGGGGCGGGCAGCGACGTTGCTTGATCCCATTGAACTTCTCCTCTTCGGTGTGGCTGATACGACGCTCAGGATTCTTCGCCCGGGGTCGGTTTCTGGCCTTGACGGCTGTCAAGCGCAGGCGCTTCGTCGGTCAGGATGCGTTCAGCTTCGGCATCGATGTCTTCGAACTGGCCGCGGTGCAGCGCCCAGCCGAACACGGCGATGATCCCGAGCACCAGCAGCGCCGACAGCGGAATCAGCAGGTAGAGGCTTTCCATGCGCGTGAGGCCTTCAGCGCGCCGCGCGCAAGGCGTTGCCGATGACGAGCAGCGAGCTCAGCGCCATGCCCAGGCCCGCGGCCCAGGGGGGCAGCCAGCCCATCAGTGCCAGCGGGATGCTGGTGGCGTTGTAGGCGGCGGCCCAGACCATGTTCTGGCGCACGATGCGCACCGCGTGCAGCGCGCGCTGGCGGGCGTGGACGAGGTCGCCCAGGTCATTGGAGGTGATCACGGCATCGGCCTGGCTGCGCGCGACCAAGGCGCCCTGCCCCATGGCCAGCGAGACATCGGCGCGCGCCAGCACGGGCGCGTCATTCACGCCGTCGCCCACCATCGCCACCGTGCGGCCTTGCTGCTGCGCCTGCGCCACGGCGGCCAGCTTGTCTTCTGGCGTGGCGCGGGCGCGCACGTCTTGCAGGCCGAGGCGTTGCGCCAGAGCCTGCGCGCGCACAGGGGCGTCGCCCGTGAGCAGCGTGAGTTGCAGGCCGGCGGCCTGCAGCGCCTGCACGGCGGCCACCGCACCGGGGCGCAAGGCCTCGTCCAGGCTGAAGAGCGCCAGCAACTCGCCTTCGCAGGCCAGCGCCACCTGCGACGCCGCGGCCAGGTCTTCTGCCATCGGCACGCCCGCCGCCCAGGCGGCCTGGCCCAGGCGCCAAAGGCGGCCCTGCGCATCCGCGGCCTGCACGCCCTGCCCCGCCACTTCGGCCACCTGCTGCCAGGCCAGCCCGTCGTGGCCCGGTGTGGCCTCTGCGGATAGCTCGGCCTGTGCCGCCACCAGCGCCTGCGATGCCGGGTGGCGCGACCACGCCGCCAGCGCCGCCGCCGTGGCCAGCGCCGCGGCGTCATCCGCGAAGTGCACGCGGCCCGCGGCCGTGCGCGTGATGGCGGTAAGCTGCAGCGCTTCTTCGGTGAGCGTGCCGGTCTTGTCGAAGAACACCTGCTGCACGCGGGCCAGGCGCTCCAGCGCGTCCAGCCGCTGCAGCAGCACACCGTGGCGCGCCAGCCCGCGGGCCGCGGCCACCAGCGTGGCCGGCGCCGCCAGCGACAGCGCGCAAGGGCAAGTGACGATGAGCACCGACACCGCCACCCACACCGCGCGGCTGGGGTCGATCACGCTCCACGCGGCAGCCCCGGCAGCGGCCAGCAGCAGCACTGTCCAGAGGAAGGGCGCGGCCCAGCGGTCGGCCAGCAGCGCAGCGGCGGGGCGCTGCGCCGAAGCGCTGCGCATCATCGCCACGATGGTTTCCAGGCGGGTGTCGCCGCCCACGCGCTGCACGCGCATGAGCACAGGCGCGCCCAGGTTGGTGCTGCCCGCCACCACGGGCGCGCCTTCGGGCTTGGGCACGGGAGCGCTTTCGCCGGTGAGCAGCGCTTCGTCGGCCTGCGTGTGGCCTTGCTCCAGCACGCCGTCGGCCGGGAAGGCCTGGCCCAGCGGCACGCGCAGCAGGTCGCCGGGCTGCAGGCGCTGCAGGCTCACGGCCTCGACGCGGCCCTCCGCGCCCACGCGCCACGCCGTCTCGGGCAGGCAGGCCAGCGAGCTTTCCAGCGCCTCGGCAGCGCGGTGGCGCGCCCGCAGCTCCAGGTAGCGCGCGCCGAGCAGGAAGCTGACGAACATCGTCAGCGAATCGAAGTACACCTCGTGCCCGAACACGCCATCAGGCGAGAAAGTAGCGCCGCTGCTGGCGACAAACGCGATGGCCACGCCCAAGGCCACCGGCACGTCCATGCCGATGCGGCGCTGGCGCAGCGCCAGCCAAGCGCCGCGGAAGAAGGGGCCGGCCGAGAAGGCCAGCACGGGCAGCGAGAGCAGCCAGCTGCCCCAGTTCAGCAGCTGCCGCAGGTCGGGCTCGAGTTCACCGGGCCCGGCCACGTAGCTGGGTGTGGCCAGCATCATCACCTGCATGGCGCAGAAGGCGGCCACGAACAGCCGCCACAGCGCCTGACGGTGCGCCTGCTGGCGCAGGGCGCGGGCCGGCGCGGCGGCATCGGGCACAGCGTCGTAGCCCGCGGCACGCACCGCCTGGATCAACGCCGAAGGCCGCGTGTGCGCCGGGTCCCAACGCACCGTGGCGCGTTCGCTGGCGGCGCTGACGCTGGCCGTCAGCACGCCATCCACAGCGCACAAGGCCGCTTCGATCAAGCCGCTGCACGCGGCGCAGTGCATGCCCGAGAGCTGCAGCGAGGTTTCGGCCACCCGCGGGCCCTGCGCGCCTGCGCTGCCCTGCACCCAGCGGGTGCCGTGGCCGAACTCCACTGGGTCGTCCAGCACGGCGATGCGCGCCTGGGCCTCGGCAGTGGGGTCGGGTGGAAGGGCGGAGAGGGTGGCGGCTGGGGCTGGGGACATCGGCTTCGGCGCCAGGGATGTCCATAATCTAGGCGCCTCGACCAGCCCCGACCATGATCTCCATCAAGCCAACGCTCTTCCTTGCCGCCTTGCTGGGCGCCATGCTCGTGCCTGGCTGGGCGCACGCCCAGACCGGGCCCCAGCCCAAGCTGAAGACCATCGAGCTGACCGCCGGCATGCACGTCATCCAGACCGAGCTGGCCCTCACGCCCGAGCAGCAGCAGATCGGCATGATGTTCCGCCGTAGCATGGGCACCAACGAGGCCATGCTCTTCGTCGAAGAGACACCCGGCGTGCGCTGCTTCTGGATGCGCAACACCTACGTGCCGCTGAGCATCGCCTTCATCGCCGACGACGGCACCATCGTCAACATCGCCGACATGAAGCCGCTGTCGGAAGAGTCGCACTGCTCGGCCAAGCCGGTGCGTTTTGCGCTGGAGATGAACCAGGGCTGGTTCGCCAAGCGCGGCATCAAGGCCGGCAGCCGCATCCGCGGCGCGCCCTTCAGCAAGTAGGCACACCATGCAAAACGGGCCCCGCGGGGCCCGTTTTTACTGGCGTTGCCGGCCTGCAGCCGGCGCACGCACTCAGGCGAAGTTGGCTTCCGCGAAGCCCCAGTTCACCAGCTTGTCGAGGAAGGTCTCGACGAACTTCGGGCGCATGTTGCGGTAGTCGATGTAGTAGGCGTGTTCCCACACGTCCACGGTCAGCAGCGCCTTGTCGGCGGTGGTCAGCGGCGTGCCGGCGGCACCGGTGTTGACGATGTCGACGCTGCCGTCGGCCTTCTTCACCAGCCAGGTCCAGCCGCTGCCGAAGTTGCCCACGGCGCTCTTGATGAAGGCCTCGCGGAAGGCGGCGTAGCTGCCCCACTTGGCGTTGATGGCCGCAGCCAGGGCGCCGGTGGGCTCACCACCGCCGGCGGGCTTCATGCAGCTCCAGAAGAAGGTGTGGTTCCAGATTTGCGCGGCGTTGTTGTAGATGCCGCCGCTGCTCTTCTTGACGATTTCTTCCAGCGAGAGGCTCTCGAACTCGGTGCCCTTCTGCAGGTTGTTCAGGTTCACCACGTAAGCGTTGTGGTGCTTGCCGTGGTGGAACTCCAGCGTTTCCTTGCTGTAGTGCGGGGCCAGGGCGTCGATCGCGTACGGCAGGGCGGGCAGGGTGTGTTCCATGGTGCTGATCCTCTGTCGGTGATGGGGGCTGGGCGAATGCCCGAAGCGGCCTACATTGTAGGCAGCGGGCCTCAGCCAGCCGGGGGCAGGGCTTCCGGCGGGGCGCCGCGTTCGTCCACGGGCCGCGGCAGCACCTGGCGCACCTCGGCCAGGGCCTGGCCGTCGGCCCAAACGGCCCGCACCGGCTGCCCGGCCTGCAAGGCGTGCACGCTCACCACGGGCCGGCCATCGGCCGACTCGACCCAGGCATAACCCCGCTGCAGCACGCGGTGTGGGTCGTGCGCCTGCAGGGCCTGCTCGGCGGTCAACAAGCGCTGCCGTTCACCGGCCAGGCGCTGCTGCACGGCGCGCTGCAGCCGCTCTTGCAGGCGCGCCGGCGCATCGCCCAGGCGCTGCTGGCGCAGGGCCACCGCGCGTTGCAGGCGGCTGGCCAGCGCGTCCAGGCGCTGCGTCTGCCCCTGCAGGCGGCGCGCGGGCTGGCCCAAGCGCAGGGCCAGGGTGTCCAGGCGCTGGGCGCGCTGCTGCAAGCTGCGCTCCAGCACCCGCTGCAGGTGCAGCTGTTGCCCTTGCAAGGCGGCCAGCGCCTCTTCGCGGGCGGGTGCGGCCAGCTCGGCCGCGGCGGTGGGCGTGGGCGCGCGCAGGTCGGCCACCAGGTCGGCCAGCGTCACATCGGTCTCGTGGCCCACCCCGCATACCACCGGCAAGGCGCAGGCGGCGATGGCCTGCACCACACGTTCATCGTTGAAGGCCCACAGGTCTTCCAGCGAACCCCCGCCGCGCACCAGCAGCACGGCATCCACCTCGCGGCGTTCGCCGGCCCGCTGCAGCGCGGCCACCAGCGCCGCGGGCGCCTCGGCCCCCTGCACGAGGCTGGGATAGACCACCACGCGCACGTGCGGCGCGCGGCGCTGCAGCGTCGTCAGCACGTCGTGCAGCGCCGCGGCGCCCAGCGAGGTGACGATGCCCAGCGCCTGCGGAAACGCCGGCAGCGGCCGCTTGCGCGCTGCCTCGAAGAGCCCCAGCGCCTGCAGCCGGGCGCGCCGCCGCAAGAACTCTTCGTACAGCGTGCCCGTGCCCAGGCGCTGCAGCGACTCGACCACCATCTGCAGCTCGCCACGGGCTTCGTAGATGCCGAGCCGGCCGCGCACCTCGACCTGCTGGCCGTCGGCCGGTGCGAAGTCGACCAGCACCGCGGCACGGCGGAACATCGCGCAGCGCAGCAGCGCCGGCGCGCCGTCGGTGTCTTTCAGCGCGAAGTAGCAGTGGCCGCTGCCGGCGCGCGAGAAGCCCGAGAGCTCGCCCCGCACGGTGACGGCACCGAAGCGGGCCGCCAGGGCGTCGCTGGTGGCGAGCAGCAGCGAGGCCACGCCCCAGGGCAGGCGCGCGCCGGGCGGGCTGCCAGCGCCCGCCCCGGCCGTTGCGGGCCGCTCAAACACCGGCACAGCCCCGGCTGGCGCGGGCCAGGATGCCCACAGCCGCGCCAATGCACGCCAATCCATACGACATGGCCGTCATAGAGCAGTCACAATCGTGCAAGTGCTTGATTCGCATGAAGAATTTCTTGCACAAAAAAACAGCACAGCCCACGCGAGCACGGCGCGCCGCCACTTTCAGCGCTTGTGCCAGTGTTTGCCCACAGAGATATCCACAACTTCGGTGGACATCCCGACCGGGGCAGGGGTTGAAGGGAAAGCAGGCGCAACGTGCCTTGGTGCCCGGGGTGCATCGGCGATAATCTGCCGCGCGTTGCTGGCCTGTTGCCAGCCCCCGGCCGAGCCGATCTAGCCCCCCAGGATCCCCTTGCTGTCGATCATACAAGCGGCCGGTTGGCCGATCTGGCCCCTCATCCTCTGCTCCGTCGTCGCCCTGGCGCTCATCATCGAGCGGCTCTACCACCTCAGGCCGTCCCTGGTGGCGCCGGCCACCTTGCTGGATGAGGTGGTGGGCGTCACGCGGGCCAACCTGCCCGCGGCCGACGTCGTCAACAAGCTCGCCGATAACTCGGTGCTCGGCTCGGTGCTGGCCGCGGGGCTGCGCAGCGTGATCGCCGAGCCGCGCATCAGCGAAGCCGCCTTGCGCCAGGCCTTCGAGAACGCCGGCCGCGCCGCGGTGCACCAGCTGGAGCGCTACCTCAACACCCTGGGCACCATCGCCGCGGCAGCGCCGCTGCTCGGCCTGTTCGGCACGGTGGTCGGCATGATCGAGATCTTCGGCTCGCAGGCGCCCACCACCGGCGGCACGGGCGGCACGGGCGGCACGGGCGGCAACCCGCAGCAGTTGGCGCACGGCATCTCCATCGCGCTCTACAACACCGCCTTCGGCCTGATGGTGGCCATCCCGGCGCTGATGTTCTACCGCTACTTCCGCGGTCGGGTCGACGAGTTCCAGCTCGGCATGGAACTCGCCGCCGAACGCATGGTGCCGCACCTGATGCGCTTTGCCGTGCGCACACCCGCCTGAGCACGCACACGCGATGAACTTCAAGCGCCGCAAGCTCGAAGAGCCCGAGATCAACCTCATCCCGTTCATCGACGTGCTGCTGGTGGTGCTGATCTTCCTGATGCTCAGCACCACGTACTCGCGCTTCACCGAACTGCAGATCAACCTGCCCGCGGCCGACGCCGAGAAGCTGCGCGAGCGCCCGGCCGAAGTGCTGGTGGCCGTGGCCGCCGACGGCCGCTACGCCGTCAACAAGAAGCCGGTGGACGGCCGCAGCATCGAACTGCTGACCGCCGAGCTGGTGGCCGCCTCCGGCGGACGCAGCGATACGGTGGTGATCATCTCGGCCGACGCCACGGCGGCGCACCAGGCCGTGGTCAACGTGCTCGATGCCGCGCGGCGCGCCGGCCTCGCACGGCTGACCTTCGCGGCGCAATCGGGCGGCGCCGCGCCCCGATGACGCCACCCCGGCCGCGGGGCCTGGCGGCAAACATCGAAGCCCGGCTGCAACGCAGCTGGTGGCGCCCACGCCCCGACGCGCTGGCTTGGCTGCTGTGGCCGGCCACGCTGCTGTATGGCCTGCTCGCGGCCCTGGTGAAGCTGCGTACGCCCCCGGCGCGCGCGCTGCCCGTGCCGGTGCTGGTGGTCGGCAACCACGTGGCGGGCGGCGCCGGCAAGACACCCACGGTGATGGCGCTGGTGCGGGCCCTGCAGGCGCGGGGCCACCGGCCCGGTGTCATCTCGCGCGGCCATGGCCGCAGCGGTGCCGCCCCCATGGCCGTGCACGCCGGCGCCGACGCCTCGGCGGTGGGTGACGAGCCGCTGCTCATCCAGCGCCGTTGCGGCGTGCCGGTGTGGGTGGGCCGCCAACGCGCCGAAGCCGCGCTGGCCTTGTGTGCCGCGCACCCCGAGGTGGACGTGCTGGTCTCCGACGATGGCCTGCAGCACCCCGCGCTGGCCAGGCAAGCGGAGGTCGTGGTCTTCGATGAACGCGGCATCGGCAACGGCCTGCTCCTGCCCGCGGGGCCGCTGCGCGAGCCCGTGCCCGAGACCACACCCCAGAACCGCCGTGTGCTGTACACCGCCGGCCACGTCAGCACCGCGCTGCCAGGCGCGCTGGCCCAACGGCGGCTGCTGCTGGCCTGGCCCCTGGCCGCCTGGCGCGCGGGCGACCGCGACGCAGCCCTGCCGCTGGCGGCCCTGC
>VYLK01000354.1_pt1 | contig 17390 bp, 12 predicted proteins | sample 5114321 | NCBI WGS metagenome assembly VYLK01 (sample SAMN12291792, study PRJNA351875) | freshwater metagenome | isolation source: freshwater lake | place: USA: Michigan, MSU2 Lake | collected 2011-08-16
ACGCGCCCGCGCTCGACAGCCTGAGCTTCGAGCAGCGCCTCGGTGGCGGCCGGGCCGTGCACCAGGCGCTGCTCGAAGCTCAGGCTGTCGAGCGCGGGCGCGTAGAGCCAGCCCTGGAACTCGTCGCAGCCCTCTTCCTGCAGGAACTGGCGCTGCGGCTCGGTCTCCACGCCCTCGGCGATGCACTTCATGCCCAAGGCGCGGGCCATCTGCAGCACCGCGCGCACGATGCCGGCATCGCTGTCGTCACCGGGCAGGCCCTGGATGAAGCTGCGGTCGATCTTGAGCTTGCCGATCGGGAAGCGCTTGAGGTAGCTGAGGCTCGAGTACCCGGTGCCGAAATCGTCGATCGACATCTTCACGCCCAGCCGCGCCAGCGCGTGCAGGCGGTGCAGCGATTCGTCGGCGTCGTGCACGAGGATGCTCTCGGTGAGCTCCAGCTCCAGCAGGTGCGGCGGCAGGCCGCTGATGTCGAGCACGCTGCCGACACGGTCAACGAAATGCGGCTGCTTGAACTGCAGCGCCGACACGTTCACCGCGATGGGCAGTGCGTGCCCGCGCTGGTACCACAGCGCCGCCTGGCGCACGGCCTGCGCCAGCACCCATTCGCCGATGTGCACGATGAAGCCGCTGTCTTCGGCCACGGGGATGAAGTGCGCCGGCGAAACATCGCCCATCTCCGGGTCGCGCCAGCGCAGCAGCGCCTCGGCACCCACCACGCGGCCGTCGGCCAGGCTCACCTGCGGCTGGTAATGCAGGCGGAAGCGCCCGCTCACCAGCGCCTGGCGCATGGCGTGGTCGAGCTGCATGTCGTTGCGGCGGTCGCCATCGGCACGCGCCTGGTGCATGCGGTAGTGCGCGCGGCCGGCGCTCTTGACGGTGCGCATCGCGGCTTCGGCGTGGCGCACGAGGTCGTCGATGCGCGAGCCCTGCGAGGGCGCCATCGCGATGCCGATGCTGCAGGTCAGCGTGAAGGGCGCGCCCTCCACGCTGCACGGGTGCGCCACGACGTTGAGGATGCGCTTGGCCGTGGCCTCGGCGGCCGCGGCATCGGCCGGGTTCACGAGCACGGCGAACTGGTCGCCGCCCAGGCGGGCCAGCACGTCGTCGGCGCGCAGGCAGGCCTGGATGCGGTGGGCCACGGTCTGCAGCACCTGGTCGCCCACCTCGTGGCCCAGGCTGTCGTTGATCTGGCGGAAACGGTCCAGGTCCACCAGCAGGAAGGCGTAGGAGCGGCCGTCACGCCGAGCCGCGACGGTGGACTCGTTGACATGGTCCACCAGCGCGCTGCGGTTGGGCAGGCCGGTGAGGGTGTCGTTGCGCGAAAGCTGCTCGATGCGGGCCTCGGCCTCCACGCTGGCCGTGAGGTCGCGGAAGGACCACACCCGCCCTTGCGCGCGGCCGCGCACCAGCAGGGGCCGCGAGACGCGTTCCACCACCTGGCCGGTCAGCAGCTGCAGGCGGTCGCTGGAGCTGGCCTGCGGCGTCTCGCGCAGCGCGTTCAGGCGCAGCTGATAGCCGGCGGTGTCGCCCACGCTGCGCGCCATCCAGGCGTGCACCGCGGCGTCGTCCTCGTGCTGCAGCAGTTCGCGGGGCAGACCCCAGATCTCGGTGAAGCGCCGGTTGCAGGCGCTCAAGTGGCCGTGCGGGTCGGTGACCAGGATGCCGTCGGCCGTGGCCTCCAGCGTGGCCTGCAGCTCGGCGAGCACGGCCTCGCGCTCGCTCTCGGCGCGCTGCTCGGCGCTGCGGTCGGCCACCACCACCAGGGCGTGCGCCGGCTCGCCGGGGGGCGTGTCCATCAGCGACAGGCTGCGGCTGACGTAGCGCGCGCCTGCGGCCGTGGCCACCACGGTGTCGGTGTGCAGCAGGCCGATGCTGCCGTCGCTGTCCCACCAGAGGCGGTCTTCCGGCGAACTCAGCAGGGCATCGGCAGGCTCACCCTGCAGCGCCTGCACGGTGCGGCCGAGCAATGCCGCCGCTGCGGCATTGGCCGCAATGACGCGCCGGTCGGCCATGGCCACCACCCAGGCGGCCTGCGGCATGCCCGCCAGCAGACCGGCCCAATGTGCGGCAGCACTCACGCAGCCAGCTCCGCCGGCCGCGACATCACGTTCAGCGGCTCGAAGTAGTACGACACCCGCGGGCGCGGGTCCAGCGCGGCCAGCACCGGCGGCGGCACCTTGCTGGCGGCGAGGCTGCGGCGGATGCCGAGATCGGGCTGCATCTCCAGGTCAAGCAGCTGCGCCGAACCACCCGAGACGCTGCGCGCGCTCTGCCGCTGCCCGCCGGCGCCATGCACCAGCACACGCGGCTTCAGCGGCCGGGTGGAGTTGACGCCCACCACCATCGCGTAGCGGTCGTCGGTGAGCTGCACGAGCGAACCTGCCGGGTACACGCCCATCATGCGGATGAAGGCGTTGAGCACGGGCGGGTCGAAACGCGAGCGCGACTGCGCGAACATCATCGCCACCGCCTCGTGCGGCGTGAGCGCCAGCGTGCGGCCGCCGGGGTTGCACAGGTTGTCGTAGCGGTTGACGATGGCCACGATGCGCGCGCCCAGGGCGATGCGGTCGGCGCTGAGCTTCATCGGGAAGCCGCTGCCGTCGGCATGCTCGTGGTGCTGCGCAATGATCGACAGCGCGCCGGCGTTCAGGCCCATGCGGTGGCCCTGCAGCACGCCCTTGGCCACGTGGTCGCGGTAGCCGTTGGTCTCGGCCGCGGTGAAGTTGTCTTCAGGGTGGCGCAGGCGGTCGGGCACATCGATCTTGCCCACGTCGTGCAGCAGGGCGCCGACGCCCATGTCCTGCATCTCGGTCTCGTCCATGCCCAGCGTGCGGCCGATCAGCATCGACACCACGGCCACGTTCAGCGCATGCGCGCCGGCACGGTCGCCACCGCCGTTGACCAGGCGGATGCCCACCTCCTCGGCCGCGAGCATCTTGTCCAGCATGGCGCGCGTGAGGTCGCCCGCGGTGCGGCCGGCCTCCTTGGGCTGCTGGGTGAGCTGCTCGTTGATGTCGCGCATCACACGGGCGGCCTCGCCGTACTGGCGCTCGCAGCGCTGCGCGGCCTCGCGCTGCTCGGTCAGCCAGGCTTCCTGTGCGAGGGCGGCCTGCTCCTCGGGGCTGAGGGCCGGGGTGGCCGGCACCACGGGCTGGGCAGCCCCGTCCAGCAAAGCCCCCGGGGTGGGGAGCTCGCTCTTTTCTGGCACCCAGCGGACCTGGGTCAGGCCGAGGCTGCGGATGGTCGCGATCTCGTCGGTGGACGTGATGCGGAAGGCCGACAAGGGGAACGGGTGCGACAGCCAGCCACCGTCGAGGTGGATGTACATGCCCACGCGCAACTCCTCGACGGCGACGGTGCTGGTCATGCGGCTTCCCTGTGCGTATCTGCTCTTGGCTGTCCTGTCGGACGGCCTCTCACGCCTGTTTTCGGGCGCGGGCACCGTGAACTTGAGGCGGCCGGTCTGCAACAGGCGGTGTGCGGCACCGGCACAGGCGCGGGCGGGCGGCCGGGGCGCCACACCGGCCGTGAAATCCGCCACATCCGGCAAACCCCGGTTACGCGCCAGGGCCGCGCGAGGCATGCTGCGGGGCTGGCCACGGCCACGACACCCAAAGAAAACCCGGAGAACCCGCATGAGCTTCAAACCCGCCCTCAGCACCCTGGCCCTGGCCTGCGGTGTCTTCGCCTGCAGCGGCGCGCTGGCGCAGAACGCGCCCATCAAGGTGGGCCTGATGCTGCCGGCCACCGGCACCTTCGCGGCGCTGGGCGATGCCATCGAGAAGGGCTTCAAGCTGCACGTGCAGGAGCAGGGCGGCAAGCTCGGCGGCCGCGAGGTGCAGTACTTCAAGGTCGACGACGAGAGCGACCCGGCCAAGGCCACCGACAACGTCAACAAGCTGATCAAGCGCGACCAGGTCGACGTGCTGGTGGGCACCGTGCACAGCGGCGTGGCCCTGGCCATGGCGCGCGCCGCGCGCGAGAGCAACACGCTGATGATCGTGCCCAACGCCGGCGCCGACGCGCTGACGGGCGCGCAGTGCGCGCCCAACATCTTCCGCAGCAGCTTCAGCAACTGGCAGCCGGGCTTCGCCGCCGGCGTGGTGGCCGCGGGCAAGGGCTACAAGCGCGCGATGAGCATCACCTGGAACTACGCCGCCGGCAACGAGGCCGTGAAGGGCTTCACCGAGGGCTTCGAGAAGGGCGGCGGCAAGGTCATGAAGGAGCTCAGCCTGCCCTTCCCGGGCGTGGAGTTCCAGGCGCTGCTGACCGAGATCGCGGCGCAGAAGCCCGACGTGGTGTTCGCGTTCTTCGCCGGCGGCGGCGCTGTGAAGTTCGTCAAGGACTACGACGCCGCGGGCCTGAAGAAGGCGGTGCCGCTGGTGGTTTCGGGCTTCGTCACCGACGGCACGCTGGAAGCGCAGGGCGCCAGCGCCCAGGGCATCCTGAGCACGCTGCACTACGCCGACAACCTGGACACACCGCGCAACAACGCCTTCCGCAAGGCCTACGCCATCAGCTACAAGCAGCAGCCCGATGTCTACGCCGTGCAGGGCTACGATGCCGCGCAGATGCTGGCCGCCGGCCTGAACGCCGTGAAGGGCGACATCAAGCAGCGCGACGCCCTGCAGGCCGCCATGGCCAAGGCCGTGATCGACAGCCCGCGCGGCAAGTTCAGCCTGAGCCCGCAGCGCAACCCGGTGCAGGACATCTACCTGCGCGAGGTGAAGGGCGTGAACAACGAATCGCGTGGCATCGCGGTTAAGGCCTTGGCCGACCCCGGCCGCGGCTGCAAGGTCTGAGGCCGCGTGGGACACTGGCAGGCCCTTGAACCCGGAGCCTGCCCGTGATCCTTGAACTCGCCGACATCCGCATCCAGCCCGGCCAGAACGCGGCCTTCGAAGAAGCCATCCAGCGCGGCATCGCCACCGTCATCGGCCGCGCCCAGGGCTTCCACGGTGCCAAGGTCAACCGCGGCATCGAGAGCCCCGAGCGCTACATCCTGCAAATCTTCTGGGCGACGCTGGAAGACCACACCGTGGCCTTCCGCCAGGGCCCGCTGTTCGCCGAGTGGCGCGCCATCGTCGGGCCCTTCTTCGCCGCGCCGCCGGTGGTGGAACACTTCGAGCTCGTGAGCAAGCCGTGAGCGTGGCAGCCGCCGCGCCGCGCCAGGCCGCGCTGCAGGCCGCGCTGGCGCACTTCGACAGCGGCGCCTTCCTGCAAGACCTGGCGCGCCGCGTCGCCATGCGCACCGAGAGCCAGGACGCGGCCTCCGGCCCCGCGCTGCAGGCCTATCTCGCTGACGAGATGGCGCCCACGCTGGCCGCGCTGGGCTTTGCCTGCACGCTGCACCCCAACCCCGAGGCCGGCTTCGGGCCTTTCCTCATCGCCCACCGCCACGAGGGCGACACGCTGCCGACGGTGCTGGTCTATGGCCACGGCGACGTCATCCGCGGCCAGGACGCCAGCTGGAAAAAGGGTCAGGGCCCCTGGGTGCTGGCCCAGGACGGCGAGCGCCTCTACGGCCGCGGCACCGCCGACAACAAGGGCCAGCACAGCATCAACATCGCGGCGCTGGCGCAGGTGCTGCAGCAGCGCGGGCAGTTGGGCTTCAACGTCAAGTGGCTGATCGAAACCGGTGAAGAAGCCGGCAGCCCCGGCCTGGCCGCCTTCTGCGCGCAGCAGCGCGAGGCGCTGCGCGCCGACGTGCTGATCGCCAGCGACGGCCCGCGCCTGCGGCGCGACTGCGCCACGGTCTTTCTGGGTTCGCGCGGCACGGTGAACTTCGATCTCACGCTGAAGGCGCGGGAAGGCGGCCACCACAGCGGCAACTGGGGCGGCCTGCTGAAGAACCCGGCCGTGGTGCTGGCCAACGCCATCGCCAGCCTGGTGGATGGCCGCGGCGTCATCCGCGTGCCGGCGCTGCGCCCGCCGCCCATCCCGGCCAACGTGCGCGCGGCGCTGGCGGGCCTGCGTTTCGGCGGTGACCCGGGCGACCCCGAGGTCGATGCCGACTGGGGCGAGCCCGGCCTGAGCCCGGCCGAACGCGTGATCGCCTGGAACACGCTGGAGGTGCTGGCCATGGTGGCCGGCAACCCGCAGCACCCGGTGAACGCCATCCCGCCGATGGCCAAGGCCACGATGCACATGCGCTTCGTGCCCGGCACCGACATCGCGCGGCTGCACGAGCACGTGGCCGCCCACCTGGCAGCGCAGGGCTTTGGCGGCATCGCCATCGAAGTGGGCCCGGCGATGGCCGCCACGCGCCTGGACCCCGACGACGCCTGGGTGCGATTCACGCTCGCCAGCATCGAGCGCAGCACCGGCCGGCCGCCCGTGCTGCTGCCCAACCTGGGCGGCAGCCTGCCCAACGACGTGTTCGCCGACATCCTGGGCCTGCCCACGATGTGGGTGCCGCACAGCTACCCGGCCTGCAGCCAGCACGCGCCCGACGAGCACCTGCTGGTGCCCGTGGTGCGCGAGGCGCTGGCGCTGATGACGGGGCTCTTCTGGGACTTGGGCGAGCAGGCCGCCGCCCTGCCGCGCCGGGCGCTTTGAACTTGTCCGGCCCCTGCGCGGTCCGACCCTGACCTCACTGCCCCTCAAGCCCCGATGCTGCGCAACCTCAAGGATCTTTTCGACAGCCTGCTCGCCCCGCCGCTGCAAGGCCCCGGCGGCGGCAGCGCCACGCACCGCCTGCACCTGGCCACCGCCGTGCTGCTGGTGGAGGTGATGCGCGCCGATACCGAGTGCACCGAGGCCGAGCGCCGTGCCGTACTGGGCGTGCTGCAGCAGCGGTTTGCGCTGGCCGCAGACGAACAGGCCCGGCTGCTGGAACTGGCCGAGCACAGCGCGAAGAACGCCGTCGACTTCCATGCCTTCACCTCCACGCTGAACGAGCAGCTCAGCTTCGAGGACAAGGTGCAGGTGGTGGAGGCGATGTGGGCCGTGGCCTACACAGACGGCCAGCTCAGCGCGCACGAGAACCACGTGCTCTGGCGCGTGGCCGACCTGTTGCACGTGCCGCACGGCGCCTACATCAACGCCAAGCTGCGCGCTAAGGCCGCCGCCGGCCTGGCCTGAACGCGGGCGACGCCGCCCGCTAGGGTGCCGACGGCCCGCCGCGCTGCACGCGGTGGCGTTCGGCGCTGCGGGCGCCAAAGGCCTGCTCCAGCGCGGCCAGCAGGCCTTCGGCCCGTGCGCTGTTGTCGCCGTGCAGGTTGCAGACGTAGACATCCAGTGTCACGCCGCCCAGCTCGGGCCAGGTGTGCACCGCCAGGTGCGATTCGGCCAGCAGCACCACGCCCGTCACACCGCCCGGTGCCGGGAACTGGTGGAAAAGCTCGCCCACGGCCTGCAGCCCAACCGCCGCCACCGCGCCCAGGCACAGCGCGCGCAGCGCCTCGGGCTCGTGCAGCACGGCCAGCGCGGGGGGGCAGCCGCGCAGGTCGGCGGTGAGGTGCAGGCCTTGCATGAACGGCCGCTAGAACGTGTGCAGCACGAGGTGCTGGCGGCCGGCATGTTTGGCGGCGTAGAGCGCCTCGTCGGCACGCTGCACCAGCGCCGCCGGCTCCAGGCCGGCCCCGGGCTGCGCCGCGCTCACGCCCCCGATGCTGAACGTGACCGTGGCCGCCACCGGTGAGCTGCCGTGCGGCAACGCGGCGGCGGCCAGCGCGGCCATGCAGCTCTCGGCCTGCGCACGCGCCTCTTCGGCGCTGTGGTGCGGCAGCAGGATGCCGAACTCTTCACCACCGATGCGGGCCACCAGATCTCCGCCACGCCGCGCCGTGCTGCGCAGCACCTGGGCCACCTGGCGCAGGCATTCATCGCCCGCAGGGTGGCCGTGCAGGTCGTTGAAGCGCTTGAAATGATCGATATCCAGCAAGAGCAGCGCGATAGGCGTGCCGTGGCGCCGCGCGCGCGCGCACTCGTCGGCCAGGCGGCGGTCGAACTGGCGGCGGTTGGCCAGGCCGGTCAGGTCGTCGGTGTCCGACAGGTGCGCGAGCTGGGCGTTCAGCGCATCGAGCTGCGCGTTCAGCGCCGTCAGGGCCTGCTCGCGCCGCACGAGCTCGGTGACGTCGCTGCGCACGCCGGCCACGCCGCCGTCGCGCGTGCGGCGCTCGTCCACACGCACCCAGCGGTTGCCGGCCAGGGCCTGAAGCAGCGGCCCCTGCGGGTTGCGGTGCGCGGCCAGCCGCTCGGCGATCCAGGCTTCGGCGCGGCCTTCGGCCTGCGGGTATTGGCAGGTGCTGACCCCGTGGCGCAACACTTCCTCGAAGGTGACGCCGGGGCAGATGAAGGTGTCCTCGGGCCCGAAGATCTGGCGGTAGGGCTCGTTGCAGGCCACCAGGCGGTCGTCGGCGTCGTACAGCGCAAAGGCCTCGGGCAAGGCCTCGATGGCATCCTGCAGCCGCTGCGTGGCCTGTTCGGCCGCAGCCCGCCCCGTGAAGGCCTCGGTGACGTCGACGCGCACGCCGACGATGCCGCCGTCGCGTGTGCGCCGCTCGTGCACACGCACCCACTGCCCGCGGGCCACCTGCATCACGTGGGGCGGGCCGGGGTGGCGGCGCTCGCGCATGCGGCGGGCGATGAAGGCCTCCAGCGCGGACTCGTCGGTGATCTCGGGCAGGCCGCCGCGCGCGTGGTTGATGCGCACGACATCGGCGAACAAGGGGTGCTGGTCGGCGATATCGCCGAGCTGCGGGTACATGGCCGTGGCGGCCGCGTTCACCATCACGAGGCGGTCGTCGGCGTCGTAGAGCTCGAAGCCCACGGGCAGCGCGTCCACCGCGTCAGACAGGCGCTGGCGCGCCTGCTCGGCGGCCTGCCGGGCCAATGCCAGCTCGGTGCGCACGTTGATGAGCTCGGTGACGTCCACGCTGTGCGCCAGCAGGCTGCCGTCGCTCAGCCGCTGTTCGGCGATGCGGCGCCATTGGCCGTCGGGCAGCGCGCGCAGGATCGGGTCTTGCGGCTGCGCCTGGCGGCGCTGCGCCAGGCGCTGCTGGATCCAGGCCTCGGGCCCGGCCGAAGCTTCGGGCAAGAGGTCGGCGGCCACGGCGGCGCGCAGCGCGTCCTCGAAACGCACGCCGGGCCGCAGGTGCTGCGCCACGGCCCCGTAGACCTTGAGGAAGTCGCCGTTGGCCAGCACCAGGCGGTCGTCGGCGTCCCACAGCACCACGGCAGCCTGCAGGGCATCGAGCACCTCGCGCTGGCGGGTCTGCTCGGCCCGCGCCGCGTCGGCTTCGGCCTGGCCGCGTTGCCACTGAATGAGCAGCAGCACGAGCATCAGCAGCGCCACACCGGCGTTGAGCACCACCGCGCCGCGCAGCCAGCCGACCACGGACGCGCTCGACACGGCCCCTGCGGCCAGCAGGGCAACCACCACCATGTCGGTGAACAGCACGGTGGCCGTGGCCCAGAGCAGGCGCTGGAAGTTCAGGCGGGAAGACGGGGACACGCGTTCAAACCAACCGCATCGGGTGAGCAGGCCCGCATTATTGGTGGCGAACGGGGATCCTAGAATCGTGGGTTACTTCGCACCCCCCGCCCTTGAGCGCCGCTGCCATGCCTGCTTCCGCTTCCGACACCTCCTTGATGGCCAATGCCATCCGCGCCCTGGCCATGGACGCGGTGCAACAAGCCCACTCCGGCCACCCCGGTGCCCCCATGGGCATGGCCGAGATGGCCGTGGCGCTGTGGGGCGGTGCGCTGCGCCACAACCCGGCCGACCCGCACTGGGCCGACCGCGACCGTTTCGTGCTCAGCAACGGCCACGGCAGCATGCTGATCTACGCGCTGCTGCACCTGACGGGCTACGACCTGCCGATGAGCGAGCTGCGCAACTTCCGCCAGCTGCACAGCAAGACGCCCGGCCACCCCGAGGTGGACATCACCCCCGGCGTGGAAACCACCACCGGCCCGCTGGGCCAGGGCCTGGCCAATGCCGTGGGCATGGCGCTGGCCGAAAAGCTGATGGCGCAGGAGTTCAACCGCCCCGGCCACACCGTGGTGAACCACCGCACCTGGGTCTTCATGGGCGACGGCTGCCTGATGGAAGGCATCAGCCACGAGGCCTGCGCGCTGGCCGGCGCCTGGCAGCTGAACAAGCTGGTGGCGCTGTACGACGACAACGGCATCAGCATCGACGGCCAGGTGCAGCCCTGGTACGTGGACAACGTGGCGCAGCGTTTCGAGGCCTACGGCTGGAACGTCATCGGCCCGGTGGACGGCCACGACGTCGACGCCGTCGGCGCCTCGCTGCACGCCGCCACCGCATCGGCCACCAAGCCCACGCTGGTGATCTGCAAGACCACCATCGGCAAGGGCAGCCCCAACCGCGCGGGCACGTCCAAGGTGCACGGCGAGGCGCTGGGCACCGACGAAGTGAAGCTCACGCGCGAGGCTCTGGGCTGGGCGCACGAACCCTTCGTCATCCCCGAGGCGGCCTACACCGCCTGGGACGCGCGCGCCGCCGGCGCCGCCGCGCAGCAGCGCTGGGCCGAGACCTTTGCGGCCTACCGCGCCGCCCACCCGGCGCTGGCCGCCGAGTTCGTGCGCCGCATGGAAGGCCGCCTGCCCGAGAACTTCGCGCAGACCGCGGTGGACGCCGTGATCGCCGCGCACACCAAGGCCGAGACCGTGGCCAGCCGCAAGGCCAGCCAGATCGCGCTGGAGGCCTTCACCGCCGCACTGCCCGAAATGCTGGGCGGCAGCGCCGACCTCACCGGCAGCAACCTCACCAACACCAGCCACACGCCGGCGCTGCGCTTCGGCGCCGAAGATGGCGCGCCGAACGGCGGCCGGCACATCAACTACGGCGTGCGCGAGTTCGGCATGGCCGCCATCATGAACGGCGTGGCCCTGCACGGCGGCTACATCCCCTACGGCGGCACCTTCCTGACCTTCAGCGACTACAGCCGCAACGCCATCCGCATGGCCGCGCTGATGAAGAAGCGCGTGATCCACGTCTTCACGCACGACAGCATCGGCCTGGGTGAAGACGGCCCCACCCACCAGAGCGTGGAGCACGCAGCCAGCCTGCGGCTGATCCCCAACCTCGACGTCTGGCGCCCGGCCGACACCACCGAGACCGTGGTGGCTTGGACCATGGCGCTGGGCAACATCACGCGGCCGAGCGCGCTGCTGCTGAGCCGCCAGAACCTGCCCTACCTGCCCAAAGACGCGGTGGACGACATCAGCAAGGGCGCCTACGTGCTGGCCGAGCCGGCCGAAGTAGGCCTGAAGAAGAAGGCACAGGCCGTGATCATCGCCACCGGCAGCGAAGTGAGCCTGGCGCTGCACGCGCAGGCCGAACTGGCGAAGCTGAAGATCGCCGTGCGCGTGGTGAGCATGCCCAGCACCAATGTCTTCGACCGCCAGAGCGTGAAGTACAAGACCAGCGTGCTGCCGGCCGGCGTGCCGCGCATCGCGGTGGAAGCCGGCGTCACCGACGGCTGGTGGAAGTACGGCTGCGCGGCCGTGGTGGGCATCGACACCTACGGCGAAAGCGCGCCGGCGCCGGCGCTGTTCAAGCACTTCAAGCTCACGGCCGAGAACGTGGTGGCGGTGGTGCGGCAGGTGGTCGGACGCTGAGTCCGCACGGGGAGGCACGCGATGCAACGCTGGCTGCTTCTGCTGCTGTGGGCCGCTGGCGTCTGCACAGCGCCGCATGCCGCAGAGGCCAGCAATGCCGTTGCCTCGCCGCCTAGCGCCTCATCCGCCGCAACGACCCCCGCGCCGGCAGCCGGCGAAAGTGAATCTCAGCGCACGCAGCGCCTCTTGGCATGCCTGCGCCACACCGAGGGTCTGAAGCAACTCGAATACCCCGAGGCGCTGCGCCGGCAAGGCGCCCAGGGCCGCGTCGTGGCCCGCCTGCGCTTCACGGCGGCCGACCAGCCGCCCGAGGTCGAACTTCTGCACCGGCCGGCCGTGCGCGAGTTCCAGTTTCTCGTCAACGACTACGTTCGCAAGTTGCGCATGCCCTGCCATGACGGTGCGGCCTTCCGCCTGCAGCAGCTGTACGTGTTCGTGATCGAAGGCAGCAACTTCGGCTTCAAGCCGGGCCTGGGCTTCGAAGAGCTGCTGCAGCACGCGCGCACGCGCACCCCACAGACGGTGGTGCTGGACACCTCCACCATGGGCTGCCCGTTCCACATCAAGTATTTCTACCTGCAACCCTTGCGGCGCAACGGCGTCTGGGTCGACGAGGCGGGCCCCGCGCTGCCCAGCCGGCGCCCGCTGCTCGACGCTCTGGCCGACAGCGAACTCACGCTGGTGGGCGCCAGCCTCAGTGCCGTGTACGCCGACACCGCCCGCCTCCAGGTTCCTTGCGGACGCTTCGAACTCAAACCGCGCGACAGCTGAGCCGCTGTCGGGCCGCCCTCCCAGATCAACAACCCCCTTGGAGTAGACATGACCATCAAGATCGGCATCAACGGCTTCGGCCGCATCGGGCGCATGGTGTTCCGTGCCGCCGTGCAGAACTTCCCCAACATCGAGATCGTCGGCATCAACGACCTGCTCGAGCCCGACTACCTGGCCTACATGCTGAAGTACGACAGCGTGCACGGTCGCTTCAAGGGCGAGGTGGCGGTGGACGGCAACACGCTCATCGTCAACGGCAAGCGCATCCGCCTGACCGCCGCCAAGGACCCCGCCACGCTGGCCTGGGGTGAGGTGGGCGCGGACATCGTGGTGGAAGCCACCGGCCTCTTCCTGACGAAAGACACCTGCCAGAAGCACATCGACGCCGGCGCGAAGAAGGTCATCCAGAGCGCGCCCAGCAAGGACGACACGCCGATGTTCGTCTACGGCGTCAACCACGACAGCTATGCCGGCCAAACCATCATCAGCAACGCCAGCTGCACCACCAACTGCCTGGCGCCCGTGGCCAAGGTGCTGAACGACAGCTTTGGCATCAAGCGCGGCCTGATGACCACCGTGCATGCCGCCACCGCCACGCAGAAGACCGTGGACGGCCCGAGCAACAAGGATTGGCGCGGCGGCCGCGGCATCCTGGAGAACATCATCCCCAGCAGCACGGGCGCTGCCAAGGCCGTGGGCGTGGTGATCCCCGAGCTGAACAAGAAGCTCACCGGCATGAGCTTCCGCGTGCCCACCAGCGACGTGAGCGTCGTCGACCTGACCGCCGAGCTGGTGAAGGAAGCCAGCTGGGAAGACATCTGCAACGCCATGAAGGCCGCCGCCGCCGGCCCGATGAAGGGCGTGCTCGGCTACACCGAGGACAAGGTCGTCTCCACCGATTTCCGCGGCGAAGCCATGACCAGCGTCTTCGACGCCGACGCCGGCATCGCGCTGGACAAGACCTTCATCAAGGTCGTGAGCTGGTACGACAACGAGTGGGGCTACTCGAACAAGGTGCTCGAGATGGTGCAGGTGATGGCCCGCTGAACGCGGCAACCACGCCCCCAAAGAAAAGGCCCGCAGCAGCGGGCCTTTCTCATGCGCCAGCGCCCGCAGGCGCCGGCTTCGCAGCGAGCCTCAGGCTGCTGCAGCTTCGCTCTGACGACGGCGGCGCGCCACGGCACCCACGGCGGCCAGGCCGCCAAACATCATCAGCCAGGTCGAGGGCTCGGGGATGGCGGTGACGTTGTAGCCCATCACGTCGAAGGCGGTCAGGTCCAGCTGGGTGATGACGAGCGTGGGCGTGTTGCTGCTGGCCGAGGCCACGGTCGGGTCCATGATGCCCAGCGGCGAGCCACCGATCAGCGAATCATCCTTCCAGTGGCTGGCCTGGCGGCCGTCGCCGTTGACGCGGCCGGTGGAAAGCGGGCCCACGCAAGAGGCGCCCGCGTTGATCGACAGGCAGGGCGTGCCGCCGATGGACCAGTCGAGCGTCTGCGCGCCGGCGAAGCTGCCGTAGCGGAACAGGTCGTTCACGGTGCCCCAGGCGATGCCGTTGAGGCCGCGCACGCCGTTCGGGCCCTGCGCGCCGGGCAGCGCGTTGACGTCGGCCAGGTCGACGCCCGAGCGGAAGCCCAGTGCGTGGCCGATTTCGTGGGCGGCCACGCCGACGAAGTCGAAGAAGCCGGGGGTCAGGCCGTCGGAGCGGTCGAAGTCCCAGTTGAAGGCGGTGCTGAACGACACCGAGCCGTCGCGCTGCGTGGGGTTGTTGGCGGCGTAGGTGGGCACCAGGCCCAGGGCCTTGACCTGCGCGGTGTTGACCGCAATGCTGTTGTTGTCGACGGTGTTGTTGTTGTCGAAGACGCGCACGCGCGAATCGATCGGGCCCGACACCAGCGGCTCGTTCGAGACGAAGCCCAGCGGTCCGACCTGCAGCGTCGCCACGGCCGAAGCGTCGGCCGCCGAGGTGGCGTCGGCGGCCAGCAGGCCGCGCAGCGCGGTGTAGCCCACGGTGTTGGTGGTGGAGCCGGTGGAGCCCAGGATGCCGGTGCCCAGCGCCGAGAACTGCACGTCGAGCACGATGGTGATGGGGTCGAGCAGCACGCTCGACCACAGCGCGGCGGCCGCCTCGAAGCCCGCACGCGCGGCCGTGCCGGGGCCGACACCGCCAAGGTCGTTCAGGATGAAGGTCATGCCCGTGGTACGGCCGGAAGACGGCAGCGCCAAGGGGGTGGCGAAGCTCAGGGCGCCCTGGTGGTCGGACCACTGGTGGTTGCACAGCGGCGTGTGCACGTGGTCGGCGCTCTGGGCGACGGCCGACAACGGGGCCAAGGCCGCCAGGCAGGCGGCGGCAAGCAGGTGGTGTTTCAAGGGTTCTCTCCTGGCGGGCCGCGTTGGGCCCGAAGCTGCCGGCACATGCCGGCTGTGCGCCCCATTCTGGCGAGGCGGCCTCGCGGCACAAGCGCCATGGCGCCGCACCCCCTGGGCTTGGGGGCCGTCAACCCGGGGATATGGGTTGCGCCGTTGGGCAAATGTCACGGCCGGCCGCTGCGCAGCGAGCCAGGGCTTGCGCTTGCTTACCGAAGCTGCGGCAGCGGACACATGGGCCCTCGGGCGCCGGCCTAAACTGGCCGCATGCTGCAGATGCCCTTCTCTCTGGCCCCGGCGCGGCGCGCCGGCTCGTGGCTGCTGATGGCGGTGGGCGCCGCTTTCGCCCTGCCGGCCGGCGCCGACCGCCCACTGCCCGCCGGCGCCCGCACGCCGCTGCCGCCGGTGGAAGGCGAGGTCATCGTGAAGTTCAAGGCCACGGCCGACCTGACGCGGCAGTACGCGTTGTCGGCCCGCGCCGAGGCCAGCACCGTGCGCAACGTGCTGACCGAACGCGCCAACGTGATGGGCGCGCGCCTGGGCCGCACGCTGCAGGCCGGGCCGGCGGTCGGCGCCAACATCCAGGTGCTGCGCGCCAGCGGCATGAGCGCCACCGAGCTGGCCGCGAAGCTGGCCGCCGACCCCGATGTGGAGTTCGCCGAACCCAACCAGCGCATGCGCCGCACGGCAGCGCCGAACGACCCGCTGTACGCCGTGAGCGCCACCGAGCGGCGCAGCAACGGCAGCAGCCTGCAGGACGGCCCGACCAGCGGACAGTGGTACCTGCGCGCGCCGGCCGCCACGCTGGCGCAGGGGCCGGTGTCGTCCATCGACATCGAAACGGCCTGGGCGCGCAACCGCGGCAACAGCAGCGTGGTGGTGGCCGTGCTCGACACCGGCGTGCGGCCCGAGCACCCCGATCTGGCCGGCCGCCTGCTGCCGGGCTACGACTTCGTCAGCAACACCACGGTGGCCAATGACGGCGGCGGCCGCGACAGCGACCCCAGCGACCCGGGCGACTGGCTGACCTCGGCCGAGAGCCGCACCAGCACCTTCAGCGGCTGCACGGCCTCTGACAGCAGCTGGCACGGCACCAGCACGGCCAGCCTCATCGGCGCGGCCACCGACGACAACAACGGCATGGCCGGCGCCGCCCCGGGCGTGCGCGTGCTGCCGGTGCGCGTGCTGGGCAAGTGCTTCGGCGACAGCGCCGACATCCAGGCCGCCATGCGCTGGGCCGCCGGCATCTCGGTGCCGGGCGTGCCCGACAACCCCAACCCGGCCAAGGTGCTGAACCTGAGCCTGGGCGGTGGCGGCGCCTGCAGCGCCTCGTACCAATCGGCGGTGAACGAGGTGCTGGCGCGCGGCGTGGTCATCGTCGCCGCAGCCGGCAACAGCGCAGGCGGGCCGGTCAGCGCGCCCGCCAGCTGCGCGGGCGTGATCGCCGTGGCCGGGCTGCGCCATGCCGGCACGAAGGTCGGCTTCTCCGACCTGGGCTCCCAGATCAGCATCGCCGCCCCGGCCGGCAACTGCATCAACATCACCGCCGGCTCGCCCTGCCTCTTCCCCATCCTGGCGGCCACCAACACCGGTGCGCAAGGCCCGGTGGGCTCCACCTGGACCGACAGCTACAACATCACCGTGGGCACCAGCTTCGCATCGCCCCTGGTGGCGGCCACGGCCGGGTTGATGTTCTCCGAGCGCAGCACGCTGACACCGGCCACCCTGCTGACAGCGCTGCGCAGCACGGCGCGCCCCTTCCCCACCACCGGCGGTGACAACGGCGACGGCACCGTGGTGCCGCAGTGCGTTGCGCCCAGCACCTCGGTGGAACAGCTGCAGTGCTACTGCAACACCACTTTCTGCGGCGCCGGCATGCTGGACGCCGGCCGCGCGGTGGCCGCCATCGCCGGCCCGCAGGCGGCCATCACCGTGAGCACGGCCGCGCCCACCGCGGGCAGCGCCGTCACGCTCTCGGGCAGCGGCAGCACGGCCTCGGGCAGCGCCAGCCTGAGCACCTACCTGTGGGAGATCACCGATGGCGGCGGCATCGTCACCGCCTTCAGCAGTGCCACCAACGCCGCCACGGCCACGCTCACGCCCAGCGCTGCGGGCAGCTTCACGGTGCGCCTGACCGTCACCGACAGCACCGGCGCCAATGCGAACACGACGCAGACGGTGACCGTGGCAGCAGCCCCCGTCGTCACCCCGCCCACGGCGCCGGCCACTGGTGGCGGTGGCGGCGGTGGCGGTGGTTCGATGTCGCTGGCCTGGCTGGCCGCCTTGGCGCTGGCCGTGGCCGCGCTGTTCAGGGCTTCGGCGCCGACGCCGACACCGCGACAGGCGCGCCCGCGCAAGGCCTGAAGCCGCCGCCCAGCACATCGGCGGGGCGCAAACGCAGGCGGGCCTGCAGGTCGGCATCGGCGCGCGCCAGGCGCAGCACGGTGTTGGCCGCCGGCAGCGGCAGCTGCACCACGCGTGAGCCGCGCAGCGGCGGCGTGCCGCTGGTGAGCTTCTCCAGCGCCGCATCGGCCTCGGCCTTGCTGGCGTGGCGCGAGATCACGAGGCCCGGCGCCAGATCGGCCGGCGCCGTCAGCACCTCGGGCTCGAGCCCGAGCTTGCGCAGATCGGCCTCGCGCGCGCGGCGCGCGGCGGGC
>VYLK01000355.1_pt1 | contig 17323 bp, 14 predicted proteins | sample 5114321 | NCBI WGS metagenome assembly VYLK01 (sample SAMN12291792, study PRJNA351875) | freshwater metagenome | isolation source: freshwater lake | place: USA: Michigan, MSU2 Lake | collected 2011-08-16
GTGCCGAGCGCCGCCAGCGGCGGAGCGTTCAGTTGTTCTGGGCCGATCAACTGGCCGAAATCCTCGAACAGCATGACCCGGACATAGTCGATGGCCCCCCGGTCGCTGAACAGCTTGACCCGCCAGCTGCCGTCGATGCCGCGGGCGGCGACGCCGATCGGCACGCCGCGCGGGAAGCCGCCGCCGTCGCCGGACGACAGGATGCGGTCGCCGACCTGGATCGAGGCGGTGCCGCGCATGAACTCGAGCCGGGGATTGGCGCTGCCGTCGCCCTTGAGGATGGCGCGGGCGTCGGTGCGATCGACCAGCACCGGGATCTGGCTGGCCACGTCGGTGACCCGCAACATGCGGCTGACGCCCGGCGAGACGCCGACGATACGACCGACCAGTCCGTGCTCATTGATGACGGGGTTGCCGACCTTGATGCCCTTTGCCGACCCCGCATCGAGCAGCCGGGCCCTGGAGAAGGGACCGCGCGTGTCGAGAATGGAGCGCGCCGTCTGCATGGCCACGGGCGGCTCGGGCCGGATGCCCAGCATGGTCTCATAGCGGGCGTTGACGTTCTTCAGCGCAATGGCCTGGTCGCGCCAGGGCTGCAGTTCCGCCAGTTCGCGCTTGAGCCGGCGGTTCTCTGAGACGGCGAAGAAATAGCCGCCGACATAGTCGCTGGCATGGCCGAACCAGCGCACCGGGGCGGCGAAGATGCCACCGACCGGACCGGCGACCGCTTCCACGCCGGCGCGCACCGGCTGATAGGGCGAGGTCTGGGCGCGGGCGTCGCTGATCAGCAGCAGGACGCAGCCGATGGCCGCGACAACGACGGTCACGGCCGCGGTCCAGACCAGCGGCACCTTGATGTTCTCGAACGGTCCGTCGCGAAACGCCACGGCGCGCCTTCCTCAGAAAAAGGGAATCAGCGGGACGCCCCCGGCCGATCTGAGCAGCCTATCGCAAAATCCGTGCCGGTTGGGAACCGGCCAGGGCACAACGATAGAGGGGATTTGAAGCCTTTGTTCGACCGGGCGCCTAGAGGGCCGAGTCGAGGACGCCCTTCATCCAGCGCGGATGCTCCAGCACCCGGCCGCAGCCGATGGCCACGCAGGACAGCGGATCATCGGCGACCGAGACGGGCAGGCCCGTATGGTCGCGGATTTCGGCGTCCAGACCGCGCAGCAGGGCGCCGCCACCGGTAAGCATGATGCCCTTGTCGGCAATGTCGGCGGCCAGTTCGGGCGGGGTGGCTTCCAGGGCGACCTTCACGGCCTCGACGATCTGCGAGACCGGCTCGGCCAGGGCTTCGGCGGCCTGGCGTTCGGAGATGCGGACCTCGCGGGGCACGCCCTGCATCAGGTCGCGGCCCTTGACGTCGATCGACAGGCCCTCGCCGTCGGCCGGGATGCGGGCGGTGCCGATGTCCTTCTTGATTCGCTCGGCGGTGGTCTCGCCGATCAGAAGGTTATGGTTGCGGCGCATGTAGGAGATGATCGCCTCGTCCATCTTGTCGCCGCCGACGCGGACCGAGCGCGAATAGACGATGCCCGACAGGGACAGGACCGCCACCTCGGTGGTGCCGCCGCCGATGTCGACGACCATGGAGCCGGTCGGCTCGTGGATCGGCAGGCCGGCGCCGATCGCGGCGGCCATGGGCTCGTCGATCAGGCCGACGCGGCGGGCCGAGGCGTTGAGGCAGGAATCGTTGATCGCGCGGCGCTCGACGGCGGTGGCGCCCGACGGCACGCAGACGATGACCTTGGGGTTCACGAAGCCCTTGCGGTTATGAACCTTGCGGATGAAATGCTTGATCATCTCCTCGGCGACTTCGAAGTCGGCGATGACCCCGTCGCGCATGGGACGGATGGCTTCCATGTGGCCGGGAGTGCGGCCCAGCATCTGCTTGGCCTCGATGCCGACGGCGTGCACGATCTTGCGGCCGCCGACGTTGCGCAGGGCAACCACGGACGGCTCGTTCAGGACAATGCCCTTGCCCTTCATGTAAATGAGGGTGTTGGCGGTGCCGAGATCGATGGCGATGTCGTTGGAGATCGCGCCGAAAATGCTGGAGAACATGGGTCCGGGATACCGTTCGTTCGGGCCTTGGAGGGGCGGGCGTCAGTCTCGATCCGCTTCGGCGACGCCCCGGCGTCACGCATCCCCACGCGCCGCCTCCTGATCGTTATCGCCTGACCGACCTTGGCGCTCGTTTGCCCTTGTGCGAGGGCGATTACAAGCCCCGTCGCCAGGCGGGATGCATTCAGAAGGCGCCAAACTGCGCCTTTGGGGCGGTCTCACCAGAACGTGACGCCGAACCGCTTCGGGCGCGGCTGTCAGTCGGCGCCGGAGGCCCGCTCGCGCCGTTTCACCAGTTCGCGAACGCCCAGCATCAGGCCCAGCCAGACGAGGGCGACACCCGCAAGGATCAGCGAGGTCCACACGCCGTCACCGCTGACCGCCGAAACCACCGCCCCGCCGAAGAAGGCGACGAGGGCGGTCTTGGGCAGGACGCCGAGGGCACAGCCGGCGAGGAAGGCGGGAAACGACGCCCGGGTCGCGCCGAAAGCCATATTGACGACGATGAAGGGGGCCGAGGGGACGTTGCGGATCATGAAGCTGGCGTAGAAGGCGTTCTTGCCGACAAAGCCCTTGAGCCGGCCCATGGTCCGCCCGCTGACCCGGTCGACCAGCCGCGCCGTCGGTCCCCGCCCCAGCCAGTAGGTCACCCCCGCCGAGGCCACGGTCGCGGCCCAGCTGTAGACGAAGCCCAGCGACGGCCCGAAGGCGACGACACAGGCGGCGATCAGGATGAACTGCGGCGCCCCGATGAAGGCGGCGGCGATGAACAGCACCACGGTCGCGACAAACGCCCAGGGGCTGCCGCGATAGCCCTGCAGCCAGGCCTCGAGGTTCTCCTCGGCCGCCAGCCCCAGCTGGCTCTTGCCGAGCAACAGCAGGCCCAGCGTCGCGCCGAGCAGCAGGGCCGTCGCCAGCACCACCCGCCAGCGGCGGCCTTCCATATTGAGGATGAAGTCGAGGAGGCGGCGCATCAGGGCCGATTTAGCACCGCTGTTCGCCCCGGGCGAGCGCGCACGGTTTGATCCCGCTTTCGCATCTGCGTAATGAAGCGATCCGCCCGGGAGTCGCCATGTCCAGCCTGCAGTCCTCCGCCCTCGCCCGCGTCAAGCCGTCGGCCACCCTCGCCGTGACCGCGCGGGCGCGGGAGCTGAAGCGCGAGGGGCGCGACGTGATCGGCCTGGGGGCTGGAGAGCCGGACTTTGATACGCCGGAGAATATCAAGGAAGCCGCCATCGCGGCTATCCGGCGGGGCGAGACCAAATACACCGATGTCGACGGCCTGCCCGAGCTGAAGGCGGCCGTGGCGGCGAAATTCGCCCGCGAGAACGGCCTGACCTATGGGGTGAACCAGATCCATGTCGCGCCGGGTGGCAAGACGGTGATCTACAATGCCCTGCTGGCCACCCTGTCGCCGGGCGACGAGGTGATCGTGCCGGCCCCCTACTGGGTCTCCTATCCTGACATGGTGCTGCTGGCCGGGGGCGAGCCGGTCACCGTCGTCGGGCACGAGACCGACGGGTTCAAGCTGAAGCCCGCCGCGCTGGAGGCGGCGATCACGCCGCGGACGAAGTGGCTGATCCTGAACTCGCCCTCGAACCCCAGCGGCGCGGCCTATACGGGCGACGAGCTGGAGGCGCTGGCGGCCGTTCTGCGTCGCCATCCGCAGGTCTGGATCCTGACGGACGACATGTATGAGCACCTGATCTACGGCGACTTTGACTACAGGACGATTGCCCAGGTGGCCCCGGACCTCTACGACCGGACCCTGACGGTCAACGGCGTGTCCAAGGCCTATGCCATGACCGGCTGGCGCATCGGCTATGCGGGTGGGCCCAAGGCTCTGATCGATCTGATGCGCAAGGTGGCGGGGCAGACGACCTCCAACCCGTCCTCGATCAGCCAGTGGGCGGCGGTCGAGGCGCTGAACGGGCCGCAGGACTTCATTGCCGAACGGGCGAAGCATTTCGAGGCGCGGCGCGATCTGGTGGTGTCGATGCTCAACCAGGCGCCGGGCATTCGCTGCGCCGTGCCCGAGGGTGCCTTCTATGTCTATCCGTCGATCGAGGGACTGATCGGCAAGACGACCGCAGGCGGCGTGACGATCGACAGCGATGACACCTTCGCCGCCGAACTGCTGGATGCCGAAGGCGTGGCCGTGGTGCAGGGCTCGGCCTTCGGCCTGAGCCCGTATTTCCGCATCAGCTATGCGACGTCGGAGACGGTGCTGGAGGCGGCCTGCGAGCGGATCCAGCGGTTCTGCGCAGGCCTGCGCTGATCAGGCGGCCCGGCTGACCGCGAAATCGGCCAGCTGTTCCAGGGCCTCGCGCCAGTCGCTGGCCGGAAGCACCCGCAGGGCCGCCTTGGCGAGGTCGGCGTATTCGCCGGCCGTGTCGAGGGTGGCGTTGAGGGCCCCGGTGCCGACCACCAGTTCGCGGGCGCGGCGGAAATCGTCCTCGGTGCGCTGGCCCTTGTTGATGGTGCGGTCCCAGAAGGCGTCCTCGCGGCCGCGGGTGCGGGCGGCGGCCAGCAACAGGGGCATGGTCACCTTGCCCTCACGGAAGTCGTCGCCGGTGTTCTTGCCCAGCGCCTGGGCGGTACCGCCATAGTCCAGCGCATCGTCGGCCAGCTGGAAGGCCAGGCCGAGGTTCAGACCGTAGGCGCGCAGGGCCTCGACAGACGCTTCATCGGCCCCTGCCCCGACCGCGCCGGCCTCGGCGGCGGCCGCGAACAGTTCGGCGGTCTTGGCCGAGATGATCTGCAGATACGTATCCTGATCCAGATTCAGGTCGTGGGCGCGGGTCAGCTGCAGCACCTCGCCCTCGGAAATGACGCTGGAGGCCCGGGCGAGGATGCCCAGGGCCCGCATCTGGCCGGTCTCGACCATCAGCTCGAAGGCGCGGGCAAAGAGGAAGTCACCGACCAGCACGCTGGACGGCGCGCCCCAGATCAGATGGGCCGCGACCTTGCCGCGCCGCAGGTCCGACGCATCGACGACGTCGTCATGCAGCAGGGTGGCGGTGTGGATGAACTCAACCGCAGCGGCCAGTTTGACCGGGGCGGTGATGTCGCCGCTCGCGCCGGATGCACGTGCGGCGGCTAGGGTCAGCAGGGGCCGCAACCGCTTGCCGCCGGCGGAGATCAGATGCTCGGCCAGCAGGGGGATGACCGGCACCTGGGACTGCATCCGGTCGAGGATCAGGGCGTCGACGGTCGCCATGTCGCGCGCCGCCAGCCGCACGAGCGGCTCGACATGCCCCTTCGAGCGGGGCTCGGCGACGGTGACAGCGTCCAACGGGAAACTCATCGAAACGGCGGCGTGGGGGAGAATCACGCCCGAAAACACAGCTGCCGCCTTGCCGGGCGGCGATGCGGCGCACAATGGTGATCGCTCCATGAAGGGTCAAGCCGCGTGACCGTCGCACCGTTCCAGCCCGCCGACGACAGTATCGTCGAGAACGCCCTGCTGGGCGGTCGCGTCCGGCTGCGCCAGCCGGCCCGGGGCTATCGGGCGGGCATGGATGCGGCACTGCTGGCAGCGGCTGTGGCGGCGAAACAGGGCGAGCGGGTGATCGAGGCCGGCTGTGGTGCCGGGGCCGTGCTGATGCAGATCGCGGCACGCTGTCCGGGTGTTGCCCTGACCGGACTGGAGCGCGATCCGGCCATGGCGGCCCTGGCCCGGGAGAATGCGGTGCTGAACGGGGCGGACGCGCAGATCGTCGAGGGCGATGTCGCGGCGGGGTTCCGGGCGCTGGACCTGCCGCTGTTCGACGGGGCGGTCAGCAATCCGCCCTTCTTCGACGACCCGGGGGCCTTGCGTGCTCCGGCGGAGGGCAAGCGCGGGGCCTGGATGGCGGATGACGGGCTGAAGGCCTGGACGAGTTTTCTGCTGAAATCCGTGCGCGAGGGCGGCCGGATCGTGATCATTCACCGGGCCGACCGGCTGGCTGATCTGCTGGCCCTGCTGGGTGAGACGGCGGGCTCGTTCGCGGTGCGGGGTATTCATCCCCATGCCGATGAGCCGGCGAAACGGGTGCTGGTGCAGGCGATCAAGACCGGCAAGGTGCCGCTGAGACTGTTGCCGCCGCTGGTTCTGCATGACCGGTCGGGCGCCAAGCACACGGCGGAGGCGGAGGCGGTGCTGCGGGGCGAAGCGGGCTTGGGGTGGTGAGGGGGTGGCTGGTGGCTGCGGTGGTGGTTAGTGGTTAGTGGTTAGTGGCTGGCCGCCGCCTGCGCGACGGCACGGTCCGCGCCGCCCTTCCGCCATCAGTACGTCGACAATCGCTCGCCGCGCGCCACTGGCCACTCGCCGGCTTTCCCGGTCCCGCCCGACGGGCTATGCCACCCCCATGTCCCTGCGCCCCCTCTTCGTCACCCAGGTCTATGAGGCCTCGCTGGCCGGCTCGCCCGGTTTCGACGCCTTCAACGCCGGCCTGCTCGAGGCCTGCCGCATGCTGGCGGTCGAGGATCAGGCCGGCCGCGCCTGGTGCCGCGAGCACGGCTATCGCGGCTATACCTCCTATGGCTCGCTCAATGACCTGCCGAACCGGATGCCGGAGTTCGCAGAGCTGAAACGGCATCTGGACCGCCATGCCGTCGCCTATGCCCGGGCGCTGAATTTTGACCTCGCGCGCAAGCCGAGGCTGGACAATCTGTGGGTCAATGTCCTGAAGCCCGGCGGCAGCCACAGCGGCCACATCCACCCGCATGCCTTCCTGAGCGGCACCGTCTATGTCGAGGTGCCCGACGGTGCCTCGGCCCTCAAGCTGGAAGACCCGCGCCTGCCCATGATGATGGCCCGCCCCGGTGTCCACGCCGATGCCCCTGAGGCAGAGAAGCCGTTCGTCTATCTGGCCCCACAGGCCGGGACGGTGCTGATGTGGGAAAGCTGGCTGCGCCATGAGGTGCCGCCGAACGCGGCGAAGAGCGAGCGGGTTTCGATCAGCTTCAACTACGCCTGAGCCGCCATCAAACCGCCCTGCCCCGACGCTAGACATTTGCCCAATGGCGGCGCGGCGGCTACATCCCGCGCCAACCTCCCACCATCCCCGAACGACAGGGCGCGACGCACCTCATGGCGCAGCAATATATTTTCCAGATGCAGGGTCTGACCAAGACCTTTCCCGGCGGCAAGAAGATCTTCGAAAACATCTGGTTGAGCTTCTACAACGACGCCAAGATCGGCGTCGTCGGGGTCAACGGCTCGGGCAAGTCCACCCTGCTGAAGATCATGGCCGGGCTGGACAGCGAGTTCAACGGCGAGGCCCGTGCGGCCGACGGCATCAAGCGCGGCTATCTGGAGCAGGAGCCCCAGCTCGACGACAGCCTGAACGTCCGCGAGAACGTCGAGGCCTGGTGCGAGGAGAAGCAGTGGGTCACCCGCTTCAACGCCATCGCCATGGAAATGGCCGAGGAATATACCGACGAGCTTATGGCCGAGATGACGGCCCTGCAGGAAAAGATCGACGCCGGCGACGTCTGGGACATCGACAGCCGTATCGAAATGGCCATGGACGCCCTGCGCTGTCCGCCCGACGACTGGGAGGTCACCAATCTGTCCGGCGGTGAGAAGCGCCGCGTGGCGCTGGCGCGGCTGCTGCTGAGCAAGCCCGACATGCTGCTGCTCGACGAACCGACCAACCACCTGGACGCCGAGTCGGTGGCCTGGCTGCAGCACCACCTGGAAGCCTTCCCGGGCTGCGTCATCCTGGTGACCCACGACCGCTATTTCCTCGATCTGGTGACCAAATGGACGCTGGAGCTGGACCGCGGCAAGGGCCACCCGCATGAGGGCAACTACTCCTCCTGGCTGGAGGCCAAGACCAAGCGCGTCGTGCAGGAGCAGTCGGAATCCGAAGCCCGCCAGCGCGCCCTCACCCGCGAACTGGAATGGGTCCGCTCAGGCGCCAAGGCCCGTCAGGCCAAGTCCAAGGCCCGTCTGGCAGCCTATGAGCGGATGGTCGACGAGCAGGAGTCCATGCGCGGTGCCCAGACCCACGCCGTCATCCAGATCCCGCCGGGCCCGCGCCTCGGCAATGTCGTGCTGGAATGCGAAGGGCTGGAGAAGTCCTATGGCGACAAACTGCTGTTCAAGGACCTGTCGTTCAAACTGCCGCCCAACGGCATCGTCGGCATCATCGGCCCGAACGGCGCCGGCAAATCCACCCTGTTCCGGCTGATCACGGGACAGGAACAGCCCGATGGCGGCAGCATCCGCGTCGGCGAGACGGTCAAGCTGGCCTATGTCGACCAGAGCCGCGACGACCTGAAGCCGGAAGAGACCATCTGGCAGGCGATCTCGGGCGGCACCGATGTGATGATGGTCGGCAAGCGCGAGATCAACACCCGCGCCTATGTCGGCAGCTTCAACTTCAAGGGCGGCGACCAGCAGAAGAAGGTCGGGCAGCTGTCGGGCGGTGAGCGCAACCGCGTCCACCTCGCCAAGACCCTGGCCACGGGCGGCAATCTGCTGCTGCTGGACGAACCGACCAACGACCTGGACATCGAGACGCTGCAGAACCTCGAGGAGGCGCTGGAAGGCTTCGCCGGCTGCGCCGTGGTCATCTCCCACGACCGCTGGTTCCTCGACCGACTGGCGACCCACATCCTGGCCTTCGAGGGCGACAGCCATGTCGAATGGTTCGAAGGGAATTTCGAAGCCTATGAGGAAGACAAGAAGCGTCGCCTGGGCGTCGAGAGCCTGATCCCGCACCGGATCAAATTCCAGAAGTTCGGGCGCTGATCCATTTGTGATAGGATGCGTGAAATGAGCGATCTCCTGTCACGCATCACCATCCGCCCGGACCAGTGTGGCGGCCGCCCCTGCATTCGCGGCCTGCGTATCCGTGTCCAGGACGTGCTGGACATGCTGGCCGGCGGGGCCAGCCACGAACAGATCCTGGCAGATTTTCCGTATCTGGAACCGGACGATATTCGCGCCAGTCTTGCCTATGCAGCCGCAAGCATCGGCGACACGGCCGTTATCGCTGCATGAGATTCATCGTCGACGCCCAGTTGCCGCCATCACTGGCCGACTGGTTGGCGATGAAAGGCCATGATGCGGTCCATGTTGCGAACCGCGCTTGCCGGAGATCGAGGCCCGGTTATCAGATGGCGTCCATCTGATAGAGGTGCGCGCATGACCGACCGCCCCGCTCTTCTCATCATGCAGCGCCACCTGGCGCCCCTGACGGCCTTTCTGGAGAGCCAATACACCGTCTACCGCTTCTGGGAGGGCCCGCCGGCGGAGGTGCAGGGGCAGATCCGGGCGCTGGTGGTGGCGGGGGAGTTCCCGCTGGACAAGGCGCTGATCGAAAGCCTGCCGGCCCTGTCGCTGATCGCCTGTTTCACCTCGGGTTATGACGGGATCGATGTCGACTGGTGCCGGTCGCGGGAGCTTCCCGTGACCCATGCGCCGGGCGTCAATCATGAGGATGTGGCGGACCATGCGATCGGACTGATCCTGGCCGCGCGACGACAGATCGCGCCGGGGGACCGGTCGTTGAGGGCCGGCGGCTGGACGGTGGATTCCAAGATGATCACGCCGTCGCTGAAAGGCCAGCGACTGGGGATCGTCGGCCTGGGCTCCATTGGCGAGGCCCTGGCCCGGCGCGCCGAGGCGCTGCGGATGGCGGTGCGCTGGTGGGGTCCGCGCGAGAAGACGAGCCCGTGGAAGCGTTCGGATTCACTGCTGGAACTGGCGCGGGACAGCGACATCCTGGTGGTCGCGTGCAAGGCCGATGAGAGCAATCGCGGTCTGATCTCGCGCGCTGTAATCGAGGCGCTGGGGTCGCAGGGGCTGCTGGTCAATGTGGCGCGCGGGCAGCTGGTCGACGAAACGGCCCTGATCGCGGCGCTGAAGGACGGGCGGCTGGGTCAGGCGGCGCTGGACGTGTTTGAGGATGAGCCGACCGATCCGGCGCGCTGGGCCGATGTGCCGAACACCGTCCTGACCCCCCACACCGGTGGTGCCACCACCGAGGCGGTGCAGGGGATGCTGATGCTGCTGATCCAGAACCTGCGCGCGGCCTTCGCCGGCGAGCCTTTGGTGACGCCAGTGACCTGATGGCCGTCGGCGGCTCAGCCGCCGTTGGGCATGTCCGGGAAGGGATTGGAATCGGCCGGCGGGATGTTGACTGACGCGGGCGGTGCCGGGGCCGCAGGGCGCGGCAGCTCCGCATCGCTGAGGCGGCCGTCGCCGTTGGTATCCATGCGGTTGAACATCCGCTGCGCCCCGGCCGTCATCTCCTCGAGGCTGATACGGGAGTCGCGGCTGGAGTCCGACTGGGCGATCATGGCCCGCAGACGGGACCCGCCCATGGAGGCGACCATCGGATTGGCCAGGATCGCCATTTCATTACCGGTGATGCTGGCGTCCTGATTGGCGTCCAGCCGGGTGAACAACCGCCCGGCCCAGGGGGCGACGTCGTCGGCGGCACGCGGCGGGCTGAACATCTCCGCACCCCCGCCGCCGCCCATGCCACCGGCTCCGGGGGGACCAGCGGGCCGGCCGGCACCGGGAGGCGCACCGGGAGGGCCACCAGCAGGTCGACCGGCACCGCCGCCGCTCATCCGCTCGAACATCTGCTGCGCCGCAGAGGTCCACTCCGCCGAGGAGACGCGGGCATCGCCGTTGGCATCCGCCGCAAGGATCATGGTCCGGAAGCGTGATCCGCCCATGGCGGCCGCATTCGGACTGTCGAGAACGGCCAGTTCGTCCTCGGTGATGGCCCCGTCCTGGTTCGCATCAAACCGGCCGAACAGACGCTCCGCCCAGGGCTGAACCTCTTCGGTGCTGCGCGGAAAGCCGCCCATGCCGCCACCGGGTGCACCGCCGGGTGGTGGTGTCTGGGCGGCCGCGGCTCCGGCGAGCGCCGAGAACAGAATGAAGGGGGCGAGAAGGTTGATCGGGCGAAGGGTCATGGCTGGCCTCACGACAACTGTTTGTCGTTGAACACAGATTGACCTCGGATCCAGCGTCTGGCCAGCAATTTTCCTTGCCAAAACATATAAGGATATCTTTATATAAAGACATGTCGCTGAACGCTGACCAGACTGTCGAGGCCCTGCGCGCCGCAGGCGAGCCGACCCGCCTGCGGGTGTTGTCGCTTCTGGCGGGTGAGGAGCTGTCGGTGATGGAGCTGTCGCGCATCCTCGACCAGAGCCAGCCGAGAGTGTCACGGCATCTGAAACTGATGGCAGACGCCGGCCTGATCGAACGCTTTCCGGACGGGGCGCGGGTCTTCTATCGCCTGTCCTCGGACCTGCCGGCCCGACGGCTGATCGATACGGTGCTGGACCTGCTGGACGTTTCCGCCGGCGCGGCCGACGACCAACGGCTGGAAGCCGTGCGCCGAGAGCGGGAGGCCGCCGCCGGAGCCTATTTCGAGCGGATCGCCCCCCAGTGGGACCGTATTCGCTCCCTGTATGTCAGCGAGAGCGCCGTAGAGGCCGCCATCATCCGGGCAGCCGGTAACGGACCCTTTGAGCGGATCGTCGACCTGGGGACCGGTTCGGGTCGGATGCTGACCCTGCTGGGCCGGAAGGCAAAGATGTCGGTCGGGCTGGATCTCAGCCAGAACATGCTGAACATCGCCCGCGCCAATGTGATGAAGGCCGGGCTGGACAAGGTCGAACTGCGCCACGGCGACATTTTCGCCACCCGCCTGCCGGAACAGAGCGCCGATCTGGTGATGGTGCATCAGGTGCTCCATTACCTTGTCGATCCGGCTGCGGCCGTGGCCGAGGCGGCGCGGCTGGTCATGCCCGGCGGGCGGCTTCTGATCGTCGACTTCGCCCCGCACCAGCTGGAATACCTCCGCGACGACCATCAGCACCGCCGGCTGGGCTTCTCCGATGACGAGATCCGCCGCTGGCTGACCGGGGCCGGACTGACCTCCAGCGCGTCAATCGCCCTGCCCCCTGACACCGATGGTTTGACGGTCTCGATCTGGACCGCCGCGCGGCCGGCTGTCGCGGCCGGGAAGGTCGCATGAGCCTCGCGCCCCGAAGCCTGGCCGAGGCCCGGGCCCTGCTGCTGTCGCCGCTGGGACCCGTAGCCCGCGCCGGCCAGGACCTGTCGCGCCCGCGCGTCTCGTTCGAATTCTTCCCGCCCAAGTCCGATGAGGCCGAGGCCAGTCTGTGGAAGGCCGTCACTCGGCTGGCGCCGCTGGCACCCGAGTTCGTCTCCGTGACCTATGGCGCGGGCGGCTCGACCCGTGAGCGGACGCACCGCACGGTGCAGCGCATCCTTGCAGAGACCACCCTGACCCCGGCCGCTCACCTGACCTGTGTCGAGGCCAGCCGGGATGAGGTCGATGCGGTCATCGAAGGCTATCGCGAGGCGGGAGTGCGCCACATCGTGGCCCTGCGCGGCGATCCGCCGGGGACCAGCGGCATCGGCGGCGCCTATGTTCCGCGTGCGGACGGTTACGCCAATGCGACCGAGCTGACCGCGGCGATCACGGCGAAAGGCGGCTTTGACGTCATCGTCGGATGCTATCCCGAAGGCCATCCGGAGAGCCCGTCGATCGCCCATGACCTCGACGTCCTGAAGGCCAAGGTCGACGCGGGCGCGACGCGGGCGATCAGCCAGTTCTTCTTCGACATCGACGCCTTCCTGCGCTTTCGCGACCGCGTCCGGGCCGCCGGGATCACCATTCCCCTGTCACCCGGGATCATGCCGGTGACCAATTTCAACGGTCTGAAGCGGATGTCGGCAGCGTGCGGCGCAGCCGTGCCGGACTGGCTGGCGGCGCATTTCGAGGGCCTCGACGACGACCCCGAGACGCGCAAGCTGATCGCCGCCTCGGTGGCCGCAGAGACCTGTGCGCGCCTGCAGGAAGAGGGGTTTGCGGACTTCCACTTCTACACATTGAACCGCGCGGATCTGGTCTATGCGATCTGCCGGGTGCTGGGTGTGCGCGAAGGACAGTCCTCCCCCACCGGGGGAGGTGTCGGCAAAGCCGACGGAGGGGGCAGCCCCCTCCACCACCCTTCGGGTGGTCCCCCTCCCCCGACGGGGGAGGATTGCGCGTGACCCGCGCCGAACGCATCGCGGCCCTTCACGCCGCGGCGAAGGCGCGTATCCTCGTGCTCGACGGCGCATGGGGTGTGATGATCCAGCGCAGCGACCTGTCCGAAGAGGATTTCCGGGGCGATCGCTTCGCGGACCATGTCGGTCAGATGAAGGGCAACAACGACATCCTGTGCCTGACCCGGCCAGACATCATCGCCGGCCTGCATGACCAGTATTTCGCGGCAGGCGCCGACATCAGCGAGACCAATACCTTCAGCGCCACCGTCATTGCACAGGACGACTACCATCTCGACGAACAGTCGGTGTGGGACATCAATCTGGAAGGCGCGAAACTGGCCCGCGCCGCCGCTGACCGCTGGACCGAAAAGGAGCCGCACAAGCCGCGCTTCGCCGCCGGTTCGATCGGGCCGCTGAACAAGATGCTGTCGATGTCGTCGGACGTGAACGATCCCGGCGCGCGGCTGGTGACCTTCGACCAGGTCTATGAGGCCTATCGCCATCAGGTGAAGGCGCTGAACGAGGGCGGGGTCGACCTCTATCTGATCGAGACCATCACCGACACGCTGAACTGCAAGGCCTGTATCAAGGCCATCAAGGACCTCGAGGACGAGGGGATGGAGGCCCTGCCGATCTGGATTTCGGGGACGATCACAGACCGTTCGGGCCGCACCCTGTCGGGTCAGACGGCGGAGGCGTTCTGGAACAGCGTGCGCCACGCCAAACCGTTTGCCGTCGGCTTCAACTGCGCGCTCGGGGCCGATCTGATGCGGCCGTTCATCGCCGAGCTGAGCCGGGTAGCCGACACCCTCGTGGCCGCCTATCCCAACGCCGGCCTGCCCAACGCCATGGGCCAGTATGACGAGGAACCGCACCAGACGGCCCACTTCCTTGAGGAATGGGCGGCGTCCGGTCTGGTCAACATCGTCGGCGGTTGTTGCGGCACGACGCCGGAGCACATCCGGCACACGGCGGAGGCGGTGTCGAAACTGCGGACGCGGGAGATACCGGAGCGGCCCGTGGCGATGCGGCTATCGGGGCTGGAACCGTTTGAGCTGGTGGCGTGATGCCATCGAACTTCCGCTCATCCCCGCGAAAGCGGGGACCCAGTTCTTTGGGCGATCGGTCAGACCGAGTGCGCTCTGACATCAAGCCCGGACACCGTGCCTCACGAAAGCACTGGGTCCCCGCTTTCGCGGGGATGAGCGGAGTATTTCTGTGAGACCCACCTTCATCAACGTCGGTGAGCGGACCAATGTCACCGGCTCGGCCAAATTCAAGAAGCTGGTCGTCGACGGCGACTACACCGCCGCCCTCGCTGTCGCGCGTCAGCAGGTCGAGGCCGGGGCCTCGATCATCGACATCAATATGGACGAGGGCCTGCTCGACTCGCAGTCGGCCATGGTCACCTTCCTCAACCTGATCGCGGCCGAGCCCGATATCGCCCGGGTGCCGTTGATGATCGACAGCTCCAAATGGGAGGTGATCGAGGCGGGCCTGAAATGCGTCCAGGGCAAGCCGATCGTCAATTCGATCTCGATGAAGGCCGGCGAGGCCGAGTTCCGCGAACAGGCGGTCAAATGCCTGCGCTACGGCGCGGCCGTCGTGGTCATGGCCTTTGACGAGGTGGGCCAGGCCGACACGGCCGCGCGAAAGATCGAGATCTGCACCCGCGCCTATCGCATCCTGGTGGACGAGGTCGGTTTTCCGCCCGAGGACATCATCTTCGACCCCAATATCTTCGCCGTGGCGACGGGGATCGAGGAACACGACAACTATGCCGTCGACTTCATCGAGGCGACGCGGGCGATCAAGGCGACCCTGCCCTATGCGCGGGTCTCGGGCGGGGTCTCGAACGTCAGCTTCAGCTTTCGCGGCAATGAACCGGTGCGGCGGGCGATCCACAGCGTCTTCCTGTATCACGCCATCCAGGCGGGCATGGACATGGGGATCGTCAATGCGGGGGACCTGCCCGTCTATGACACCCTCGATCCGGTCCTGCGGGAGGCCGTCGAGGATGTGATCCTGAACCGGCCGCAGCGGACGAACGTCAGCAATACCGAGCGGCTGGTCGACATCGCCCCCAACTACAAGGGCGACAAGGGGGTGGCCCGGGTCGTCGATCTGGCATGGCGGGATGCCCCGGTGGGCAAGCGGATCGAGCACGCCCTGGTCAACGGCATCACCGAGTTCATCGACGCCGATACGGAAGAGGCCCGCCTGTCGTTCGACCGGCCGCTGCACGTCATCGAGGGTCCGCTGATGGACGGGATGAATGTGGTCGGCGACCTGTTCGGCTCGGGAAAGATGTTCCTGCCGCAGGTGGTGAAGTCGGCCCGGGTGATGAAACAGGCCGTGGCCCACCTCGAGCCCTTCATGGAGGCCGAAAAGGCCGGAAAGCCGCGCGAACAGGCCGGCCGCATCCTGATGGCCACGGTCAAGGGCGACGTCCATGACATCGGCAAGAACATCGTCGGCGTCGTGCTGCAGTGTAACAACTATGAGGTCATCGACCTGGGCGTCATGGTCCCGGCGGACCGGATCCTGGACGCCGCTGTCGAGCACAGGGTCGACATCATCGGCCTGTCAGGCCTGATCACCCCCTCGCTGGACGAGATGGTCTTCGTGGCGCGGGAGATGGAGCGGCGCGGCTTCGATATCCCCCTGCTGATCGGCGGCGCGACGACCAGCCGGACCCATACGGCGGTCAAGATCGAGCCGGGCTATCGCAGCGGTTCGACCACCTATGTCGTCGATGCCTCCAGAGCTGTGGGCGTGGTCGCCGGTCTGCTGTCGAAGACCGAGCGGGCGAAGAACGAGGCCGAAACGCGCGATGAATACATCCGCATCCGAGAGCAGTACGCCCGCGGGCAGGAGGTCAAGGCGCGGGCGTCCCTGCCCGCTGCGCGGCAGAACCGCTTCCGGCCCGAGCCGGGGACGCCCCTGCCCTGCAAGCCGTCCTTCCTCGGCGTGCGCGCCTTCGACAGCTGGGACCTCGGCGACCTCGCCGACCATATCGACTGGACGCCCTTCTTCGCCAGCTGGGAGCTGATCGGCCGCTATCCCCTGATCCTGGAGGACGAGATCGTCGGCGAGGCGGCGCGGGATCTGTTCAAGGACGCGCAGGCGATGCTGAAGCGGATCGTCGAGGAGAAATGGTTCACGGCGAAGGGGGTCGTCGGCTTCTGGCCCGCCAATGCCGAGGGCGACGACATCGTGGTCTGGGCCGACGAGACCCGCACCGAGGAGATCGCCCGCTTCCACACCCTGCGTCAGCAGATCAGGAAGTCGAACGGCAAGCCCAATCTGGCCCTGTCGGACTTCGTCGCGGAGACGGGGCAGGACTATATCGGGGCCTTCGCCGTCACCGCCGGCCATGGCGAGCTGGAGATTGCCAGACGGTTCAAGGACGCCGGGGACGACTATTCCGCCATCATGGCCACGGCCCTGGCCGACCGTCTGGCCGAGGCCTTTGCGGAGGCGCTGCACAAGCGGGTCCGGACGGAATTGTGGGGGCATGCGGCGGACGAGGCGACGACGGTCGAGGATCTGATCGCCGAGCGGTATCAGGGCATCCGCCCGGCGCCCGGCTATCCGGCCCAGCCGGATCATACGGAAAAGGCGACTCTTTTCCGACTGCTGGAGGCCGAGGCCAACGCCGGCATGGCCCTGACCGAGAGTTTCGCCATGACGCCGCCTGCATCGGTGTCAGGCCTGTATTTCGGCCATCCGGAAAGCCACTATTTCGGGGTCGGCAAGATCGATCCGGATCAGGCTGAGGACTATGCCCGGCGCAAGGGCTGGGAACTGGCCACGGCCGAACGCTGGCTCGCGCCGATCCTCAACTATGATCCGGCGGCCCCGGACAGAAGCGACGCGGCGTAGCTTTCCTCTCCGTCATCCTCGGGCGTGACCCGAGGATCAGACCGTCCGGTGCGCGGTGGTGGAAGGTGCGGTCACGATCGTTGGGCCGTCCCCGCGACACAGCACGGCCCGACGTCTGATCCTCGGGTCAAGCCCGAGGATGACGGGCGTGGAGGCCCCTATTCCAGCCCCACGTCCGCCGGGGTGGCCGGCGGGGTGGTGATGTTCTGGCGGATACGACGGGCGGCGTGTTCGCAACGGCCCGGCAGGCCGAAGAACAGGCCGAAGGCCTGGCTACGCACGACCTCATCCTGATCCACCAGCGGCGTCCATCGGGCGGTGGCCTCGGCGGCGGCG
>VYLK01000356.1_pt1 | contig 17311 bp, 10 predicted proteins | sample 5114321 | NCBI WGS metagenome assembly VYLK01 (sample SAMN12291792, study PRJNA351875) | freshwater metagenome | isolation source: freshwater lake | place: USA: Michigan, MSU2 Lake | collected 2011-08-16
GCGCGCAGCAGCACGCGCAGGCCGGTGGGCGTGCGCTCGGCGCGCCAGCCCCACAGCTTGGAAGCGTGCGGCAGCAGGCGCAGGCGCACGCGGCCCGGGCCGGCCTGTTCCGCCAGCACCTGGCGCACCAGCTTGGCGCTGGCGCGGTGGCTCACCCAGGTGGTGGCGAGCTGGGCGTTGTAGATCTCGATGTCCAGCAGCTCGCGGCCGTCAGGCCCCACGCTGGCGTGCACGCGGTAGGGCACGCGCGCGGCCAGCGGCACGCTGAGCACATCGTGTTCGCCCTCGCCGCTGAGCGAGACGCTGGTGAACACGGCCTGTGGCGCCGGCGTGCCGGCATCGGCGGGCTGCAGGTTCTTCTCCTGCACCCAGGCGTGGGTGTCGGGCGCCAGCTGCACGCGCAGGAAGTCGCCGCGCCGGCCGGTGGCGGCCAGCAGCGTGCCGGCGGGCAACTCCGCGAGGAAGGGCCCGCCCAGGCGCACCTCGTGCAGACCGTGCAGCAGCTCGGCGCCTTCGGCACCCACCGCGTAGAGACGTTCGGGGTCGTCGCGCCACTGGCCGACGGCGCCGGGGGCTTCGGTCGTCAACGCGCGATCCGGCTTCGCGCGGGCCTTGCCTTTGCCCGCAGGCGCTGTTGCCGATGCTGGCGCTGCGCCGGCCGCCATCACACGCAGCTGTACGGCGCCTGCGGCGATGTCGCCACCCGCATCGAAGGCCAGCAGCGCGCGGTAGCGGCCGTTGCCGCGTTCGGTCAAGGGCTGCCAGCGCTTCTGGCCCGGCAACCGCGCCTCCACGCGCGCGCCGGGCGTGGCGCGCACGGCCACTTCCACGCCCTCGCCGGGGGCCAGCATCACGGGCTCGGCCGGGCGCAGGCTGCTGCCGTCCAGCCACAGCGCGGCGGTGGGCCAGGCCACGGGGGTGGGCGGCGCGGTGCGCTCCACCTGCAGCGGCAGGCGCTGCCACTCGCTGCTGCCCGGTGCACGGGCCTCGATCTCGATGGTGTTGGCGCCGGCCTGCAGCGGCACCCGGTCGCGCGCAAAGACCCCTGTGCTGAACACCGTCACCGCCTCGCCGCCCACACGCACCGTGCTGCCGGGGGTGGTGCGCCCCAGCACGTTGACGAACTCGCGCGTGGTGCTGGCAGGCTCACCCGGCCGCGGCGAGAGCACTTCCAGCGCCGGCGCCTGCGCACCCGCCAGCACCGGCAACACCAGCGCCGCAGCGCCGAACCAGGCCCGCAGCGCCTTCATGCGCGCATCAGCGTGCTCTTGCCGAACAGGCTCTCGATGAGGTCCACCGCCAGCTCGGCCGTCTTGTTGCGGATGTCCAGCGCCGGGTTCAGCTCCATCACGTCCAGGCTGGCCAGGCGGCCGGTGTCGGCGATCATCTCCATGCACAACTGCGCCTCGCGGTAGGTGGGGCCGCCGGGCACGGTGGTGCCGACGCCGGGCGCGATGTCGGGGTCGAGGAAATCGACGTCGAAGCTGACGTGCAGGTGGGTCTTCTCGTCCAGCGTGGCCAGGGCCAGTTCCATGGTGTGGCGCATGCCCATCTCGTCGATGTAGCGCATGTCGAAGACTTCCAGGCCCATCTCGTGCACGAAGCGCTTTTCGCCGGGGTCGACGCTGCGGATGCCGATCTGGCGCACCACCTTCGGGCTGATGGCGGGCACCGTGCCGCCGATCTCGATGAGCTCCTGCGGCCCGTGCCCGCACAGGCAGGCCACCGGCATGCCGTGGATGTTGCCGCTGGGCGTGAGCACGCTGGTGTTGAAGTCGGCGTGCGCGTCGAGCCACAGCACGCGCAGCTTCTTGCCGGCTTCGCGGCAGTGGCGCGCCACGGCGCTGATGCTGCCCAGCCCCAGGCAGTGGTCGCCACCCAGCAGGATGGGCAGGCGGCCCAGCTGGAGCTCGGCGTACATGGCCTCGTGCACAGCGCGGTTCCAGGCCACCACCTCGTTGAGATGCCGGTAGCCGTCCACCGGCGGCAGCCAGGGGTTGGCCGGGCCGCTGAGGTTGCCGCGGTCGGCCACTTCCAGGCCGTGCGCTTCCAGCGTGCTCTGGATCTTGGCCACGCGCAAGGCTTCGGGGCCCATGCTCGCGCCGCGCGCGCCGGCGCCGATGTCGGTGGGGGCGCCGATCAGGCTGACTTGTCGGTTCATCGCAGTTCCTTCAGATGTCTTCGGCGAAGCGGCCGGTCTCTGTCTCGGGCAGGTCGAAACCGTAGTGCTCGGCCAGCACGGCCCAGGCTTCTTCGGCGGTCTCGACGAAGTTGAAGAGGCCGATGTCGCCGGGGCTGATCATCCCGGTGTCCACCAGGTGCTCGAAGTTCAGCAGCTTCTCCCAGAAGGCGCGCCCGAACAGCAGGATGGGCCGGCGGCGGCTCTTGCCGGTCTGCACCAGCGTGACGGTCTCGAAGAGTTCGTCCAGCGTGCCGAAGCCCCCCGGGAAGCACACCAGCGCGATGCTGCGCATCAGGAAGTGCATCTTGCGCAGCGCGAAGTAGTGGAACTGGAAACACAGCTCCGGCGTGATGTAGGCGTTGGGCGCCTGCTCGTGCGGCAGCACGATGTTCAGGCCGATGCTCTTGCCGCCCACATCAAAAGCGCCGCGGTTGCCCGCTTCCATGATGCCGGGGCCGCCACCGGTGACGACGTAGATCGGCGTTTCCAGCGCCTTGGAGCGTTCGGTGACGATGGCGGCAAAGCGCCTCGCTTCTTCGTAGAAGTGGCTCATGGCCAGCGCCGTTTCTGCGCGCTTCAGGGCCTGGCGGTCATCGCCCGCGCGGGCCTGTTCGAGCAGCTGCTGCGCCACCTCGGGCGGCTTGATGCGCGCGCTGCCGAAGATGACGATGGTGGCGGTGATGCCCTGCTCCTGCTGCACCAGCTCGGGCTTGAGCAGCTCCAGCTGCATGCGCACCGGGCGCAGCTCTTCGCGCAGCAGGAAGTCGGTGTCGGTGAAGGCCAGGCGGTAGGCGCTCTCGGGCCCGGCATAGCGTTCGATGCGGGCCAGGGTGTTGGCTTCTTCTTCGGCGCTGGGGAAGTTGCGGCCGGTCAGGGGCGCGCTGGTGGTGTTGGGGGGCGTCTTGTCAGTCATCCGCCGAGCTTAGCGTGCCGGCGCGACAGGCCCGTGGCTGCTGCTGTTCTGCAGCCGACACGGCCGCGCGGTTTCAGTCTTCGGCGTGGGCCCCTGTGCCGCACACGCGGCACTGCGGCTGGCGCTGCAGCGTGATGCTGTCGAAGGCCATGCGGCGCGCGTCCAGCATCAGCAGCCGGCCGGCCAGGGGCTCGCCGCTGTGCGCCAGCAGCTTGATCGCCTCGGCGGCCTGCAGGCTGCCGATCAGGCCCACCAGCGGCGCCAGCACGCCCATGGTGTTGCAGGCCACGTCCTCGTGCGCCGCCTCGGGCGGGAAGAGGCAGGCGTAACACGGCCCGGCCGGCGTGCCGTCGGCGCGCGGGCGGCTGTCGTAGACGCTGACCTGGGCGTCCCAGCCCACCGCCGCGCCCGAGACCAGCGGCTTGCCGGCTGCCACGCAGGCGGCGTTGACGGCCTGGCGGGTGCGGAAGTTGTCGCTGCAATCCAGCACCACGTCGGCCAGTGGCACCTGCTCGGCCAGCAGCGCGGCATCGGCGCGCTGGGTGATGGTCTGCAGCTGCACGCCCGGGTTCAGCGCCCGCGCGCTGTGGCGCAGCGAATCGGCCTTGGGCTGGCCCAGGCGCGCGGTGCCGTGGCCGATCTGGCGTTGCAGGTTGCTGAGCTCCACCGTGTCGTGGTCGACCACCGTGATGCGGCCCACGCCCGAGGCTGCCAGGTACAGCACCGCCGGGCAGCCCAGGCCACCGGCGCCGATGACGAGGGCGTGCGCCGCCAGCAGGCGCTGCTGGCCCTCGATGCCCAGGCCGTCCAGCAGGATGTGGCGGGCGTAGCGCAGCAGTTGGGCGTCGTCCATGGAAGCGGTCGGAAACGGTGGCGGCGGTGGAAATGAAGAAGCCCGCCGGCGGCGGGCTTCCCGGAGCAGCGCCTGGGCTTACTTCTTCTGGGCCGGTGCTTCGGCGCGCTGCTCGGCCGGGGCCGTCTTGCTGGCCAGCACCGGCAGGCCGCGCAGCTGGTTCAGCGCCTGCTGCAGCGGGAAGTCTTCCGGCGTGCCGAACTCGGGCAGCGGCTTGGGCGGCTCTTTGGTCTTGGCCTGCTGCTCTTCCAGCTTCTTGCGCGCTTCTTCGCGGGCCTTCTCGCGGTCGGCGTCCTTCTTCTCGTCGGCGCCCGTCAGGTGGCGCTCGAGGTCGGCCTCGCGCATGCGCAGCGCCGCGTAGACGTTGCCTTCGGCGGTTTCATCGAGCCAGACATCGGGCACGATGCCCTTGGCCTGGATGCTCTTGCCGGCGGGCGTGTAGTAGCGCGCGGTGGTGATCTTCAGCGCCGTGTCAGAGGGCAGCGGGCGGATGGTCTGCACCGAGCCCTTGCCGAAGGTCTGCGCGCCCATGATGGTGGCGCGCTTGTGGTCTTGCAGCGCACCGGCCACGATCTCGCTGGCCGAGGCCGAGCCTTCGTTCACCAGCACCACCAGCGGCACGCTCTTCATGGCAGCCGGCAGCTTGCGCAGCGGGTCGGCCGCGCCACGGCGGGCGTAGTACTCGGGGCTGGCGCGGAAGGTGGCGCGGCTTTCCGGCAGCTGGCCGTTGGTGGTGACCACCACCACGTCATCAGGCAGGAAGGCGGCCGAGAGCGCCACGGCGCCGTCGAGCAGGCCGCCCGGGTCGTTGCGCAGATCGAGCACCAGGCCCTTGAGCTTGGGGTCCTGCTTGTAGAGCTCTTCGGCCTTGCGCACGAAGTCTTCGACCGTGCGTTCCTGGAACTGGCTCACGCGGATCCAGCCGTAGCCCGGCTCGACCATCTTCGCGCGCACGCTCTGCATGCGGATCTCTTCGCGGATGATGGTCACGGGGAAGCTGCGGCTCTCGGCCTTGCGGAAGACGGTGAGCACGACCTTGGTGTTGGGCTCGCCGCGCATCTTCTTCACGGCCTGGTCGACCGTCAGGCCCTTGACCGGGCTGTCGTCGATGCGGGTGATCAGGTCGCCGGGCTTCAGGCCGACGCGGAAGGCCGGGCTGCCTTCGATGGGCGAGACCACCTTCACGAGGCCTTCTTCCATCGCCATCTCGATGCCGATGCCGACGAACTTGCCGCCGGTGTTCTCGCGGAAATCCTTGAAGCTCTTCTTGTCGAAGTACTGGCTGTGCGGATCCAGACCCGCCACCATGCCGGCGATGGCGTCGGAGATGAGCTTTTTCTCGTCCACCGGCTCGACGTACTCGGCCTTGACGCGGTCGAAGACGGCGGCGAGCTGCTGCACCTCTTCCAGCGGCAGCGGCGCCAGCGCGTTGCGGGCCACGGCCTGCAACTGCATGGTGGTGAGAGCCCCTGCCACCGCGCCTACGGCCAGGATGCCGACCAGCTTCATCTTCGAACCCATGGAACGCACCTTTCAGGGAGCGCACGCGATGCGTGCGGTCACCAACCCAGTATAGGACTGGCCCCTGTTCTGAGCACGCCACCCCCGGGAAAGTTGCACCCCGGGTAGGCCCGGGTGTGTGCAGCTGTGCGCGCTGCGCCGGCCCGCGCGGCTCAGCCGGCCGTGGCCACGCGCGGGAAGGTGACCACGTGGTCCACCTCGGCACGGATGCCGATCCACTCGCCCACGTGGTGGTCGTGGTGCGAGGGCACATGGGCCAGCACCTGCTCGCCGCTCTCCAGGCGCAGCGTGTAAAGAAACTCGCTGCCGCGGAAAGCCTTGCGCTCGATGCGTGCACGCACGGTGCTGGCGTCGTCATGGACGATGTCGTCGGCGCGCAGCAGCACATCGCATTCGCCCAGCGGGAAGGCCTCGGGCAGCGGGCAGTTCTCCATGTCGTGCAACTCGCCCAGCGGCGTCTGCACGCAGGGGCCGGCGGCGCAGGCCACGATCTGTGCGGGCGCGAACACGCCGTGGCCGATGAAACCCGCCACGAAGCGGCTGGCCGGGCGGTGGTAGAGCGTGTAGGCGTCGTCCCACTGCTCCAGGTGGCCCTGGTTCATGACGCCGATGACGTCGCCCACGGCAAAGGCTTCCAGCTGGTCGTGCGTGACCAGCAGCGCCGTGGTGCCGCTTTCCTTGAGGATGCTGCGCACCTCTTGTGCCAGGCGCTCGCGCAGGTCGACGTCCAGGCTGCTGAAGGGCTCGTCCAGCAGCAGCAGGCGCGGCTTGGGCGCCAGCGCGCGGGCCAGCGCCACGCGCTGCTGCTGCCCGCCCGAGAGCTGGTGCGGCGCGCGTTTGGCGGCGTGGCCCAGGCCGACGAGATCGAGCATCTGCTGCACCCGCGCCTGGCGCTCGGCGCGCGGCAGGGCGCTGATGCCGAAGGCGATGTTGTCGGCCACGCTCAGGTGCGGGAAGAGCGCGTAATCCTGGAAGACCATGCCGATGCGGCGCTGCTCGGGCGCCAGGTGCACCCCGCTGGCGGCATCGGACAGCACGTCGCCATCGATCAGCACGCGCCCTGCGGCGCAGCGCTCCAGGCCGGCCACCGCGCGCAGCAGCGAGGTCTTGCCGCAGCCCGAAGGGCCGATCAGCACGCCCACCTGGCCTGCGGCCAGGCCCAGCGTGATGCCGTCCACCGCGGCGCGGCCGCCGCCGGCGCGCGTGTAGCGCACCCCCACCGATTCCAGGCTCAGGAACATGGGCGGATCATAATCGCGGCCCCTGAATGAGCATTGTTCGCATTCCTATCGCCCCATGCGCGGTGCCCTGAACCTGTTGTTGACACCGCTGTGCCTGCTGCTCGCGCTGCCTGTGCTGGGCGTGCTGGGCGCCTGGGCGACGCTGGACGAGGCCGCCCTGGCCGTGCTGGCGCACCAGTGGCAGACCGTGCTGCCCGAGTACGCCTTGCAGTCGGCGGGCCTGGCGCTGTGCGTGGGCCTGGGGGTGATGGCGCTGGGCTCGGCCACGGCGGCGCTGGTGACGCTCTTCGAGTTCCGCGGCCGGCGGGTCTTCGAATGGGCGCTGCTGCTGCCGCTGGCCATGCCGGCCTATGTGCTGGCCTACGCCTGGACCGACGCGCTGCAGTTCAGCGGCCCGCTGCAGACGGCGTTGCGCGAGGCTTTCGGCTGGCGCGGCGCGTTGTGGCCCGATGTGCGCAGCTTCTGGGGCGCGGTGCTGCTCTTCGTGCTGTGTCTCTACCCCTACGTCTACCTTCTCGTGCGCGCGGCCCTGGGTGAACGCGCGGTGCGGCTGATGGAAGCCGCGCGCCTGCTGGGCGCGCCCATGCGCCGGCGGGTGCTGCAGGTGGCGCTGCCGATGGCGCGCCCGGCACTCGCCGCTGGCGTGGCGCTGGCGCTGATGGAGACGCTGGCCGATTACGGCGTGGGCTCCTACTTCGGCCTGACCACCTTCAGCACCGGCATCTACAAGGCCTGGTTGGTGATGAACGACCGCATCGCCGCGGCGCAGCTGGCCGCGGTGCTGCTGCTGGTGGTGGGCGGCCTGCTGCTGGCCGAACGTGCGGCGCAACGCCAGCTGCGTTTTGCCACCAGCCGTGCCGGCATCACCAGCGCCGAGGCGCGGCCCGCGGTGCTGCGCGGCGGCGGTGCGGTGGCGGCCTGGGCGGTGTGCGGCCTGCCGGTGCTGCTGGGTTTCGTGCTGCCCGTGCTTTGGCTGGGCCGCATGCTGTGGCAAGAGGCCAACTACAGCGATTTCGGCCTGCCGCTGGCGCGTTTTGCCGAGTGGGCCTGGGCCAGCTTCCGCCTGGCCGGCACGGCGGCGCTGGCCGCCACGGTGCTGGCGCTGGCGCTGGGTTTTGCGCTGCGCCAGAAGGGCGGCGTGGGCGCCGCGGTGCTGCAGCCGGCGGCGCGTGTGCTCTCGCTGGGCTACGCGGTGCCTGGCGCCGTCATCGCCGTGGGCATCCTCATCCCTGCCGGCTGGGTGCAGGCGCGCTGGCCGGATGCCGGCGTGGCAGCGCTGGTCACCGGCACGGCCTTCGGGCTGCTTTACGCTTATCTGGTGCGCTTCTCGGCGGTGGCCTTGCAGTCGGTGGAAGCCGGGTACGCGCGCGTGCCGGCGGCCATCGATGAAACCGCGCGCATGCTCGGCAGCGGGCCGCTGCGCCTCTTCACCCGCCTGCACCTGCCGCTGCTGCAGCGCTCGGCGCTGGCCGCGGCGCTGCTGGTGTTCGTGGACGTGATGAAGGAGCTGCCGGCCACGCTGGTGCTGCGCCCCTTCGGCAGCGACACGCTGGCCGTGGTGGCCTACAACTTCGCGCGTGACGAGCGCCTGGCCGAAGCCGCGCTGCCCTCACTGGCCATCGTGGCCGTGGGGCTCATCCCGGTAGTGATGCTGAGCCGGGCGCTGCGGGCGCCAGCAGAGGGCTAGGCCGGCGACCGGCGTCGAATGAACGCGGCCATGCCCGCCAGACCCATGAGCATCAGGCCGTAGGTGCCGGGTTCGGGCACTGCGGACACGGTGCGCGTGAATTCGCAGGTGGCGCAGGTGGCGGCGAGCAGTTCGCCGTCGGTGAAGAGCACGTTGCCCGATGCGTCCAGCCCCACGAACTCCAGCGTCAACCCGGCGACGCTGAAGTTGTAGACACCCGGCGTTGCGCCACCGGCTTGGGGTGTGAAGCTGCCGAGCACGAAGTCCAGCGTGCCCCCGGGCGCCACATTGGCGTTGTTCTGGCCGATGACCGAGTTGGCGCCGAAGTTGAACGCGAAGGTGTAGTCGTTCTGGCCCGCGACGCAGTTGGCAATGAAGGTGCCAGAGCAGCCGGCATAGACGTTCAGGTTCGCAGAGAACACGCTGGCGAACGGCCGCAGCTCGCGGGGGTCGCCATTGGGTGGGTAGTAGTAGCCGTTGGCCGGCAGGACCGAGGGGTCGAAACCCGTCAGCGGCTGACTGCTGAAACTCAGCGCGGGCGAGTTGGCGTCCAGGGTCAGGCGCAGCCCGACTTCCACGACTTCGGTGTTGAGCACCTCGCCTGTGGGCGCCGTGAAGCTCAGCACCCCGAAGGGCAAGACCGCCTGCGCCTGGGCCTGCGGTACCAGGGCCAGGGCACCGCCGGCCAGGGCGAACTGGAGGGCTGCGGAAGAAAACAAGTGGCGTGTTGGCATGAGGGGTCCTCAGAGTGAAGAAACAGCCAGGCCGCGCCGGCGCGCCATCAAGCCCACGGCGCCAAGGCCAGCCAGCATCAACGCGTAAGTGCCAGGCTCCGGCACGGCGCTGAGAAACACGCCCGAGGCCGAGGAGTAGCTCACGCCGGCGGGCAGGCTCATCTGGAACGCTGCCGTGTTGTCGTAGTTCAGGCCTCTGGCCCACCCCGTGTCGACCGACAGGTAGGTTCGCAAGCCCAGGGTGGGCGTCGCACCCACCAAGGCGTAAGTGCCAGTGAACACGCTCAGGGTGGGGCCGGCGGACGCCCAGTCGCCGCTGACCCAGCCGCCGTGGTTCGAGGAGTTCACCACTTGACTCCCGGAGGTCGCTGTCGCGAAGGCGGTGCCGAAACGAAGGTCGCCCTGGGCAATGTCCACCGTCGAATCCCGGTCGAAGGCCAGGCTCACCGTGATGTGGGTCACCGTCTCCGGCGCGGCGCCAGCGATGTTGAACGTCAGCAGGTCGGTCAGGGAAGCCCGGGTAGACGCGCCGCGGGCCCAATTGGCCTGGGTGTTTGCACCCAACATGCCCGTGGCCAAGTCTGCGTAGGTCGTGCCGACAGACCTGCCCAGGTAGGCCGGCTGGCTGAGCCGGGCCGACTGCAGCGAAGCGCTGCTGTTGCTGGCGGTCAGGTTGTAGCTGGCGCTGGCGGTGCCACCCGGAACGCCCGTGCACACGAAGTCGGGGTTGGGGGAGAGGAAGTCGCAGCCGTTGAGCTGATAAGGGGGCGTGTCAGTCGGATTGGTGAAGGCGAGCGATGAGTCCTGCCCCATGCGGTAGGCCGAAACGACGTTGACGAACGCGGTGTAGTCCCAGGCCACGGCCGATGTGCTGACACCGAAGCCATTGGTGATGTCTGCCCAAGCCGCCGTTGAAAGCAGGCCAGCGAGGCCTGCGGCAGCGAATGTGTTGAAGCGGGTCATTGGGAAACCTCCTGTTCAGAGAGAGATGGGGTTGGGGATGCACAGAACCGTCGGCGCGGCGCGCCAGCGAGGCCAGGCCAGGCCACCCTGACCAGCGCCGCCTGCAGCGGCAACCATGAGGGGCTTGTCTCGTTTCACGCAGCCCGGGCTGTCAAACCGGACACGCGGGTCGACCGAAGCTGCCCCTCGATCGCGGGGGGTGCAGGGGCCGGCGCGCAGTCCGCCATGACAACGACCGGACGCAGACGCCCTGCCTTGCTAGATTGCGGTGATGCCGGAACTCACTGTTCTGTTCGCCGCAGCCGGTGCCGGGGACGCCCAGGCCTTCGACCGCCTGTTCGAGGTGCTCTACGACGACCTGGCCGCGATGGCGCGCGCGCGGCTGCGGCGCGGCCAGCGCGTGACGATGGCCGACACCGGCGCCCTGGTGCATGAAAGCTGGCTGCGGTTGCAAAGCGCCGGCCAGCTGGGCTTCGAGAACCGCGGCCATTTCCTGGCGCATGCGGCGCGGGTGATGCGCTCGGTCATCGTCGACATGGCCCGCCGCAGCCAGGCCGAGCGCCGCGGGGGCGGGGCGGTGTTTGTGACGCTGGACACCCAGGTGGGCGACGCGGTGGCCGCCGACGAGACCGACGTGCTGCACGTGGCCGAAGCGCTGGAAGAGCTGGCCCAGATGGACCCGCGGCTGGCCCGGGTGGTGGAGATGCGCTACTTCGCCGGGCTGACGGAAACCGAGATCGCCAGCGCCCTGGGCGTGACCGAGCGCACCGTGCGCCGTGACTGGGAGAAGGCGCGCGTCTTTCTGGTGATGGCGCTCAAGCGTTGAGCGCAGCTCGCGCCCCAGGGCAGAGCCCGGGCATGTCCGGTTGCGCCCGGGCGATGCGTGAAGAGGCAGGATGACGCCAAAGATTTCCCCCGAAGACTGGGCCCGGCTCTCTGCGCTGTTCGACCAGGCGCTCGAGCAGCCGGAAGCCACCCGTGCAGCCTGGCTGGCCGCGCTGGAGCCGCCAGACGCAGCGCTGGCCGACCGTCTGCGCGAGATGCTGGCCGCGCATGCCGACCAGGCCGCGCTGGAGCGGCTTGAACGCGGGCCTTTGCTCAGCAGGCCGGGTGCTGGTGACGCCGCCGGGCTGGCCGGCGCCCTGGTGGCGGGCCAGCGCATCGGCCCCTGGCGGCTGGTGGTGCCGCTGGGCCGCGGCGGCATGGCCACGGTCTGGCGCGCCGAACGCGCCGACGGTGCCTACCAGCGCGAGGTGGCGCTGAAGCTGCCACTGCACCCCTTGCCCGACCGCGCTGCGGCACTGCGCTTCCAGCGCGAGTGCGACATCCTGGCGCGGCTGGAACACCCGCACATCGCGCGGCTCTACGACGCCAGCCTGCACGACGCTGGCGCGGACCCGGCCGCGCCGGGCGCCAGCCCTCTGCCCTGGCTGGCCATCGAGCAGGTCGATGGCCAGCCGCTGGACCGCTGGTGCCGGCAGCAGCGCCTGCCGCTGGCGCAGCGCCTGGCGCTCTTCGTGCAGGTGCTGCAGGCCGTGCAGTACGCCCACAGCCACCTGGTGCTGCACCGCGACCTGAAGGCTTCGAACATCCTCGTCACACCCCAGGGGCAGGTGAAGCTGCTGGACTTCGGCATCGCCACGCTGATGCAGGACACCGAAGCCGCAGGCGGCCCGGGCTGGCCCGGCCCGCGGGCCATGACACCGGCCTTCGCCGCCCCGGAGCAGATCGACAACGGCCCGCTCAGCACCGCCACCGACCTCTACGCCGCCGGGGTGGTGCTGTTCGACCTGCTGACCGGCGCCCGGCCCTACCGCGGGCCCACCGAAACCCCGGCCGAGCTGCAGCACGCCATCCTGCACGGCGAACTCAGCCTGGCCAGCCAGGCCTGCACTGCCGAGGCCGCCGCCAACATGGGCCTGGGCCTGCCGGCACTGCGCCAGGCGCTGGCGGGCGACATCGACGCCATCCTGGCCCTGGCGCTGCAGCGGGAACCCACGCGCCGTTACGAATCGGCGCAGGCCTTCGCGGCCGACCTGCAGCGCCATCTGGGGCATTGGCCGGTGCAGGCCCGGCCGCGCACGCCAGCCTATGTCCTGGGCTGCTTCCTGGCGCGCCGGCGCGGGGCGGTGGCGGCCGGCGGCGTGGCCGTGCTGTGCGTGGCCGCGGGCCTGTCGGTGGCGACGTGGCAGGCCCATGTCGCGCGCCAGCAGGCCGTGCGCGCAGAGGCGGCCCGGGCCGCCAACGAGGCCGGCACCGCCTTCATGGCCGACCTGCTGAACGACGCCCTGCGCGCCGGCCGGCCGCTGCAGGCCGACGAGCTGCTGGCGCGCGCCGAACGCATGGCGCGGCAGAGCTTTGCCGGCAGGCCTGACCAGCTGGCCGCGGTGCTGTGGCTGGTGGCCCAGCGCGCCAGCGACTGGGACGGCCAGGAACGCAGCCGCACCCTGGTGCGCGAAGCCCTGGCCCTGGCGCAAGACCCCGATCTGCGCGACCACCTCGGCTGTGAAGATGCCTACGCCCAGGCCCAGTTGGGCGAACTGGCTGCGGGCACGCAACGCCTGCGGGCGCTGGCCGACAAGGGCACGGCCCTGCCCACGGCACGCGCCTGCGCGCTGGGCTACCTGGCCTTCATGGCCGGCCAGGGCGGCCGCCTGCCGGAAGCCCAGGCGCTGCAGGAAAGCGCGCTGGCGCAGCTGGACCGCTCACGCAGCGTGCCCGAGCACCTGCGCGCCGCCGCCATGGCACGGCTGGCGCTGTTCAAGAGCCAGCAGGGCCAGGGCCCGGAAGCCGACCGCCTGTTTGCCAGCGCCTTGGCCCTGATGACCGATGCCGGGCGCGAGCACAGCCAGGTGGCCTGGGGCGTGCGCAACGAATGGGCCATCGCGCTCAATGCAGCTGGCGACGCGCGCCGGGCTCTGGCCCTGGGCCAGCAGAACCTGCAATGGATGGAAGACGGCGGCCCCTACACGGGCCGCATGCTCTACACCGCGCGCGGCGTGGGCCTGACGGCGCTGGCCGCCGGCCAGTTCGATGAAGCCGCCGCGGTCTTCGACCGCGCCCTGGCCCAGGCCCGTGCCGCAGGCGCTGAGACGCCCGAGATGCTGCGTGCCATCGAATGCGACCGGGTGGTGCTGGCCACGCGAACCGGCCGCCTGGACCTGGCGGCGCAGACCCTCACACGGGCCGCCGGCGTGCCGCGACGGGCCAGCGCCAGCGACACGTTCTACGAGCGCGGTTGCCAACTGGCGCGGGCCGAATACGACATCGCGCGCGGAGCGACCACCGAAGCCCTGGCCACGCTGGAGGGGGTGCTGGCCGAAGCCGCCGCCAGCGCGCCGCCGTGGCAATGGAACGCCCGGCTGCTGGCAGCACGCGCACACCTGGCCCGGAACAACGCGACGGCAGCCCGCGCCGATGCCGAAAGAGCCCTGGCCGCCGCGCAACGGCTGCAGTCAGGGCGCCCGTACTCGGTGCGCACCGGCGCTGCGCAGCTGTGGCTGGGTGCCGCCCAAGCCGCAGCGGGTGACACGGCCGCCGCACGCGTTACGTTGCAGCAGGCGGTGCTGCAGCTGCAAGGCAGCGTGGCCAGCACCCACCCCTGGCTGGCCGAAGCGCAGGCCCGGCTGGTGGCGTTGGACCCCGCTGCCGCAGCGACGGCGAGCGCTGGCAGCGTCCCCGGCCGCTGAGCCGGCGCTTGGTCAAGCACGGCCGACCCGCTGGTCCCTCCGACAGGAATCGAACCTGTATCTGGCGCTTAGGAGGCGCCCGTTCTATCCATTGAACTACGGCGGGTTGACTGTCGATTTTCTCACGCCGGCATCGGCCGGCGTTTCCTGCATGCGCCAGGTCCAGATGATGTCCAGCGCGCTGTCTTCGCCGCTCTGCGCGCGCAGCGTGAAACGCTGCGCGATGCGGTAGATCAGCTGCCAGGTGCCGGTGGTGGCGTTGACGCCGCGCTCGTAGCCGAGGTACCAGCGTCGGCTGAGCTGCTTGCCCACGGTGATGACGGTCTCGCGAACATCGCCGTCGCTCTGGCGCAGGCTCACCTCGTCGATGCCCAGGCTGCGCATCAAGGCGTCGGTGGGGGCTTCGCCCTCGCCCGAGAGCAGCGCGATCGCGGCGCGCTGCAGCAGCGCGGTGTCGTTGCGGCCCAGGCCGTCGGAGGCGCGGCCCAGCACCAGCCACGACAGTTTTTCGGAGTCGCTCAGCTCGGGCTCGGCGTACAGGCGCACACGCGGCGTGAGCACGTTGCCGGTGATGGCCACGCCCACGCGCTGGTCGATGTTCGGGCGCAGGGCCAGCACGTCCAGGCGCGGGTTGTCGTAGCCGCCGCTGAAGGCCAGGATGCCGCGTTCGATGTCGAGCTTCTGGCCGTAGGCCGCGTAGGTGCCGCCCTCGGTGGTGATGGTGCCGTTGACGGCCAGGCGCCCGCCCGGCGTTGTCAGGCGCAGCTGGCCGCGCAGGCCGGTGTCCAGGCCGCGGCCGCGCACGCGCAGTTTCTCGCCCAGGTCGAGATCGACACCGAGCGCGAAGTTGCGGCGCACCTTGGTGTCTTCGGCGGCCGTGCGCGTCTCTTCGGGCGCGTCGGCGCGGCGGATGGTGACGTCGTCGTCGAGCGAGGGCGCATCGCCGCGGCTCAGGTCGAACAGGCCCTCGTCGATGCGGAACTTGCCGTCGAGCTGGATGCGTTCACCTTCCATGGTGGCGGCGGCCTCGCCGCTGGCGATGACCTGGCGGTCCACCCGGCCCAGCACGCGCAGGCGCTCGGCCTTGAGCTTCAGCCCTGCACGCAGCACCTTGAAGCTGCTGCCCAGCGTGGCGCCACCGGTGATGGTGGCGGTGCCCTCACCGGCCTTGAGCGTGAAGCGCTCGATGGTGGCGGCGTCGCCCGCCAGCTTCACGCGCACCTGGCCTTCGCTGACGTTCACGCCCGCCAGCAGGTTGCGCACGGCCAGGCCCTGGGCCGTGAGTTCACCGTCGTAGGTGGGCTGCCCCACCGTGCCGCCCAGCTTCGCGGTGCTGTCGATCTGGCCGGCCAGGCGCCAACCCGGGGGCACCCAGGCGCCCCAGATGCCGACATCGGCCACGCGCGCACGCACCTCGCCGCCCAGCAGGGCCTGGGGCCCCGGCCAGCGTGCCTGGGGCGTGGTCTGCGCCGTGATGCGGCCAGACAGCTCACCCAGGCTGCGGCCCTTGAACACCGGCACCAGCTGCCACTGCCCTTCATGCGCCGAGAGCGAGACGCGGAAGTCGGTGAGCCCGAGCAACTGTGTGCCCTCGCCGCCCGCGAGGTGCAGGTCGCCCTCGCTGCGCTCGAACACGAGATCGGCGTCCATCTTCTCGGCAGCGCGGATGTTCACGCGCGCGCCGAGCTTGAGGTCGCCCTGCCAGCCCATGGTGGGCTGCAGCCGCGCCAGCAGGGGCGCCAGCGTGAAGGGCTCGATGTCGGCGCTGAACTGCATCTGCGGCAGCTCGCCGCGCAGGTCGGCGCGCACCTCGTCCCAGCGCAAGGCGACGCTGTCGCCCAGGCGCACGCGGCCCGGGCTCAGCGTCACCGAGGCCAGGTGGCCGCCCGGGGCGAAACCGAGCTCGGCGCGCAGGTTGCTGGTGTCGAGCCACGCCGCCGCGGGTGCGGCCGGTGAGACTTCGTTCGCCTGGCCGTCCCAGGCGCCCAGCGTCAAGCGGTCGAGCCGGCCGCGCCACGTGCCGCCGCCTTCGGCCGCTGGCGCCCACTGGCCGCTGCCCTGCAGCTGCGCCTGTGTGCCCTGGCGCTGGGCCAAGGCCAGCATCTGTTCGGCCCAGCGCGGCGGCATCAGCGGCACGGCACCCAGCACCTGCAGCTTGTGATCGGCCAGCGTGCCGCTGAGCTTGGCGCGCAAGAGGTCGGCGCGCTGCGTGCCGCGGCGGATGTCGGACAGTTCGGCCTGCAGCGACAAGGCCTGCGAGCCCTCCGAGGCCAGCTGCCAGGTGGCCGCGCCGCGGGCCACCGAGAGAGCGCCCAGCTGTAACTGCTGCAGGCTCGCCTGGCCCTCGGTGCGCATGGCGGGCCAGCGGCCGTCGGCCGAGGCCTTGGCGGCGATGCTGCCCCCCGTGGGCGCCCAGGCGGCCAGCGCCGGCACCAGGCGCGCCAGGGGGCCCAGCGTGCCCAGCGTGGCGGCGTCGATCTCGGCGCTCCAGCGGTCGCTGGCGCCTTCGCCCAGCGGGTCGCCGCGGGCTTCCAGGCGCAGCGCGTTGCCGCCCAGTTGCAGCTCGGCGCGCAGCGCGGCGGGCGTGGGTGCGGCGGCCTGCGTGTAGCCCAGGCTCACGTCGGCCGAGAGCGCCACGCCGGCCAGCATCGATTCGCGCACGCGCAGCGCGCCATTGCCGGCCAGGCGCTGCGCCAGCACCAGCGGCTTGAGCGTCTCTGCCTTGCGCGGCAGGCGCACGTCGAACTGCCAGCCCCCCGAGAGGCGGTGCGGCCCCTGGCGCCACGTGCTGCCGGCCTCGCCGGGCCACCAAGGCACGGGGTCGAACTCGGTGACGCTGCCACTGGTGGCGAGCTGCCAGTCGCCGGCTGGCAGGCGCTGCAGCGTGGCGGTGAGCGAGGCCTCGGCGCGCCCGGCCTGCGCGGTGGCGCGCCGCAGCACCAGGCGCTGGTCGTCGGCGCTGCCTTCCAGCTGCAACTGCACCGGCAAGGGCGAAGTCGCCAGGCGGCCTTGCAGATCGAGCTTCCAGTCGATGCCGGGGCCGGCGGTCTTGCCGCCGGCTGCCGGTGGCGCTGCGCGCGGGTCGGGCGAGGGCAGCCCGCGCAAGGTCAGCGCCAGCGGGCCGGTGAGCGTCATGGCCGCGGCGCGGCTGTCGATGCGCTGCGGCGCCAGGTTCTGCAGCTGCGATTCCAGCGTCAGCGTGTGGCCTTGCCACATGGCGCTGCCGCTGTAGCGGCCGGCACTGCCCGTGGCGTCGGCCAGCAGCAGTTCAAAGCGCGGCAGCGCCACGCGCTCGGGCTGCTGCAGCGAGCCGGCGGCTTCCAGCTGCAGCTGCCGCAGCGGCAGGCGGCCTTCGTTCCAGCGGCCGGGCAGGGCGTTGTCGAGGTTCACGCGGGCTTGCAGCGGCTGGCCCACGGCGCCGCCCTGCAGCGTGGCGCTGCCGCTCAGGCGCGTGGCGGGGGCCTGGGGGGTGATGGCGGCAAGGTCCAGGGCCTCGGTGCGCAGGTCCAGCCCGGCCAGCGGCCAGGC
>VYLK01000358.1_pt1 | contig 17266 bp, 14 predicted proteins | sample 5114321 | NCBI WGS metagenome assembly VYLK01 (sample SAMN12291792, study PRJNA351875) | freshwater metagenome | isolation source: freshwater lake | place: USA: Michigan, MSU2 Lake | collected 2011-08-16
GCCCCCCCGGCCCAGGCCGAGGTCGCCCGTCCCAGCCGCGCGCCCGGCGGCGGCTTCGCCCGGCCGGTCAAGCCCGAGGATGATCGCGACAAGCGTTTCTCGGACGCCGGCAAGGCGGTCAGCCGCACCCGCGGCGAGCCCAAGCGCCGCGAAGGCCGCCTGACCATCCAGTCCGTCGCCGGCGACGGTGACACGGCCGAGCGGATGCGCTCGCTGGCCTCGGTCCGCCGCGCCCGCGAACGTGAAAAAGAAAAGCGCAAGGGTGGCTCCACCGACGCCCCGAACCGTCCGCGCGAAGTCGTCATCCCTGACGTCATCACCGTGCAGGAGCTGTCCAACCGGATGGCCGTGCGCGGCGTCGACATCATCAAATTCCTGATGAAGCAGGGCCTGATGATGAAGATCAACGACGTCATCGACACCGACACGGCCGAACTGGTCGCCGACGAGTTCGGCATGGCCGTGAAGCGCGTTTCGGAGTCCGACGTCGAGGCCGGCTTCCTGTCCGATGCGATCGACGACGAGGCGACTACGCCGCGTGCGCCGGTCGTGGCCATCATGGGCCACGTCGACCACGGCAAGACCTCCCTGCTGGACGCCCTGCGCACCACCGACGTCGCCTCGGGCGAAGCCGGCGGCATCACCCAGCACATCGGCGCCTATCAGGTTCGCCTACCCAGCGACGATCGCGTCACCTTCCTCGACACCCCCGGCCACGCCGCCTTCTCGGCGATGCGGGCGCGCGGTGCCAATGTGACCGACATCGTGGTGCTGGTCGTGGCAGCCGACGACGGCGTCATGCCCCAGACCATCGAGGCCATCCAGCACGCCAAGGCGGCCAATGCCCCGATCATCGTGGCGGTCAACAAGATCGACAAGCCGGACGCCAATCCGCTCAAGGTCGTCAACGAACTGCTGCAGTATGAAGTCATCGCCGAGAGCCTGGGCGGCGACACCCAGATCATCGAGGTCTCGGCCAAGAACCGCACCAACCTGGACGGCCTGATCGACGCCATCCTGGTGCAGGCCGAGATGATGGACCTCAAGGCCGATCCGGAACGCTCCTCGGAAGGCGTGGTCATCGAGGCCAAGCTGGACAAGGGCCGCGGCCCCGTCGCCACCGTGCTGGTCAAGCGCGGCACCCTGCGCCGCGGTGACATCGTTGTGGCCGGTTCGGCCTGGGGCAAGGTTCGCGCCCTGCTGAACGAGCGTAACGAACAGCTGACCGAAGCCGGTCCGTCGGTTCCGGTCGAGATCCTCGGCCTGAACGAGGCCCCCAGCCCCGGCGAACCCCTTGCCGTCGTGGAATCCGAAGCCCGCGCCCGCGAGCTGACCGAATACCGCGACCGCGTGAAACGCGAGAAGGCCACGGGCGGCATCAACCAGGTCTCGCTGGTCGACATGATGTCCAAGCTGCACTCCAAGAAGGTCTCGGAGCTGCCGGTCCTCATCAAGGCCGACGTCCAGGGCTCGGCCGAGGCCATCGTCGGCTCGCTCGAGAAGATGGGCAACGAGGAGGTCCGCGCGCGCACCGTCTATTCGGGTGCCGGCGGTATCACCGAGAGCGACGTCCAGCTGGCCAAGTCGGCCGGTGCACCGATCCTCGGCTTCAACGTCCGCGCCTCGAAACAGGCCCGCGACCTGGCCGACCGCGAGGGCGTCGAGATCCGCTACTATTCGATCATCTACGATCTGCTCGACGACATGAAGGGCGTGCTCTCGGGCATGCTGGCCCCGCTGCAACGCGAAACCTTCCTCGGCAACGCCGCGGTGCTGCAGGTGTTCGACATCTCCAAGACCGGCAAGATCGCCGGTTGCCGGGTGTCCGAAGGCGTGGTCCGCAAGGGGGCCAAGGTCCGGATCATCCGCGACGACGTCGTGGTTCTGGAACTGGGCACGCTCACCACGCTCAAGCGCTTCAAGGACGAGGTCAATGAGGTCCCGTCGGGCCAGGAGTGCGGCATGCATTTCCAGGGCTTCCAGGACATCAAGGCCGGCGACTACATCGAGTGCTTCACCGTCGAAGAGATCAAGCGCACGCTGGACTAGGTTCTCCCTCCCCCGAAGTGGGGAGGGCGAATGCCGCCATTCTGCCCCATCCTTTGTGGATGAGTTCGCCATGCGCCCCTTTCTGATCCTGCTGCTGGCCTTCTCCACCGTCGCCGGACCGGCCGCGGCAGAGACGCGCTATCTGGCCTATGACGCCTCGGACCGGGTCACCCAGGCCCTGACGCGCGGCATCACCCTGGAAGCCGAACGCGGCCTGTTCGGTGCGATCAGCGTGCGACGCATCATCTCCACCTCCAATCGCGGTTCCGCCGATATCCGGCGCGGCGGTCCTGACGCCGTGCGACAGGCCTTGCCGGCCGGTTCGCCGGAATATGCGGTCTATACGATCACGCCGGAAGGCGGCGGCCGGGGCCTGAGCCGGGCTCTCTGTCCCGGCGCGGATGAGGCCTGGATGGTTCTGGGCCGGGTCCGGATGGGTCGGCCCATGAGCATTCATGCGGTCGGTCGCTGGCCGGACGGCGGCTACCGGCCCTGTGTCAGGCTGTCCTACAACTGGCGTGGCGAATGGGCCCTGCCGCCCGAGAGCGGCCCCGGCGAGGACGCCGCCACCCCGACGCCCTGATGCCCCGTTCGCGCCAGACCCAGCCCCGCCCCCGGACGGACGGGACCGGACGTCGCCGTTTCAACGCCGCGCGGCACCCGACGGCGGGCGGCCCGATGAGGCGCCGGCAGAAGGGAACCGGGCTCGCGCCGATGATCCTCGCCGTCACGCTCGGTGCCATCGCCGGCCTCTGGACCTGGACCACGCCGGGCCAACCCGCCCTTTGGCCCTCCGCTGCCGACCCCAACGGGATCGAGTTGCTCGTGCTGGACAACGGCTTCCACACCGATCTCGCGGTCCCGCGCGCGCATCTGGAGGCGGGTTCCGGACCGCTGGCCGGGGCCGTACGCAGCCTGCCGCCGGGAGAGTGGATCCTGATCGGCTGGGGCGACGCCCGGTTCTATGTGGACCAGAGCCCGATCGGTGACCGCCTGGCCGACGGTGCCCGCGCCTTCTTCCGGCCCGGCAATGCCTCGGTGATCATGCTCGACCCGGCCCAGGACAATCCCCGCGATCTGGTCGCCACCGACCGGCGTCGCACCCTGCATCTGTCCACCGCCGGCTTCGAGGCCATGGTGGCCCATATCGAGGCCTCACTGGACCTCGACCAGGGCCAACCCCGTATCGCCGCGGCCCGTGCCGGCGACGACGCCCGCTTCTTCGCCAGCCACGAGCATTTCTGGATCGGCCGCCTCTGCAACCACTGGAGCGCCGGCGTGCTGAACGCCGCGGGTCTGCCGGTCCGGCCAATCCGGTCCGTGACCTCGTCCGAGGTCATGGCCGCAGTCGAGCGGGCGCAATTGGACACAGGGACCGTGCAGGACTAGACCCCGCCCCTTCGCTTTTTCCAGACCGGGTCCGATCCCCGGCGGGCGACTGGAGTCGACATGAGCAACCGCAAACCCGGAAAGCCCGCCGCCAAGGCCGGCACCTTCAGCCAGCGCCAGCTGCGCGCCTCCGAAATGATCCGCCACGCCCTGGTAGAGGTTATGCGCGAGAACGAGATCCGCGACCCGGCCCTGATCGGGGTCTCGGTCACCGTCACCGAGGTGCGGCTGTCGCCCGATCTGAAACACGCCACCTGTTTCGTGGAACCGCTCGGTGCCGGCGTCGAGACCGCCCCCGTCGCGGGCCATATCGAAGAGATCATCAAGGCCCTGAACGTCCACGCTAAATTCCTGCGCGGCGCGCTGGGGCGGCATATCGCCATGCGCTTCACCCCCGACCTGCGCTTCCGCCATGACGAGAGCTTCGCCGCCGCCGAACGCCTGAACCGCCTACTCGACGACCCCCGCGTCCGCGCCGATGTCTATGTCTCGCCGTTCGAGGACGACGACGCGGACGAGGACGGTCAGGCCTGATGGGCCGCCGCAAGAAGGGCGGGATTGTCAACGGCTGGGTCTGTCTCGACAAGCCGTTCGGCATGGGCTCCACCGAGGCCGTCTCGAAAGTCCGCCGCCTGTTCGACGCCCAGAAGGCCGGCCACGCCGGGACGCTCGATCCACTGGCCTCCGGCATCCTGCCGATCGCCCTGGGCGAGGCGACCAAGACCGTCCCCTTCATGATGGAGGCGCAGAAGGTCTATCGCTTCACCATCAACTGGGGGATTTCGACCGACAGCCTCGACCGCGAGGGCGAGATCACCGGCCGCTCGGATGTGCGCCCGGATGTCGGGGCGGTGCACGCGGCCCTTCCCGCCTTCGTTGGTGAGATCGATCAGATCCCGCCGCAGTTCAGCGCCATCAAGGTCGACGGCCAGCGCGCCTATGACCTGGCGCGCGAGGGCACCGATTTCGAACTGGCCAGCCGCCGGGTGATGATCCACGAGGCCGCCGTCAGCGACGCGCCCGACGCCGACCACGTCGAACTCACGATCCGCACCGGCAAGGGCGTCTATGTCCGGTCCCTCGCGCGAGATCTGGCCGCGGTTCTCGGGGCCGAAGGGCATGTTTCCGCCCTGCGCCGCGAGCGGGTCGGACCGTTCTCGACGGAAAACGCCGTATCGCTGGATTTCCTGACCGATCTGGTGCATAGGGACGCCGCCTCGGAAGGCTTGCTTCCCGTCGCGACCGCCCTGGACGACATCCCGGAGCTGGCCGTGACGGATCAGGACGCCTTCTCGCTTCGTCAGGGACGACCGATCGTTCTGCTCCCCCGACAGGTCGAAACGCTCAAAGGCCGCCTTCGGGACGGCTCCAGAACCGTTTCAGCCTTTCAGGGTCAGACCCTCGTCGCTCTCGGTCAGTTGCGGGCCGGTCGACTAGAACCCGACCGCGTATTTAACCTCTAACTGCCCTCAAGTAGCGCTTAGCGCGGTAGGGCAAGGAAAGGACACCCGATGTCGATTACGCCCGAGCGTAAGAACGAAGTCATCGCCGATAACGCCCGCTCCGCCGGCGACACCGGCTCGGCCGAGGTCCAGGTCGCGATCCTTTCGGAACGCATCGCCAACCTCACCGACCACTTCAAGACCCACAAGAAGGACAACCACTCGCGCCGCGGCCTGCTCAAGATGGTCTCGCAGCGTCGCCGCCTTCTTGACCACCTCAGCAAGGTTGATCGTGAGCGCTACACCGCCCTGATCGGCAAGCTGAACCTGCGCCGCTAGGCACAGAAAGCGGATGAGTTTCGGGGCGCGGGCCATGTCCGCGCCTCTTTCCGCATCCAGAGACCGGCGCACCGCCGGACGAACCGGTGCAGGAACCCGGTCGGTCGAGGCGTTCGCGCCGAGGCCGTGAATCGGGTTCCCGAGGATACTGACGCGAGGGCCAGACCGGTCCTCTTCTCCCGGGTTTTCCGCGATGGCGCGGGGACCCATGGACCGAAGGACTGAACGCCCGACGCTCCACCCACTGATGGGACCCCGCGTGGAATTCGCCCGCGGGATACGAAAGACGAAACATGTTCGATATCAAACGCAAGACGATTGACTGGGCCGGACGCCCGCTGACCCTCGAAACGGGCCGTATCGCCCGTCAGGCTGACGGCGCGGTTCTGGCCACCTACGGCGAGACCGTCGTCCTCGCCACCGTCGTCTACGGTCGCGCGCCCAAGCCGGGCCTGGATTTCTTCCCGCTGACCGTCAACTACCAGGAAAAGACCTTCGCCGCCGGCAAGATCCCGGGTGGCTATTTCAAGCGTGAAGGCCGTCCGACCGAGAAGGAGACCCTCGTCTCCCGCCTGATCGACCGTCCGATCCGCCCCCTGTTCGTCAAGGGCTTCAAGAACGAGACCCAGGTCGTCGTCACCGTGCTGCAGCACGACATGGAGAACGACCCGGACATCGTCGGCCTGGTCGCCGCCTCCGCCGCCCTGACCCTGTCGGGCGTGCCCTTCATGGGCCCGATCGGCGCCGCACGCGTCGGCTATATCGACGGTGAATACGTCCTCAACCCGACCCTCGACCAGATGAACGACAGCCAGCTCGACCTCGTGGTCGCCGGCACGCTCGACGCCCTGATGATGGTCGAATCCGAAGCCAAGGAGCTGTCGGAAGAGATCATGCTGAACGCCCTGATGTTCGCGCATCGCGGCATGCAGCCCGTGATCGAGGCCATCATCGAAATGGCCGAACACGCCGCCAAGGAGCCCTTCGACTTCACCGCCGAGGACCACTCCGAGGTCGTCACCGCCATCCAGAAGCTGGTCGGCGAGGACATCAAGGCCGCCTACACCCACGCCGGCAAATACGAGCGCCGCTCGGGCGTCGATGCCGCCAAGAAGGCCGCCGCCGCCCAGCTGGTGAAGACCGACGAAAATCCGAACGGCGTCGATTCCGCCAAATTCGGTGCCGCCTTCAAGGAATGTGAAGCCCACGTCCTGCGTCGCGACATCATCGACAACGGTCACCGCGTCGACGGCCGCGCCCTCGACAAGGTCCGCGCCATCGTCTCGGAAGTCGGCGTCTTCCCGCGCACCCACGGCTCGGCCCTGTTCACCCGCGGTGAGACCCAGGCCATCGTGGTCGCCACCCTCGGCACCGGCGAGGACGAGCAGTACGTCGACGCCCTGAGCGGGACCTACAAGGAGAAATTCCTCCTCCACTACAACTTCCCTCCCTATTCGGTCGGCGAGACCGGCCGGATGGGCGGCGCAGGCCGTCGGGAAATCGGTCACGGCAAGCTGGCCTGGCGGGCGATCCGTCCCATGCTGCCGTCGTCGGAAGACTTCCCCTACACCATCCGCCTGGTGTCGGAGATCACCGAGTCCAACGGCTCCTCCTCGATGGCCACGGTCTGTGGTTCGTCGCTGGCGCTGATGGATGCCGGTGTGCCGCTGGTTCGCCCGGTCTCGGGCATTGCCATGGGCCTGATCCTCGAGCCCTCGGGCGAGTTCGCCATCCTGTCCGACATCCTGGGTGACGAAGATCACCTCGGCGACATGGACTTCAAGGTGGCCGGCACGCGCGAAGGCATCACCTCGCTGCAGATGGACATCAAGGTCGCGGGCATCACCGAAGAGATCATGCGCAAGGCGATCGCCCAGGCTTCGGCCGGCCGCATGCACATCCTCGACGAGATGGACAAGGCCATCGACGGCGCCCGCACCGAGCTGGGCGAATACGCGCCCAAGATCGAGTCGATCAAGGTTCCGACCGACAAGATCCGCGACATCATCGGCACCGGCGGCAAGATCATCCGCGAGATCGTCGAAAAGACCGGCGCCAAGATCAACATCGAGGACGACGGCACGGTGAAGATCGCCGCCTCGGACCAGGAGAAGATCGACGCCGCCAAGAACTGGATCTCGTCGATCGTGTCCGAGCCCGAGCCCGGCACCATCTATTCCGGCAAGGTCGTGAAGGTCGTCGACTTCGGCGCCTTCGTGAACTTCTTCGGTGCCAAGGACGGCCTGGTCCACGTGTCCCAGATCTCCCTGGAGCGCGTCGCCAACCCGGCCGACGTCCTGAGCGAAGGCCAGGAAGTGAAGGTCAAATTCCTCGGCATGGACGATCGCGGCAAGACCAAGCTGTCGATGAAGGTCGTCGACCAGACCACCGGCGAGGACATCACTGACAAGATCAACGCCGAACGCGCCGAACGCGGCGAGCCCCCGCTGTCCGACGACACCGGCGGCCGTCCCAAGCGTGAAGGCGGCGGTGATCGCGACCGCGGTCGCAGCCGTCGCTAGGACGCGGCGTCACGTCTGAAAAGCAGAAGGCCCCGGTGGAAACACCGGGGCCTTTTTGTTCCGTTCTGAAAGCGGACCTGCCTGTAATCTGCAGCGGGTGGTCAGCGGATGTTATTGAAAACAGGCCCCATGAACTTCAGCACGAAGTCTGACCGGCAGAATGGAACAGGCGCAAACTTGCGCGTGGCTTTACCAACTGGAAAGGCCGAGCAAGGACACTGCAAAAGTCGAGGCAGGGTCTTTCCAATGTTCATGCTGCGCGCCGCCGGTTCAATGCTCCTGATCTACGCCCTGTTCAACGCCGCGGTCGGCCTGAACCGTCAGGAGTTGCCATTGCTGATTTCGGCCTTTCTGCTGGCGATCGGCGGAATCGCCCTGATCCTGGCCCAACCCTGGTCGCGGATTGTCCTGTTGGCCACCGCTGTCGCCGCCGCCGTCATCGGGGCGATCAGCCAGGTCAGGATGGCTCAGGATGGGAGCATCAGGTTCGAGGATGCAGTCGTTGCCTGGGCGCTCTGGTCCGCACTCTGGCTCGTGACTGCCTACATCGGCTCCAGATACCTGTCTGACCGCGGCATCGTCCTTGAAGAACGGCCCGGCGGCGCGCCCCAGGCGTGAAGGCGGTGGTGATCGCGACCGCGGTCGCAGCCGTCGCCAGGACGCGGCTTCACGTCTGAAAAGCAGAAGGCCCCGGTGGAAACACCGGGGCCTTTTTCTTTGCTTCTCCCTCCCTTCTTGGAGAGGGAGAAAGACGGTGTCAGCGCGGAGCCCGCTTCGCCAGAATCCGCTGCAGCGTCCGCCGGTGCATGCCCAGACGGCGCGCCGTCTCCGAGACATTGTGGTCGCACAGCTCATAGACCCGCTGGATATGCTCCCAGCGGACCCGGTCGGCACTCATCGGATTTTCGGGCGGCTCGGGGGCCTCGCCGGTGGCCAGCAGGGCCTTGACCACATCGTCGGCGTCGGCGGGCTTCTGGAGGTAGTCGACCGCCCCGGCCTTGACCGCCGCGACGGCCGTGGCGATGGCGCCATAGCCGGTCAGCATGATGATACGCGCATCCTCGCGCCGGTCACGGATGGCCTCGACCACCTTCAGCCCGTTGCCGTCCTCCAGCCGCATGTCCAGAACGGCGAAGGCAGGCACGGAGGTCTTCAGCGCCTCGAAGGCCTCGGCCAGCGAGGCCGCAAGCGTCACCTCGAACCCGCGGCTCTCCAGTGCGCGGCCCAGCCGGGTGCGCAGGGCGTTGTCGTCGTCCAGCACCAGCAGGGTCTTGTCGGTGAGGGCGGCGATCCGGGCTTCGGTATCAGGCATCAGGCGTCTCCAGCTGTGCTCAAGTCGGTAACGGTACGGCGACGGTCAAGGTTCAGACGGGGGGTGCGACATCACGACGGCACTTCCAGCGCCGGGCGGGACCAGCGTACCGCCACCCGCGCGCCCTTGGGCTGGCCCTTCGCCGGGGTCTGTCCCCCGTCGCCGGGACCGACAAAGACCTTGCCGCCGGTGCGTTCCAGCAGGGTGCGGGCGATGAAAAAGCCCAGTCCCATCCCGCCCTGGCTGGGGGCGATGGTCTCGGGCGGAGGCGCGGCCTTGCCCACCTTCCGTCCCTTGCGGCCCGGCGCAGCGGCGGCGACCGAGGCGGCGATCTGGGCCGCCAGCGCGCGGCGCGCCTTGCCCTGCGGACGGCTGGTCACATAGGGCTCGCCCAGACGCGGCAGGATGTCGGCGGGAAAGCCGGGCCCGTCGTCGACGACCTCGATCTCGATGAAACCGGCGTCGACCAGCGCTCGTACCCGCACCTTCGAGCCGGCAAAATCGGCGGCGTTCTCGACCAGGGTCGACAGGCCGTGAACCACCTCGGGCAGACGGCGCACGCGCGGTACGGGCTCGCCCGAGGCCGTGCGCACCGAGACCTCGAAGGCCAGGTCGAAACCGCGATGGGGCTCGACAACCTCTTCCAGCAGGGCCTTCAGCCCGACCTCGGCGAAGGCCGTCTCGCCCTCCTCCGGCTGTTGCGAAAGGCGTTTGAGAATCTCGCGGCAACGCTCGGCCTGTTGCAGGATCAGGGCCGCATCCTCGGCCGCCGCGCCGTCCTTGGCGGAGGCGCGCAGCAGCTCCTTGGCCACCACCTGAATGGTCGCCAGCGGCGTGCCGAGCTCATGCGCCGCCGCCGCCGCCAGCCCGCCCAGAGCCGCCAGCCGCTGCTCGCGTTGCAGCACATCCTGGGTCGTAGCCAGGGCCAGTTCCAGCTTCTCGGCGTCCGCTGCCACCCGCCAGGCATAGGCCGAAGTGAAGATCACCCCCGTCACCAGCGCCATGCCGATGCCGAATTTGTAGAGCGGCGGCAGGTTCAGCTCGGTCCCCGCCTGCCAGGGCAACGGCAGGGCGATGAAGAACAGGCTGACCGTCGCAGCCAGCACCATCAGCCCCATGAGCGCGGCCTGCCGTCCCGGCAGCGAGGCCGCCGCCACCGTTACCGGGGCGACCAGCAGCAGGCAGAAGGGGTTCTGCAACCCGCCGGTAAGCCCCAGCAGGATCGACAGCTGCAGGATGTCGAATCCCAGATGCGCCGCCGTCTGCCGGCCGTCGGGCAGGGATCCGTCGCTCCGTTTCAGCCGGGCGGTGGCGTTCAGATTCATCGCCACACTGGCGGCGATGGCGGCCAGACAGCCCCACAGCGGCAGGTCGAAATGGAAATAGAGGGTCGCCGTGGCAATCGTCGCGCTCTGCCCGAAGATGGCCATCCAGCGCAGGATGACGAGGGTGCGCAGGGACAGGCCCCGGCTGCGGCGCGGCAGGTTACGCCAGGCCGGCACACGGCCCGGATCATCGGACGCGGACGTCGACTGCGTCTTTTGAGGCTCTTGGGACAGGCTCACCTGTCTTCTATAGACCTGTCGTGCGCGCGCGTGCGCGTTTTTGAGGGGGCCATGATGCCGCGCCGTTCCATCCTGCTGTTCGCCGGCGCCTGTGTCGCCATCGCCGCCGTTGTGGCGGTCGGGACCATCGTGATGGTGACCGGACGCGAAGACGGCAGTCTGGCCTCGGGCCAGATCAGCTCAACGGGCCAGCCCGACGTCGGCGGCCCCTTCCAGCTGGTCAATCAGGACGGTCAGACCGTCGACCAGACCCTGTTGAACGGGAAATGGTCGCTGGTCTTCTTCGGCTTCACCTACTGCCCGGACTATTGCCCGACCACCTTGCAGATGCTCGAGGCGACCAAACAGGCGCTGGGGAGCCGGGCCGACGACATCCAGATCGTCTTCATCTCGATCGACCCGGAGCGAGACACCCCACAGGCGCTGAAGGACTATCTGTCCTCGGACGGCTTTCCCGAGGGCGTCATCGGCCTGACCGGCACGCCGGAACAGGTCCGGGCCGCCGCCACGGCCTACAGGGCCGTCTACCAGAAGGTCGGTGAGGGCGAGGGCTATGCCATGAACCACTCGCTGACCATCTATCTGATGGGCCCGGACGGCCGGATGCGAAGCGCCCTGGGCCATGATCTGGGGCCCGCCAATGCGGCCCGGGTCATCGAACAGGCCATGGCGCGGGGATAATCCTCCCCCATCGGGGGAGGGGGACCGCGAAGCGGTGGAGGGGCGCCGACCCCACGCACCGGCGTCTTGTCCCAACCACCCCCGCCACCACGCTTCGCGCGGTCCCCCTCCCCCTTCGCTTCGCCTGGGTGAGGAATAAATCTTTTTGCAGTGCAATGCGTTCTATGGTGCTCTGCCGCGTAACGGCAGGGCCGTCCCAGGGATTCCATGCTCTATTCGCTTCACGAGCTCGCCTATCATTCGGCGACGCCGTTCCGGTTCGGGGCCCAGTTGGCCCGCCAGTTCTGGACCTCTCCCTTCAATCCGGCCTCTGACACCGCGATCGGCCGTACGGCCCTGGCCTCGGCCGGCCTGTTCGAGAGCGTGACGCGCCGTTACGGCAAGCCCGCCTGGGGCCTTGAGACCCTGACCATCGGCGGCAAGTCCGTGCGCACCACCGAACAGGTGATCTGGTCCTCGCCCTGGTGCCGGCTGGTGCGGTTCGCCCGCCACCTGGGCGACCTGAAACGGGCCGGCAAGCCCACGTCCGCCCCGGCGGTGCTGATCGTCGCCCCCCTGTCGGGCCACTACGCCACCCTGCTGCGCGGCACGGTCGAGGGCTTCCTCCAGGACCACGACGTCTATGTCACCGACTGGGTCAACGCCCGTCAGGTGCCGATGCTCGAGGGCCGGTTCGACTTCTTCGACTATATCGACCACGTGCGGACCATGCTGGGCCAGATCGGGCCCCGCGCCCATGTCGTCGGCGTCTGCCAGCCCGGCCCGCCGGTGCTGGCCGCCTGCGCCCTGATGGCCGCGGACAAGGACCCGAACCGGCCCGCCTCCATGACCTTCATGGGCTCGCCGATCGATGCCCGCCTGTCGCCAACGGTGACCAACCAGCTGGCCGAGGCCAAGCCCTTCACCTGGTTCAAATCCAACATGATCCACACCGTCCCCTGGCCCTATCCGGGCTTCGGACGGCGGGTCTATCCGGGCTTCGTCCAGCTCTACAGCTTCATGTCCATGAACGAGGACAAGCACGTCGACGCCCATCGCGACTATTTCGGCCACCTGGTCTCGGGGGACGGCGACGGGGCCCAGAAGCACGAGGCCTTCTACGACGAATATCTCTCGGTGCTGGACCTGACCGAGGAATTCTATCTCCAGACCATCGACATCGTCTTCCAGCAGCACCTGCTGGCGCGCGGCCTGCTGGAGCATCGCGGCCGCACGGTCGATCTGACCGGCATCACCGACATCGGCCTGATGACGGTCGAGGGCGGGCAGGATGACATCTCGGGCGTCGGCCAGACCCAGGCCGCCCATACCCTGTGCACAGGCCTGCCGGACGACCGGCGGGTGCTGTATGTTCACCCCGATGTCGGCCACTATGGCGTCTTCAACGGACGCCGCTTCCGCGACGACATCTATCCGCGGGTGCGCGACTTCATTGCGAAGAACGAGGCCATAGTTGCAGTACCGGAACGGCCAGCGGCTGCCGCTTGAAGGACTGACGGCCCGGCTGTCGGTCAATCCGCGCGCACGCCGGCTGTCGATCCGTATCGACGCCCGCGTCGGCGAGGCCGTGCTGATCGCTCCGTCCGAACGCAAATTGGCCGAGGTCGTCGCCTTCGCCCGCACCAAGGCCGACTGGATGCGCGAACGGCTGGCCGAACGGCCGCAGGGCACGCCGATCCAGCCCGGCGCGGTCATCGACCTGTTCGGCAAGCCGACCCGGCTGATCTCTACCGGTGGTGCCGGCGCGGCCCGCCTGACCGAGGACGCCGACGGCCCCCTGATCGCCTCGGGCGGCGAGGGCGAGGCCTATGCGCGCCGGGTCGAAAACCTGTTCAAGCGGGTGGCCAGGGACACGCTCCAGACCCGCACCGATGTCCATCTGCGCACCCTGGGCCAGCGTCCGGTAAGACTGTCGATCGCCGACCCGAAATCCCGCTGGGGCTCGTGCAGCCCGCATAACCGCTCGATCCGCTACAGCTGGCGCGTGGTCATGGCCCCGCCCGCGGTGATCGACTATCTGGCCGCCCATGAGGTCGCCCATCTGGTCCACGCCGACCACAGCCCGGCCTATTGGGCCGTGGTCCAGCGCCTGGTCGGCGACCACCGGCCGTTCCGCAAATGGCTGCGCGAGAACGGGCCCGCGCTTCACGCCGTCGGCCGCTAAGACCAAACCGGGAACAAACCCGTCTTATTGTTCGGGCGTGCAGGCCGTGCTTCCTGAAGGCACGGAGGTTCCCATGGGCAAGGCCAGGTCAGCACTCGATCATCTGAACAGCGGGCGGCAGCCCCACATCATCCATGTCATCCCGCCCGGCGCGCCCGGCTATCGGGAGGCAAACGGTGGCGCGATGGTCGTCTCCTCACCCGCCGAGGTCGATGGGATGGTACGTCTGATCGGGCCGGGCGAGGTCGCCACACTGGACGATCTCAGGGGCGCTCTGGCCCGCCGTCACGGCGTGGAAACCGCCTGCCCCGTTTCGACCGCCATCTTCGCCGGCATGTCGGCCCGCGCGGCCGAGGAGCTCCGCCATGCGGGTCGATCGCCGGATCAGCTCACACCCTGGTGGCGGGTGCTGAAGCGCGGCGGGTTTCTGAACCCGAAGCTGCCGGGCGGGGTCGAGCGCCAGAAGGTGCTGCTGGAGACCGAGGGCGTGAAGGTCTCGCCGCTCCGCAAACACCTGGCCGTTTTCGATTACGAGGCGCGTCGTGCTGCGCGCCTTGTGGAGTCCTGAGGTGCCCGGAGTCACGCTCATAGGCCGTCGGGTCGCTCCGCCGGGGGCTCATATGGAGCGTTATCCCGTCGATCTTCAGGTCGCACTCGAGGCCTGAACGACCAGGGACGGCGGGCCGATCAGAAGAACAGCGGCTCGGCCTTCTTCTCCGGCGGCGGCGCGGGTTCCGGCCGCTGATCGGGCGTGTCGCGCTGCGGCTGGGGGGCCGTCGGGCGCACCACGGCCGGTCCGGGCTCGGTGCGGCGCGGCGGTGCCGGCTGGCGCGGCATCGGCTCCAGCTCGGCCTCGTCCACCGGATCGACCTCGGCCGGCGGACTGTCGCCGAAGATGTCCCCGATGCGGCCGATCAGATTCTCGACCGGGCTCGGCGGCACCCAGCCCTCGGGCATGGCCGGGCCGTTGGGGATGGCCGGGGCGTTCAGGCGCGGCAGGGCCACCTCCATGAAGCCGCGCCAGATGGCCGCCGGGGACGAGCCGCCGGTGACCCCGCGCATGGCGGTATTGTCGTCCTTGCCGACCCAGACGGCGGTGACGAAGCCGCCGGTATAGCCGACGAACCAGGCGTCCTTGTAGTCCGAGGTGGTGCCGGTCTTGCCGGCGATATCCCGGCCGGCAATGGCCGCCGCGCGGCCCGTGCCCGAGGTCATGACGCCCCGCAGCATCTGGTTCTGATAGTAGAGGTACGGATTGGAGATGGCCTGGACCGGCCCGGCCTCGCGGCTGGCCCGCTGGTAGATCACCCGGCCCTCGGGCGAACGAATCCGGCTGATGCCGAAGGCCGTGACCCGCTTGCCGCCATTGGCGAAGGCGTCATAGGCCTGGGCCATTTCCAGCGGCGAGACCTCGACGGCCCCCAGCGCCATGGCCGGCTCCAGCCCGATCCGGCTGGTGATCCCCAGACGACGGGCGGTGCGGGCGACATTGTCCCGGCCGATCTGGTCCGCCATGCCGGCGGCAATGGTGTTGGTCGACTGGGCCACGGCCTGGGCCATGGTCATCTCGCCCGCGAATGAGTCCGAATAGTTGCTCGGCGACCAGTTGCCGATGCGGATCGGGGCATCATTGACCATGGTCTCGGGCGTGTAGCCGGTCTCCAGCGCCGTCAGATAGACGAATGGCTTGAAGGCGGACCCGGCCTGACGGCGCGCATCGGTGGCGCGGTTGAACTGGCTGTCGGCATAGGAGGCCCCGCCGATCATGGCCCGGACCCGGCCCTCACCGTCCAGCGCGACCAGCGCCGCCTGCTGCACCCCCCTGGAGCGGTCCCGATCGAGGATGCGGCGCACGACCCGCTCGGCCTGGGTCTGGAGGGTCAGGTCCAGCGTGGTCTCGACGATCATGTCCTCGGTCGGCTCGCCGACCAGTTCACGGATCTGCTTGTCCAGCCAGTCGATGAAATACTGGGCGTGCTGGGTGGCCAGGGTGCGCGAGACGCGGACCGGCTCGGTCACGGCGGCAGTGCGCTGTTCGGGCGTGATCACCCCCGCGTCCACCATCTCGTTCAGCACAACGGTGGCGCGCGTTGCCGCCCGTTCGCTCTCGGACACCGGCGAATACCGCGACGGTGCCTTCAGAAGCCCGGCCAGCAAGGCCGCCTCCCCGACCGTCAGCTGTTTGGCGCTCTTGTCGAAATAGCGCTGCGAGGCCGCCTCGATCCCATAGGCCCCGGCACCGAAATAGACCCGGTTCAGATACAGGGCGAGGATCTCCTTCTTGGAGAATTTCATCTCCAGCCAGACCGCCAGCATCAGCTCCTGGACCTTGCGCTTCATGTTCTGGTCGGGGGACAGGAACAGGTTCTTGGCCAGCTGCTGCGTCAGGGTCGAGCCACCCTGGACCACGCGACCGGCGCGCATGTTTGCCGCCATGGCCCGGCTCATGCCGATCGGGTCGAAGCCGGGATGGAAATAGAAGCGCCGGTCCTCGATGGCGATGAAGGCCGCGGGCACATAGTCGGGCAGGGCTTCCAGATCGGCCGGCGGGGCCTGCTGGGTGCCGCGCACCGCGATCAGGGCACCGTTGCGGTCCAGATAGGTGATCGAGGGCTGGCGATCGACATTGTAGAGGGTCGAGGTGTCAGGCAGGTCCCGGGCGAAGACCGCGAAGAAGACGACCAGGAAGATCGCCCCCCAGACGGCCAGAACCGCGCCCCAGTAAAGAAAGCGCTGCAACGGCGTGCGCTCGGATTGCGGCCTCGCGCCGCCGCCACGCCCGAAGCTGAAGTCGAAGCCCGCCATCGAAACCTCATCAAACCCGGTCCGGTCTTAGCCGGTCCTGGGACGCACGGAAACGCCCCCTCGTCAGTCACAGCACTGTGAGAGGTGTTTCCGCCGAAACCATGACGATTCGCACGCCTATTCTAAAAACGCGTTCACCTCGGCGGCGAACCGCGCCGGCTGGTCCAGCATGATGAAATGGGCGCTGTCATCGATCCGCTTCAGGGTCGCGCCGGACAGGGTGGCAAAGGAGGCCCCGTAGATGCCATCGGTTATCGCGGGCGTCATGCCCGGAAAGTCGAAGGCCACATAGAGGACGGTTGTGGGGGCCTTGATCCGGGCCAGCTCCGGCCGAAGATCGGTGACGATCAGCTCCCGATAGGCGGAGGAGGAGACCGCCCGGTCGCTGCGCGCCGAGTCCTGCAGCGGTCCGGCGCGCAGGGACTCCGTCCGGATCATCCCCGTCACGGCGGCGGCGGCCTGTTGCCGGTAGGATTCCTCCGGCGCTGTGGTCATGCCGGCGTAGATCTGGTCCGCCATCGGCGCGACGCTCGCCGGGGTTGCCGCGGCACCACCGAACATCGCCCCCATGAAGGGGATCATGTCGACGACCATCAACCGGCCGACACTGTCGGGATGACGCGCCGCCAGCATCATGCCGATCGTCCCGCCCATCGAATGGCCGATCACCGCCGGCCTGTTCAGCCCCTGTTCGGCGATGTAGCGGGCCAGGTCCTCGGCCACCGGGGCGGCGACGGGGCCTGTGGCATTGTCCCCGGCGGGCGCGCCGGCGAAGCCCTGCACATGGATGCGGTGAACCCGGTAGCGGCCCTTCAGCTCTTCGGTCAGCAGGTCAAAGGCGTGGGGCGACGAGGACAGGCCGGGGATCATGATGATGTCGCCGACCGGGTGTTCGGGACCGTCGACGCGGACATGGAACCGGCCGGATTCGAAATCGGCATGGGCATGGGCGTGGCCGGCCTCCGGGGCCCCGGCCCGCGCGGGGGCCGTGTGCTGGC
>VYLK01000359.1_pt1 | contig 17246 bp, 22 predicted proteins | sample 5114321 | NCBI WGS metagenome assembly VYLK01 (sample SAMN12291792, study PRJNA351875) | freshwater metagenome | isolation source: freshwater lake | place: USA: Michigan, MSU2 Lake | collected 2011-08-16
GACGATTTGCTTGAATACAGTGGAATGTACGATTAGGGAGGGAAGTTATCGTTTTTCTAAGATAACTCGACCGACCCAACTGCAACAAAAAGCGTTAGATTTATTGAGAGTTTCCCTGATTTGTACCCAGTAAAGGGCGGCGAGAATTCTCTTAATCCCTTCTACGGCACAGGTTATGGCTTTTTGTCAATGGGGAAGTCCAGGTATAATTAATATCATCGTCGCAATTACTCGTGGACTGGAGACAACAACTAATTATTTTTACCCGTTATCCGGAATTGGGGAAAGTAAAAACCCGTATGATTCCAGCCTTGGCAGCCGAGGGAGCCGAAGAATTACACCGCAAACTGGCCGAATATACTCTCAGTAAATTAGCGGGTTTGAAGAATTTTCTCTCCCTGATCATTTACTACCATGGCGGCAGCGAGGAGAAAATGCGTACTTGGTTAGGTGAGCATTATTCCTATCATTCTCAACGGGGAAAAGACTTAGGAGAAAAGATGCAAAATGCTTTTGCCGATGGTTTTGCTCAAGGGATGACAGCGATCGCTATTATTGGCACAGATTGCCCAGAAATCGGGGAAAAAGAGATTTTAGCAGCCTTTGAAGCCCTAAAAACCCACGATATGGTTTTAGGGCCAGCGTTAGATGGAGGATACTACCTAATTGCTTTAAAACAGGTCTTTCCAGAGCTTTTTGACGGTATTCCCTGGGGGACGGGGGAAGTCTTGGCAAAAACCCAGACAATCGCCGCTAAAATGGCTTTAAAAACCGCTTATCTGCCTAAATTAGCCGATATTGATCGCCCGGAAGACCTGCCTATCTTAAAAAAATACCTGCCGGAATTAAGGTTGAACGATGACGGGGGTTCCCATGCGGACTAAATCAAACAACACTTTCACATCCCGATTCCGCATCCGCACACAACCATGGGAAGCGGCAGTACCGAGGGAATTTTCTGCGGGGGTGCCGTGAAAACCGATGGAATTTTTGCCGTCACTCCAAAAACCGATCCATCTTTCCCCTAGGGCACTATTGGGACCGGGAGCGCTGACTTTGCCTGTCCAGGGACTTTTCCAGACGGGATTGCGAACTAATTCCCGCACTTCAAATTTACCTGTGGGGGTTTCCCAGCCTTTTTTGCCGACGGCGACGGTAAATTGCGCTAAAAGTTGCTTATCTTGATAAACGTAAACTTTTCTCTCTTTCAGTTTTAGGACCAGATGGGTAGCGAGAGTTTGATTGGCCGCCGTATTCGGGGTGACGGTGCTGATTTGGTTAGCTTGAGCCGGATATACGGGTAAACAAGTTAATCCTAATCCGATGATTAAGAGGGTCAAATTTCGTTTGAACGCCATTATTCCCACACTCCTCAATTGCGATAGCGATAATTTTTAAGGATAGCAAATAGGGAACTTTTTGGAAGCTCAAGCCGCTTACACTGTGCCAGTTTTAGCTTCGTACTGCCGACAACCTTCACAGGGACCTGGGGGATTAACCGCACAACGCAAATGGGGGGAATAAGCATTAAAACGACAACTAAGATCACCAATAAAGGCCAGTTTATTTTCTGTCCCTGGAGGGATTGACAAAAAATCACTGGCCATCGCCGTGCTGTATTCGTGACGACAGCGAATCCCCCTCAAACGGTTGCTTAATCTCTGTTGGGATCGGTTAATTAACCAGAGACTAAGCAGAGAGGGAAAGAGGGCGAGGATAAAAACAAAGGTTATCCTGATCACGATTTCAGTTTAGGCAATTGCCAGTGCTGCTAACTTATTATTGAGGCTGGCCCTAAAAATTAGGCCATAACCAGGGAAGACTTGAGGGGTTCTTCCTTTTTGCTTTCATAAACTGCCCCAGAACTGGGGAATCCTCTGGTTAGTTCCCGGACTTTAATCTCACCTGCTTGCAGGGATTTGGTCAAAATTTCCATGGCAACCACGGGTTTACCGGCACCACAGAAGAATAAATCGGCGGCGAAATAGCCGTGTTCAGGCCAGGTGTGGATCGCGATATGAGATTCAGCTAAAGTCGCCGTCGCGGTAACTCCGTGGGGACTGAACTGGTGGACACACAAATCGATCAGCGTTGCTTCTCCTGCCGTAATTCCATCGAGGATAGCGCGACGAATGCGCTCGGGATCGTTGAGGAGGTCAGCAGGTACTTGCCAAGCATCGACAATCAAATGGGTTCCCAGTTTGGTCATTTTTTTTTCAATACTCCCTATCGAAAAACCTTCACAGATTTACCAGTATAACACAATTTTTCTAACTTGTGCAAAAAATATCTGGTTTTTCTCGGTTACTTTCTCTAAAAACTGAGACGGTGTGGGGTGTGGGGTGTGGGGAAAAGCGCAAGGGCCTAATTTTATCTGGGAGGGGGGACAGGATTAGTGGGGACGGTGGGACTGGGAGAAGCGGCGGGAATGGGGGGATTTTCGGGTTTACGGACTTGGGGGACGGGTAACAGATAGAAAAGTAGGGCGCAAGCGACAAGACTGCCTAATCCTGCCAAAAAAGGCACTGTTCGACTGGCCACCGATTCATTAACCTTATGGTAGCGACGGGAAACTGGCTGTAATTTCAGGGTTAGGTCGGGTAAAGTGCGAGTATCGGCAAAAAATTGGTCAATCGCTTCTATTAAATCGAATAACTGCACGGTACTGATTTCTATCTTGACCGGACTTTCTGGGATATTCAAGTCCGTTGATGGATACCAGACCAGACGATGGAGATTCTGGTCAATCTTTTCTAGGTACACATGATCTGGTTCATGGACGGGGTCTTGGGGATGACGAACACCGCTTAAAAATTCTTGGGCATACTGACTGACCGCTTGTACTAAATTTTCCAAGAAAACCCGACCACCTTGCAGGACTTTATTGGCCCCGATTAACCGACATTCTACGTTAGTCAAAATTGAGAGTAAAGGTCGGCTATCCCCGGGGTTAGCTGGAGCGAAATCATCGCCGAAACCATCGAGAATCAGGGTACAATTGGGCAAGCTATACTGTCTTCTCATTTTTACACGATCTCCCCATCAAATAAACTAATCCAAAACCGCTGCATTCCCGTCGTACCAGTACAAAATAATAACCGATCGAGGAGGGATAAAGCCAGTTCATTTAGGGCATTTTCATCAGCTAGATAAACCGATACTTTGGCCCGACGGGGGTTCATGCGACTGCGAAAATTGGAGCGAAATCTTTCTAGGTATTCTGATAAAAGAAAATTATTATCCACGGGTAAACCCTTTGATTCCATCTGTTGCCGCGCTAACAGTAATTGTCGGATGGATATAGCTAGGGGTTTGGCCCGATAACTGGCAATGATAACTAAAGCTTTTGCTTGGTCAAGGGTGAGACGGTCGAGGGTGTAGGAAATTCGCCAGGGATTAGTACAGCGTAAGCGCCAGAAAATAATCCGGTTTCTGACAATTTTATCGAGTCCTAGTTCTTTAGAGAGGGCTAACAGGGCCTCCCCGGCACCGACTTCTAAGGATTCCAACGCTAATAGCATTAAATCGATATGCTGTTGGAGATGTAGGGCGCATTGCTGACTTGCAATCGGAAAATCGGGTAAAACGCTTAAAATAACTGGTTTTTCTGGGGCTGATGCTGTAGATTCGGGCGTTAGGCTAGTAGAGGTCATGATATGGGATAACTAGAACACAAGGGCGATCGAGTCAGTATATTGTAAATTGTATTGTATAGATAGCTGTCCCCCATTTTACGAGACACGGAAACCGAATGGATCTGAAATCACTGATTCGCGATATTCCTGACTTTCCCAAACCGGGTATTGTCTTCCGCGATATTACCACCCTACTCAATCATCCCCAAGGATTACGTTACACGATCGATACCCTAACGGCAAAGTGTCGCGATTACGGTTTATCCCCCGATTACATTGTCGGTATGGAATCGCGGGGTTTTCTCTTTGGTGTTCCTTTAGCATACCAATTAGAAGCGGGATTTATTCCCGTCCGGAAACCGGGCAAATTACCCGCCGCCGTTCACAGTATCGAGTATGATTTGGAATACGGAAGCGATAGCCTCGAAATTCATCAGGACGCGGTGTCATCCCATCATAAAGTCTTAATTGTCGATGATTTAATCGCAACGGGTGGAACGGCAAAAGCAACGGCCGATTTATTAGAAAAAATTGGTTGTGAGGTGTTAGGATTTGCCTTTATCATCGAGTTAATCGACCTCGGTGGTCGGGAAAAATTACCCGATTTACCGATTATTACCATCATCGATTATTAGGTTTCTCTTAAGTACCTAAGCAGAATTAATTACACATTTCGCTAACACTCTTGCAAGAGTGCCTATCTCAAAAATGGCAATTAATTCTGCGCGACTATTTATCTCCTGTCTCCTGAATTGGAGTCCCCACTAGGAAATTAACTTGGCACGATTACTTATGACGGCGACTGATGATAATTATAAAGCTGCAAACGCTCGATCGAGTGCTAATGGGTTACAATCTCTCCTAACTAGCGAAACTTTTTTATATATTGTCAAGCGTGTTCTCCAGGGTTTATTAACTCTGTTGTTAGCCTCGGCTTTGAGTTTCGCTATTATCCAATTAACCCCCGGCGGTTTTCTGGCTTTGCTTGACCTTAATCCCAAGATTAGTCAGGAAACTAAAGAACAATATATTGCCCTTTTTGGTTTAAAAGACCCGCCGATTGTCCAGTATTTTAAATGGTTGTGGCAAGTGGTAACTCAGTTTAATTTTGGTCTGAGTTTTACCTATTTTCGTCCCGTGTCTTCCCTATTATTAGAGAGAATTCCAGCGACGTTATTAATGTCTTTGACTTCCATAATTTTAACCTGGGCGATTGCGATTCCTTTGGGCATTGTCAGCGCCGTCAAACAAAACCAATTTATCGATAAATTTTTCCGAGTTATCAGTTATCTTGGTCAAGGTTTCCCCAGTTTTATCACTGCCCTTTTACTACTAATTCTCGCCCAAAATGTCTCGCCGCTTTTACCGGTGGGTGATATGACCAGTATTAACTATTCGGAATATTCCCCTATCGGTAAAGTTTTAGATATCGCTTGGCACATGATTTTACCAACTATTGCCCTGACAGTTACCAGTTTTGCTGGATTACAAAGATTGATGCGGGGACAATTATTAGATGTTCTGCGACAGGATTATATTCAAACCGCGAGGGCGAAAGGTTTACCAGAAAGTAAAGTTATCTATGTCCACGCTTTACGCAATGCTATTAATCCCCTGATAACTCTTTTGGGCTTTGAATTTTCTAGTTTGTTAAGTGGGGCATTTATCGCCGAATTTTTCTTTAACTGGCCCGGATTAGGTCGCTTAATTCTGCAAGCTGTGACGGCCAAAGATTTATATTTGGTTATGGGCAGTTTAATGATGGGTGCTACTATGTTGATTATCGGTAATCTTCTGGCTGATTTACTTCTCAAAGCTGTAGATCCTAGAATTAAATTGGAGGATTTAAAGTAGGGGAAATGGGGAAATTTTATCAGTTATCAGTAAACAGTAATCAGTTATCAGTGGGGAGACCACTGCGTGCGCGTTGCGGGGGGAGATGGGGAGATGGGGGAAATTTAAACTAAAACCCTAAAACACCAAAACCCTAAAACCCTAAAACCCTAAAACCCAATCCCCAACTCCTTTTTTCCTTTTCACTTTTTACTTAACCAACTATGTTAGCAACTACACATTATTTACTCAGGTCAAAACAAGACGGACAATACCTAGTAGCGCGTCTGAGAAAAGGTGAAAGCGAAACTCCGGCTAGTTATCTGCTTCTGTTTAAAGAATCCTACGATGCTTTAAGTTATATCAATACCCATGCTCAGGATTTAGCCAATAATTTTTCTGTGGAAACTCTCTCAGGAACACAATTAAAGGGACTAATGCAGCGATGGGGATTTGCAGGAATTGGTTTAGTTAGTGAACCTTTGGAACCACAGGTGCAGTTTTTAGCCTACGAAAAAGGATTTAATCTCTAAACTATGAAAAGATTGTTAATCACGGGAGTTAGTGGGTTTTTAGGTTGGCATATTTACCAAAAAACTCGCTCATCTTGGTCCAGTTTCGGTACATACCTTAATCACAATGTCAATAGTAATGACCCAAATTTAATTAAAATTAACTTAACAGACTTAGCCGCAGTTAAAGAACTTTTTCAACAGATTAAACCCGATGCGGTAATTCATGGGGCTGCCCAATCAAAACCGAATCTCTGTCAAGAATTTCCCCAAGAATCCGAGGCAATTAATCTGACAGCTTCTCTAGAAATTGCCCGTTTATGTAGTCAATATCAAATACCCCTAGTTTTTACCTCTACCGATTTAGTTTTTGATGGTAAAAATGCCCCCTATTCCGAACATGATCCTGTTTCTCCAGTCAGTGTCTATGGTGAGCAAAAAGTAGCGGCAGAAAAGGGTATTTTAGCAGTATATCCTCGGGCAGCTATTTGTCGAATGCCTTTGATGTTTGGTTCTCCTTCTCCCAGCACTAATAGTTTCCTGCAACCCTTTTTAAAAACCCTGCAAGAGGGAAAAGAATTATCTCTATTTACTGATGAATATCGCACGGCTGTTGGGGTTAATAGTGCGGTGAATGGTTTACTTTTGGCATTAGAAAAAGTGCAAGGAATTATTCATCTGGGGGGTAAAGAAAGAGTTTCTCGTTATCAATTTGGTTTACTAATGGCGGCAGTTTTTAACCTTCCCAGGGAACAAATAAAACCCTGTTTACAGTGCGATGTTCCCATGAGTACGCCGCGTCCGCAGGATGTTTCTCTTGATAGTTCTCTTGCTTTTTCTTTGGGTTATCAACCATTAAGTAATAAAACCGAATTAGAGGCAATTAGAGATGAAATTATCTGAACAAAGGCGGACTATATTAATCATCTTACTCCTTTTTTTTACCGCTATTCTCATGGCCAATTATTTCGAGGTAGGGATGACAGGAGTGTTGGCTTTTTTCGTTGCCTATCTTTCTAAAGGATTGCGAAAAGTTAAGTAACCTCAGTTCGGGTTAAGCAGCGGGGGGTAAAGCCCATTCCATCTTCGGTGGTGATTCGATAGTAGTGATGGCGGCTTAATCCTTTGAGTTTGTATGCTTGCATGATGTTTTTTATGATACTCTGTTTTTATATCATATCATAGTGAACAAAATTTGCGCTCTAAATTTGGGTTTAAATTATGATAACTACACTAATCGAACGAGAAGCAGAACCAATTTTAATTAGTGACTTAACCTGGAGAGAATTTAAAGCTGTTGAACAGCTAATCGATCGCCCAGGATTAAGGTTATCTTTTTTAGATGGAGTTTTGGAGATTAGAAAAATGCCGGGTAAAAAACACGAAAGTATCAAAGAACGTATTGGTGCTTTACTAGAAATTTATTTAGAATTTTTGGGATTAGATTTTACTCCTACTGGTTCTGTCACCTTAGAAAATGAATTTGAAAAGGTTAAAAAAGAAGGTGATAAATCCTATGAGTTGGGAGCAAATAGAAAACATCCTGATTTAGTGATTGAGGTGGTTGTTAGTAGTGGGGGAATTAATAAACTAGAAGCATACAAACGGTTACAAATTCCTGAAGTTTGGTTTTGGATGAATGATGAGTTATTGTTTTATAGTTTAGGAAATGAGGGATATGAGGCTGTTAGTAAATCGCAACTTTTACCGAGTTTAGATGTAGGTTTATTGATGCGTTGTATTAATACAGAAAATCATGCCCAAGCACTGCGGGAATTTAGAGCAGGGATAAAAAATATTGAATTAACATAACAATATCAGGACTTACGCAAAAGGGAACGAAAGTAGGGGTAATTCATGAATTACCCCTACGCAAGAATAAGGTTTTCAGTCACATCTTGCGTAAGTCCTAAATATAAAATGGTGATTTTTCCGCTCTCTCGCATCAAGACTTGTGGAGTGTAACCTATGTTAGGATGTCTCTAGTATATTTCTTAAAAATTAATCTACAGGAATATCACCATGAGCTTACAGCGCACCTTTATCAAAATGGAAGGACAAATGGTCGAAGACCGCTACCAACTCCAAAATCTACTGGGGGTAGGCGGGTTTGGTGGCGTGTTTAAAGGTCAGGATGTCTTTTTAGGTAAAATTCTGCGGAATGTGGCTATTAAAATTATCGCCCCCTTGGATATTGAAAATTTTGCTGGGTTATCCAAGGAAAAACGGGAAGCGGAATATACAAGACAACAAGGGCAACAACGGGACGAATTAGGCACAGCAGTGAATCTATCCCATCCCCATGTTGTTGCTGGATTTCATGTCGGTCTATGGCGGTGGCAAGGGGAGGATTATCTCTATCTGGTAATGGAATTAGCCCAAGGGACTCTCCAAGATAAACTGCGGGACAAGCAACCCAGTGAGGCGGAAGTTGTGGACATTCTTTTGCAGGTTGCACGGGGATTGGATTACTTACACCAAGAAAAACGGCTTATTCATCGGGATGTCAAGCCTGGTAATATTTTGCGTTGCCAAGAGCAGTGGAAGTTAAGCGATTTTGGGTTGTCGCGGCAGATGAGTGACAAATCTCAATCTCGCACTGGTAATATCGCTGGCTCAATCGCTTTTATGCCACCAGAGGCGTTTGGCAATGAAAGCGTGGTATCAACAGCGTGGGATATGTGGTCTTTAGGGATTTTGGGAGCGGCGCTGGTGGATGGGGGGCGTTTACCCTTTAACTATCAAAGTGAAATGGACTTAATGCTGAAGATTTATCAGGGGGATGTCAAGCTACCAACCAGGATTCCAGAACGGTTAGCCCCTGTAGTTACTAATTGCTTGTTAAAGGACAGAAGCAAGCGCTGGAGTGCGGCACAGGTGATTGAATGTTTATCAAACCGCCAGAATACAACAATAGCTCCAAAAGCGTCATCCACATCTCAACCCGTAAGCCCAGAGGTAGAATTAAAATCAGATGTAGGAATGGATTATAGTAAACTGCGTGACTTTCTCAAAGCAGGGAAATGGAAAGAAGGAGATCAGGAAACATTACGGGTAATGTTAGCGGTTGCGAAACGGGGGAAAGAGGAAGGTTGGTTAATGCTTGAAGATAATTTTCCTTGTACAGACCTCCGCACTATTGACCAATTGTGGGTAAAATACAGTAATGGTAGATTTGGGTTTTCTGTTCAGAAACGCATTTATCAAGGTTTAGGCGGAACGAGAGAATATGATCTTGAAATCTGGAAAGAGTTCTCGGATAAGGTAGGATGGAGAAAAGGAGAAAGTCTTGTGTACTACTGGAATATTACTTTTGACAAAAAAGCGCCTGAAGGTCACCTCCCAGTGGTGGTGGTGGGGAGGAGAGGATTAAATGGGGAGGAGAGGATATGGGGGGGGAAGGTTCTTCTCTCGCGTCGAGACTTGTAGATTGTAATATTTAAAGGTTACAGTAAAAGTTTGTAGGGTGCGTTAGGAGCGCAAAAAGATTATAAAATATACAAATAAATTAAATACGCGACGTAACGCACCATTATTATTGAAGGAGATTTTAAAAAACATAATAAAATAAATTATTGAGCAAATATGAGATGCGTTACGAATACAGCTAACACACCCTACAAATTATCTATTACATGAGAAGATTAATAACAGAAGTCGCGGATCTAAATTTTCTTAGAATCAGATATAATCAAATTGGGTAAATAACCATAATGTGATTGAAGTCAAAAACCATAACCTAAAATGTCAACCATTGAACAAATTGAAGCAGCTATTCTGACGCTTCCACCAGAACAGTTTCAGCAGCTCCGGCAATGGATATTAGAGATAGACTACCAACGTTGGGATGAGCAGCTAGAAAAAGACATCGCAGACGGCAAACTGGAGGCTTTAGCAGCAGAAGCGATCGCTGAGTTTAAAGCGGGACATTGCCGAGAACTCTGATGCACTACACAACCCGCAGATTTTGGAAATGCTATGAGGATTTACCCCCTCAAATTCAGGAAACAGCAGATCAATGCTACGAACTTTTGAAAGCTGATCCATCTCATCCATCATTACACTTTAAAAAGATCGGTAAAAAATACTGGTCAGTTCGAGCAGGATTAGACTATCGGGCTTTAGGAGTTGAAGTAGAAAGCGGTATTTCTTGGTTCTGGATCGGAACTCACGCAGAATATGACAAGCTCATTGGTAAGATTTAACCAGCAGTCCGGCCAATTCTGTAGGGTACGCTAATGAAATGTAACGCAAACAGTAAGTTTTGGAAAGACTCAAGCTCTAATCACAGTAATTCTATATTGATTTTCTGTCACCACCACCTCAGTGGATAACCTTTCTTCCATTGGTAAAGCATTTTTCCGCCTATCAAAGATAAATAACCAACCAAAATCTAAACCCAAACGCCCTAAATAAGATTCTAATTGTTCAATTCCATCAGCTTGAGGATCGCGCTTTTTATCTCTCCACACCTTCAATTCAATCCATAAAATTACATCTTTATACTGCAAACATAAATCCATTCTATCGCTACCAATGGCATATTCTCTTTCTAAAACTCCTCCACCATTAACCACACGATGTAAAAAAGCCATTAATACTATATGCGGTGCAATTTCATGGTAAGCTGCACTACTTAATAAAGGTTCTCCATGCTGTCGCCAAAACTTGAGAAATGCTGTTAATAAAGCATCAATATTTAATTCACCATTTGCAGTTAACCAACTAGGACTAATTAAAGGGAGACTATCCTGAGTTCCTTGGACTAAAACGCGGGGAATTACTTCCCGATATATGGGGTTAGAAATAACTAATCCTCCTCTGGGATCACGTCTTAATAATCCTAAATCTATTAAATATTGGCGATCATCTGCTAGGGTATCGGGTAAGGTTTGCCCTGCTAAAATGGGTTCAATAATGTTTTTAACTCGTTTTTCTCTGAGTCTTTCGGCTAAACTATCTAAATGAGTATCTTGACGAGTTATTAATATTTCCTTAGCTGTTAAAATGTGTTCTTTGGTAATAGCAATGTTTTTATCTTTCACCATTTTTTCGACAATTTCCTTAGCTAAAGCATTGACTAACCAAGGTTGTCCTTGGGTTAAATCAAAAGCTGTTTCTATAGCTTCAGGTGTGAAAATTTGTCCTGTTGCTGCTGTATGCTGTTGATATAATTCTCCTACTTCTCCAAGATTAAAATTTCGCATAGTTAGAGAAGCAACTTTAATATTAAAAGGACTAGAAGTATTTAATCTGTCACTACCTCCCGATGCTACTTTATAATCTCGCACATCTCGTAAACCAATTAATCCTACTGATGAGGGAAAATTTTCTGGACGTTTAGGAAAACCATCTCTTAACTGTCGTAAAACTGATATTAATGTTTGGTCTTGTAAAGAGTCAATTTCATCTATAAATAATACTATGGGACGATTGATAGCTTTTGCCCAACCTCTTAAAAAAGCCTTAATTCTGCTTCCCGGTTCTTCCTGTTGCCATTGTTTAGCAGCTGGTTGTAATTCGGTCGGTAAACTATCCTCAATTGTATTATACCATGCCCCTAAAATTGCTAATTCTGCGGCAGTAGGATCATGATTAAATGCACTTCCTACTTCTACCGATACCATGACTGCGGCATAATTTCCAGTATCAGTCAGTTGTTTTGCTAGGGATAACATAGCGGTGGTTTTCCCTGTTTGTCGTGGTGCGTGAAGGACAAAATAACTACGTTGTTGAATTAGCTCCTCTAAATCTGGTAATCTGACTGTGGGAGAGAGCATATAATGGATATCGTCTGAACAGGGACCTGCAATATTAAACCAGCGAGTCATAGAATTTTGGTAATAGGTGAACTCTTTAAGTTTAGACATTTTTTATACTCTTGATACATTATTAAAACCACTAGCTAATGAGAGTTGGTTAATTCCACAATTAATTGTTCAGGAGTGATAATTCGTGGCGTGATAATGGGGAAATCTTGAGGATTACGGGTAATAATTGCATCCAATTTATTAACTACCGCAGTAGAGTATTGAATAGAATCTTCAAAATCCTGAAAATTGGTTGTGAAAGCCATTATAATTGCATCCTGATTTACTGTAGCAATTTGACAAAAAGTAAGTATTTCTTGCAAAAACTCAATAGTTAAATCTCGACCTTTTTGTTTACGAATAAGATAATAAAGGTCACTAATAGTTGATGCTGAAATGTAGCCTTCTATTTGTCCCTGTTCAACAAATGCCAAAACTGTCTCGCTATTAGTAAAGTAAGGCTGTCTTTCCAGGGCAATATCTATAATGATGTTGGTATCAAGCAAGACTTTCACAGGTTATGTTTCTCCTTTAAATATTCCCATTTAGCTTGATCTGGATCAAAATCAGGAGGTGCAGGTTGGGTTTTCTCAAACCAGTTTTGCAAAACCTTGATTTTAGTTGGTCTTTTTGGTGTTTCTGGTGCTGGTTCAGTGGTTGGGGTTGTGGTATGATCAAGGGTGTCTGTGGCTGCCCAAACTACAATTTCCACGTTTCCGGGGGGTAAATTCAGGGGTTCGGTAATCAGCAAGTTACCAGATTGATCAATTTTTCCTTTGAGTTTGTATGCTTGCATGATGTTTTTTATGATACTCTGTCCTTATATCATATCATAGTGAACAAAATTCACGCTCTAAATTTGGGTTTAAATCATGATAACTACACTAATCGAACGAGAAGCAGAACCAATTTTAATTAGTGACTTAACCTGGAGAGAATTTAAAGCTGTTGAACAGCTGATCGATCGCCCAGGGTTAAGGTTATCTTTTTTAGATGGAGTTTTGGAGATTAGAAAAATGCCAGGGAAAAAACACGAAACTATCAAAAAACGTATTGCTTCTTTAGTAGAAATTTATTTAGAATTTTTGGGATTAGATTTTACTCCTACTGGTTCTGTCACCCTAGAAAATGAATTTGAAAAGGTTAAAAGAGAAGGTGATGAATCCTATGAATTGGGAGCAAATAGAAAACATCCTGATTTAGTAATTGAGGTGGTTGTTAGTAGTGGAGGAATTAATAAACTGGAAGCATACAAACGGTTACAAATTCCTGAAGTTTGGTTTTGGATGAATGATGAGTTATTGTTTTATAGTTTAGGAAATGAGGTGTATGAGGCTGTTAGTAAATCGCAACTTTTACCGAGTTTAGATGTCAGTTTATTGATGCGTTGTATTGGTATAGAAAATCATGCTCAAGCACTGCGGGAATTTAGAGCAGGGATAAAAAATATTGAATCAACCTAACCATATAAAATGGTAATTTTTTCCGCCTATTTAAAGATTATGGGTTAACTTAACAGTTGCAGAATGCCAAGAGTTAAATTCTCAATATTCCAGCAAAAGGGAACAAGTTTTTAACCGTTTTATCGCCTCCGTATTATTAGAAGAAAGACGAGCAGGTAATATTCCTGCTTGGCAAGGAATTAGAATTGTAAGAGAAAGAATTTAATAGCGATATTAATCCTTTAAAAGACAGTATTTTTGAGAAAATGCTCTCATTTCATCAACTCAATAACCAATCTAGATGATCCTGTAAACATTGCTTGAGGTCGTAGCGTTGCTTGATAGTTTCCCTAGCATTTAAACGCAGATTTTGCCAACCCTGGGGATAATTTAACACTTCATCCACGCGATCGGCTATTTGTTGGGGAGAAAAGAAATCCACTAATAAACCATTTTCCCCATCAGTAATTAATTCTCGCACGGGGGGAGTATCGGAACCAATCACCACGCAACCCATGGCCATAGCCTCTAACATTGACCAGGACAGCACAAAAGGACGGGTAAGATAGATATGGGCCGCCGATGCCTGTAAAACCTGCTTATATTGACCGTAGGGCAGAGAACCGGTAAAATGCACCCGGGATAAATCCAAAGAAAGGCTTTCTAACATCAATTGTTTATAGGTTTTGCCGTCCGGTAGAGTTTTCCCATAAGCGACCCGATCCTCACCGACAATCACCACATGACAGTTAGGCCGACGGGCTAAAATTAGGGAAACAGCCGTCATAAATTGGGGAAAACCGCGATAGGGTTCCATTCCCCGGGTTGCATAGGTGACAATCTCCTTAACACCGGATAAATCTAAACCTATCTCTGGAATCACTAACTGCACATCGGGACGGGGACAGAAATAGTCCGTATCGATGCCATCGTGTAAAACCGTCAGTTTCGAGTGAAATTCGCTAGGAAATTGTTGTTTTTGCCAGATAGTCGGCGATAAACCTCGATCGCAACTGACCAGATCGATCAGGATCGTCGCATTTTTAATTCTAATTCGGGCCTCGGCATCCGCATCGAGGGGATCCGCCGGATCAAAATCAGCATCGGAACCATGGGCATGATAAAACCATTCAAAATAGGCTAAAAACTTAGTTTTCGGGAAAATATCCTTGATAAATAGACCCGGCCCCCAGCCAGAATGTGCATAGACAATATCGGGATAAAATCCTTGATTTTTCAGTTGTTGGCAAACAGCATAAACCGCTTGACCTTGTAAAACCGCACTTTCGAGGGGACGGACATAATGATGGGTTTGGGGAGAAACAGCGCGACTTTCCTTGTAAATAAATTTTTTTACCCCCGCTATCTCTCCCTCTTGCCGGGTAGTGCCGAAAATCACTTGATTTCCGGGGTCTTGAGCTAAAACCGTGATTAAATGGCGAAATTGGGCGGGAAAATTGGAATGAAGGAATAAAAATTTCATCGCAGATAAAGGTTTAGAAAAAGCGATCGCTAATCGTACATTGTCCCTGAAAACGGAGCAGATGATCGCATAATACCAAAGCCATCATCGCTTCCACCATGGGGACCGCTCGGGGTAAAACACAAGGATCGTGTCTTCCTTTGGCTGCCAGGGTGGTTTCTTCCCCGCTGCGCGTCACGGTTTTTTGTTCTTTACCGATAGTCGCGGTCGGTTTAAAAGCGATGCGGATAATAATATTTTCACCGTTACTGATTCCCCCTTGGATACCCCCCGAACGATTGCTAGTGATGCGAATTAACCCGTTATCATCGATAAAATACTCGTCATTGTGTTCGCTGCCGGTTAAGAAGGTTCCCGCGAATCCCGATCCGATTTCAAATCCCTTACTCGCGGGTAAGGACATCATCCCCTTAGCTAAATCGGCTTCTAGCTTATCAAAAACGGGTTCTCCTAGACCTTTCGGCACATTTCTGGCTACACATTCCACCACACCGCCGATCGAGTCTTTATTCAGGCGAATTTGGTCGATCAGGGCGATCATTTGGGCGGCCGTTTCCTCGTTGGGACAACGCACCATATTACTTTCCACCTCGTCGAGGGTGACGGTGTTGGGGTCGATGATTGCCTCAATATCTTTAATTCGCTTCACATAACCGATAATCTCGACATTATAGACAGATTTAAGGATTTTTTTAGCGATCGCTCCTGCGGCCACCCGGCCGATGGTTTCCCGGGCCGAGGATCTGCCTCCTCCTTTCCAGTTGCGAATGCCGTATTTTGCTTCGTAGGTGGCATCCGCATGGGAAGGTCGGAATTTCTCAGCCATTTCGTTGTAATCTTGCGAGCGAGCATCCTGATTCCGCACTAAAATAGCGATCGGTGTACCGAGGGTTTTGCCTTCAAAAACGCCCGAAATTATCTCACAAACGTCATTTTCCCGACGCGGGGTCACGATTCTGCTTTGTCCCGGTTTGCGACGGTCTAAATCGATTTGAATCTCCTCTTCGGAAATTTCTAAGCGCGGAGGACAACCATCGATAACCACTCCTACCCCACCCCCGTGAGATTCTCCAAAAGTGGAAACCCGAAATAGTCGTCCGAAAGTGTTACCCATAATCTCAATATCTACTAAGCCTCAAGCTTTTATTGTACCTGAGCGGTTATCAGTTATCAGTGATCAGTTATCAGTGATCAGATGTGAGTTTTTAGTGGACAGTCTTAAGTAGAAAATTGCCGTTTTCTTGTCACTGATGCCATTTTTCAACAGTAATCGCAGAGATGGTTAATTTCCCTTACCCCCACAACCAAAGGGAGAAGGGAGTAAAATGCCGGCTCTCTTATGCTTTGTGTGATAAGTTTAACTTATATAATACCGATCAATCTTTGTGTCCTTTGTGTCTTTGTGGTTCGTTCCATTTGCTCGCCAGCAGAACTGTATTTTAGAATACATTTTACCCACCAAACCCAAGAGAGTAAAATGCCTGTTAGGAATAAAGGAAAATATTATGATTACTGTTTACTGATAACTGAAGGGTCTCCTGTCTTCAGGTCAAGATTCCCAAAAAAAGGCTATTCTTTACCTTGATATCCCTCGGCGAAAATTTGATGACTTCCTTGTTGGTTCACACTTACCCTTCTCTTGTCAAGGGTATTTTAATTAAACGTTACAAACGCTTTTTTGCCGACATACAACTGGACAACGGAGAATTAATTACGGCCCATTGCGCTAATACCGGACCGATGACGGATGTATGCGTAGAGGGTCAACCGGTTTATCTTTCTCGCAGTGATAACCCGAAGCGAAAATTAGCTTATACCTGGGAGATGATTCAACTGGGGGAGACTTGGGTGGGAGTTAATACCAATCTTCCTAATCAGGTGGTGAAAAATGCCCTGTTGCAAGGGGTTTTTCCCGATTTGGTCAAAAATGACACCGAAGTGCGATCAGAAGTAGCCTACGGTCAAAATAATGGCAGTAGAATTGATTTTCTTTTGACCCATGTTGATAATTCCCTCACCTATATCGAGGTGAAAAATACCACTTGGAATCAGGGAGAAACGGCACTTTTTCCCGATACTGTCACCACGCGAGGACAGAAGCATTTAAACGAATTAATGGCTTTATTGCCGGCAGCGGAGGCGATTATGTTCTACTTTATTAATCGGGGTGATTGTGACCGATTTGCTCCGGGGGATAGTAAAGATGCTAAATACGGGCAGTTATTGCGTCAAGCAGTGGCTAAAGGAGTCAAAGTTTTACCCTGTCGCTTCCAAGTGACACCCACGGGAATTTATTATTTAGGTTTAGCAGAATTGCAATTGTGAAACCAGTGGTTTAGATCGGCCAGCAAGTAATACTAAATCCAGTTATTAAAAACTGATGATTTATTCCCCCTTGCCTTTTGCCTCTCCTCATAGCTGAACTTCCCCCCATACATATATACCATAATAGCCAAAACCCTTATCCATCAATGGATATAGCCCTTAACACTTCTTAATGTACCCATGTAATTTGTAACATTTCTTAATGG
>VYLK01000523.1_pt1 | contig 17232 bp, 13 predicted proteins | sample 5114321 | NCBI WGS metagenome assembly VYLK01 (sample SAMN12291792, study PRJNA351875) | freshwater metagenome | isolation source: freshwater lake | place: USA: Michigan, MSU2 Lake | collected 2011-08-16
TGAATCATTTTCTGCATTCTTTCACTGTTTTTCCTGATTCTGCCCGAAAATCTCGCTCTTACTCCCTGGGTAAACTGCGACGACCCTTAATCTTCCTGTTTACCGTCGGTTGTCTGACTAGCGTGGTCGGTTATCGTTTCTATAATCAGCCGAAATTGGCCGTCGGGACTATTTCCCCCGTCACAATTATCGCCCCCGAAGATGCCAGTTTTCAAGACCAAGAAACCACCGACCTCAAACGCCAAAAAATTCGGGCTGGACTGCTTCCCCGGCTAAAAAGAGACCCCCAAATCACTGCCCAGATTGAGCGATCGCTAGGGGACACTTTAGGGCAATTAAGTCAAATTAGCCCAATTTTGCCAAAAAATTCGATTTTACTGAGCAGGACTATTTCTAACGCCACACTGGGAACGCTGCTCACCTTTTCTGCCGCTCAATGGTCAACCCTAGAAAGCGGACTCAACTATGAAGAATCTTTCGCAAAACTCTTGACAAAAGAACAGGAATATGCTATGCAGGAAATCCAAGCCTATCGTCAGCGCGTGACGAAGGGAAACTTTGAGCAATTTATTGATCGATTGGAGCAATTACGGCAAATACAGGAGCAAACCAGCCAAAATTATCGGCATTCCAGCTTAAATAAACTCAAATATGCCGATCTGATCACAGTGGCCCAAATGGGCGATCGAGAGTGGCAAAACCTAGAAAAAGCCGTCCTGCAAGCGGGGCGCCGGATTTTGGTGCAAGGCATTCCCCCCGGGATTTCCACCAGTCACCTACAGGATACCATCGCCGTGCAGATTAGCAGCGATCGCCTAAACCGTCGTCAGCAGCTTTTAGCCGAAAATATCCTTCTGGCGGCCCTAGAGGGACAAACGAACCTGATAGAAGATCGAGAGGCCACCAAAGAACAAGCCACCAAAGCAGTGGAAGCGGTAGATATGGTCATGTCTAACGCTCAAACCGGTCAAATTATCGTTAAAGCAGGCGAAAAAATTACTCAAGCTCAGTTTGTTCTCATCGATGGCTTTGGTCTAAGCGAACGGGGCATTAACTGGATGGGTTTAGGGTCAACGGCAATCCTTGTCACCGGCGTGATCGGGACTTTTTGCCTCGTTGCCCAGCGTCTCCATCGGCCCCTGCGTCACCGGGATTTTCTTCTCTTGGGTTTACTGAGTTTTACCACACCGATCCTAGCGATCGCCAATATTCCCTTTACCAATCTGGCAGCCGTGGGTTTATTAGTCAGCAGTTTCTATGGCCCGACTCTGGCCGTCACCCAAGTCCTCTTAACTGCCGGTCTTTCCCTATTCAGCATCCAAGGCATCAGCGCCGATTTAATCGCCGGGACGATGGGGGGACTATTAGCGGCGATGATAGCGGCAAAATTGCGCTCCCGGGATGAATTATCGCTCCTAGGAATGGGAATCGGAGTCAGTCAAGGGGGTGTTTATCTGCTCACCTACCTAATCGTTAGCGCCACGGCCAGCACAATCATCTATACTCTACTACCCACGGCCCTCGTCTATGGTCTATCGGGAATAGCTTGGACGGTAATCGCCCTAGGATTATCCCCCTATTTGGAACGCTGTTTCGATGTGGTGACTCCCATTCGTCTGGTGGAGTTGTCCAATCCTAATTGTAGTTTGCTCAAACGTTTGGCCACGGAAGCGCCGGGTACTTTTCAACATACCCTTTTTGTCGCCTGTTTAGCTGAAGCGGCCGCCCGAAAACTGCACTGTAATGTGGAATTAATTCGCACGGGAACCCTCTATCACGATATCGGGAAAATGCACGATCCTCTCGGTTTTATTGAAAATCAAATGGGTGGCCCGAATAAACACGATGAAATTAACGATCCCTACGTCAGCGCCGAGATTATTAAAAAGCACGTTAGCGAAGGGTTAGTCATGGCCCGCAGACACGGTTTACCGCGAGTGGTTCGCGATTTTATTCCCGAACACCAAGGCAATCTCTTAATTTCCTATTTTTATCAGCAAGCTTTGCAAAAATCCGCCCAAAATGGTCAAGAACTCGTCGATGAGGCGGCCTTTCGCTACGATGGTCCGATTCCCCAATCGCGAGAAACGGCGATCGTTATGTTGGCCGATAGTAGCGAGGCCGCTTTGCGATCGCTGAAAGAGGCCTCCCCAGAACAAGCCATGGATATGATCAAAAAGATTTTTCAGGCCCGATGGCGCGAGCAACAATTAGTAGATAGTGGTATTCGTCAGGAGGAATTACCAATTATTGCCGAGGTTTTTGTGCAAGTTTGGCAACAATTCCACCATCAACGCATTGCCTACCCGAAAGCAGTTTTAGAAGTCTCCTCAGCCGAAAAAATATGAAAAGAGATACTTGGCTAAATCAGTTACAATTTCTCTACGAACAAGATGAACATCTCTGGTTGACTGAAACAATTAAACTTCTCAAGGAAAATCGTCTAGCTGAGTTGGATATTCAACATTTAATCGAGGAGTTGGAGGCTTTGAGCAAACGGGATAAACATCGAGTTGAGAGTTTTTTAAGGCAGATAATTATTCATCTTTTGCTGTGGCAATATTGGTCAGAAGAATTTGAATTAAATCATCGGCATTGGCAAGGAGAAATAGCCACTTTTAGAGTTCAGCTAAATGGATATTTAAGCACAAATCTAGAAAAATATCTCCTAGATAACCAAGAAAGAATCTATCAAGATGCCGTTTTTATTGTTGGGCAAAAAACTGAAATATCTCCTCACAGTTTTCCTCTAAATTGTCCCTATTCTCTCAAACAAATGCTTGATAGGCATTGGTTGCCAGAGCGAAATTAGTTAAATCCCACAGGAAAAAATTAAGGATAATTACCAAAATGTTACTAATTACTCTCAACGAAAATACTTTATCTTTATCTCCGGGCAGTCAAGTTATTTTTCCGTATCAGACTTGGGAAGATTACGAAAGATTGCTGAGTTTACGTCTCCAAAAAACCTATCCCAAACTCTATTTTAATCGCAAAACTCAAGAAATTAGGCTTATGTCTCCTTTACCAAGTCATGGCAATCGTGTTGATACATTAAGGGATTTAGTAAAAATTATCCTCCGTCGTCAAGGTAAAGACTGGCAATGTTTTGATCCGATTACCTTGAAAATGCCGGGGGAAGCGGGAGTAGAACCAGATACTTGTTTTTATATTGATAATAGACAGGCAATTTTAGGCAAAGAGAGAATTGATTTAACTGTTGATCCTCCTCCCGATTTAGCTATAGAAGTGGATTTTACTTCTCTGACTGATGTAGGAGCTTATCAATTGTTAAAAATACCCGAATTGTGGGTTTATCGTCGGGAAGAATTAAAAATATATTTGTTAATAGAAGATAGTTATCAGGAAAGAGAAAATAGTCTTCTCTTTCCTGATATAAATATCAAGAAACTTTTCCCCTATTATGTAGAATTAGGCTGGAATCAAGGTTCTAGTATTGCCTTACGTCAATTTGAAGCTTTAGAGAATTTTAGTTAATACTAAATTCGCCACCGTGGCGCTACCTAGTGCCTTCGCCATCGCCCTAATTTCGACCTGCTAGACTAAACTTAGTTTATTGTGGTTCTGAGAACGCAGACTCGTCACTACTGTTTCAATGTAATACTAAATCCGTTGAATATAGGCTACTTATAGAGGAGAGGCAAAAGTCAACAAGCAAAAGGCAAAAGGGGAAATAAATAATTAGAAGTCGTTTAGAAAGTCTCCATTAGATTAAAGTCGATAAAAAAGTAATTTATCCCACCAGTAATTTTCCCAAGAGATACCCTAAACAAAAAAATCGCTCGCCACAAGAGCGAGGGAATGACTAATAGTAAACAACTAACAACTAAACCCTAATATTCTCATCTTGTGGATGACTTTTTGGGGACTGGGCTTCTTGATCAACTTTTGACGGACAATTTAGTAAAGTGATGGTTTTAAAAGTCAGACAGAGGAATAATTCCACAGGCTTGAATTTTACTTAAAACGAGGTGAAGTTGCCACAATAACCAATTGCCAACTCTCCAGAAAGCGACGGAGTTTTGATTGTCAGCAACCTCGGCCGATGGATAACAAAGATTTTCCTCAAAAATCAACCAATGAACGGGTAAATGACCGAGGGGAGCATTCGGCTCTAATTCAAAGTTTAGTTGCTCATAATTGAGCCATTGACCTTCCTTTCGCCAACCTAAGCGATCGCCAAGTTTCTTTTGGGTTTCATAATCCACTAAACCACCGAGACTAGAGAAAATGGCCTGCTGAATACTAAACCCAAAATGACCATTACTATAATGCAGCCAAAGTTGATCAATTTTTTTCAGTTCTGAACAAGGTAATTGAGCAATATCTTGGGGATAAACCTCATTCCAGTAGGTCCTACCCAAAATTTTCAATAGTAGTTTGGTCGTTTGGCGATCGGCCGCTTGCCACTGTTGCTTTCTTAGCAAATCTTGTAATTGATTATAATCAAGATCGGCCGATTCTTGAGTTAAGATACTTGGGGAAGTCGGGGGATTTTTAGAACTAGAAGATTTGTCAAGATTGTTTTGAGTGAATTGAGAGATAACTATTGCCGGGGGAGTTTTGGGGATAGTGTCTTTTTGACAAGCCTCTTGTTCCGCTAAATGATCAGATAATTTATTGATGGTTTTTTCTAGGAAAATAAATTGTTCTGACCATTCACTTTCATTGAATAAGTAATCATTAAATTGATCAGAGGAAAAAGCCTCTTTTAACCTTACTTCTTTCTCGTAACCAGTCGCTAGAAAATTTAACAAAAACTCAGAACTTGTTGCTGAATCTGACGTTTCTAAGAGATCAGGCTGAGGTTGAAAAATATTATCTACCAAATACTTAATTTCTCCCACTGTTGCATAAAATTCTTCGTCCACCTTAATGACTTCTTCTATTAATAATTGAAAAGGAGCAAAATAGTCCTGTAAGTAGGTTTCAAAATTAATCGCATTTTGGGCAAGATCCGCAATTTCTTGACGAACTCGTTGAGATTTGAGTTGATAATGATTTAATTCCTCATAAATTTTGAGTTCTTGAATAATTGCTTGCACAATTTTTTTCTGCTTTTGAGTATCCTCGGCTAATTTCTGATTTTAATTCTTGATATTTTTTGGAAAATAAAATTTTGAGATTGTCACTGAGTTGTAGTAAAAAACGATAATATCCGTCTTGATAGACTTCTAGTCCGTTAATTAATAAATTATAGTCTTTAATTAATAACTGAGTCTCAATCAAGATTTCTTGTTGAGTAATTTTTTCTTTTCGTTTAATAATCTTACCAAAATAGTAATGGTAGCGAACTCCTTCTTGAATTAATTTCCGACGTTCTTTGATGATTTTCTGAAAATTCTTTAAGTATCTATTTTTAAAAACAGGAAGTTGATAGCTTTGCTCATAAATGGCAATTTTTTTATAGGTCATCAGATGTGGAGAGTTCCTATTTAGCATAGCTATCTTAGACCAAAAAATTCCTCAGTACTTAGCAATAATTATCCGCTGCTCCCAGCTATTACAGGAGGGAGCAATACCTAATTAAACATTTTCAACTTCAACAACAACTGGTTCATTTTCAACAACTGGTTCCTTTTCAATGATTGGTTCCTTTTCAATAACTGGTTCCTTTTCAAGGATTGGTTCCTTTTCAATAATTGGTTCCTTTTCAATAACAACTGTTTGAGGACTTTCAGGAGTTGGCTCAGTTACCGTTTCTTGCTGCTTTGCTGTCTGTTCTTGATAGTCAGTCAAGTATTTTTTAGTTTTTAATTTCAGGTCATCAGTCAGAGGTAAAGCATCAATTTCAGCTAAAAGTGTTTCCAGGGATTCTTTTTTACTTCGCTCAGTGTAAAAAGCATTCAGAACCGCTTCAATTCCATACTGAGCGATCGCATCTCCTAAGACAGTAACCAACCCCATCGCTCCGATACCCAGAAAAACGACAAAGGGTTGTCCGAGGGTCACAATTAGCACGATGACAGCAATAATAGCCGAAGCTAAATAAGTACCTGCCACTTTTTTGATAATGTTATCGAGTTCCATAAAAATCACCTCAAATTTTTAGCGAAGGATTGGTTTAATTCTAAAGCAAGGTTAATCTGTCTGTTGATCGCTGTTAAGTAAAGCTTGAAGAAAAGGTTCAAGACTTTTGGGACGATAATCGGAAAAAGCCTTTAATCGTTTTACCACACTGTGATGAACAGTGACAACTTTTGTATTGAAATATCGCCATTGCTCACCTCCCAAGGACGACAATCCCTTAACCGTATTATCGAACTTGATGGTCGGGTCTAGTTTAATTGGGAATTCCTCAAATTCAGAGGTGGTTGAGTCAAACTCTAATCCCAATTTTTTGGCTTGATTAATCATCCATTGTAAGGGGTAGTCGGAAAGTCCTTGATATTCTTTTTTGCCACCACCTAGACAGGTATGTTCACCGACAAATAAAACTTCTTTGACAACTTGTTCAGGATTTTCTGGGTTGGCTTTGATCGGAGTGGAAGGAAAGTTTTTCCGTTTTTCATCAATGGCAACCGCATGAAAAGCATTTTGGATAATCGGACTCAATTTTGTATTACTAAACTCATATTTTTTATGATAAAACTTAGCTAGGGGAAACCAAGGAGTTAAATCAGGAATACCAAAATGACCAACTGTATCCCAACAACCTAACATCTTGACTGGAATACGATCTTGAAAATCTTCCTTTTCTGTCTCAATTTTTTTGGCATTAGCGGCACGAAATTGTTGAGCTTTGGCACTATCGGAACTAACGGTGTGGTCTCGATATAGTTGATAAGCTAGGGGAATTTCTTTAATCTTAGAGCGTTTTAGGATTCCACATTTATCGATAAAACTAGCCAAACAACGAACGATATATGCTCCTCGACTAAAACCTAACAAATAAATTTCATCCTCGCTTGTGGGATTATAGTTAAGAACAAGAAAACGATAGGCATCTTGAATCATCCGATCAAGGCCCCAGCCAAAAGTTTCATTCCCTAAACTTTTAATAAATTCGTTATCTTCGGCGCTGCCAGAACCTGACAAAAAGACGATTTGATGGGTTTGATCCTCGGCAATATACTTAATAGATTCGGCGAATTTAACCACATTGGTGGGATCAGCACTGGTAGAGTCTTCCCAAGAACCATCACAACAAATAATTAACCGTTTTTTCTGGTTTGAATAAGTCAGGATATCTGGTGCAGAAATTGCAGTTTCAGTAATCTCCTCAATTTCATTGCTATCATGGTTGGGAAGAGCTGCTTCTTCGGTGATTATAGTTGATTCTGGATGCTCTTCCGGGGAAGGTTCTTGATGTTCGGCTGGAGCATCCTGTTCAATTACTTCTTCTTCTTCAAGGGAGTTAAAAATTTCGTTGACTATTGTTATCCTTTTCGCATTCCTTCTAGCTTTACTGCTAGTCTGAGTTTTTGATTTAGGAAGCGAGGTTGGTTTAGAGGGAAGACTATCTAGTTGCCAGGTTGTCCCATGAAGAATACCATGATTACCATAACTTGTTTGATCCTCTGCACTGCCATTAAGTGATAAATAAGTGACTAAGCCAAGATCATCAAACCCAGGAGATTGATACATCTTTTTCTGGATTTCTTCTTGGCTAAGTGCTTGATTCCAAACAGAAACTTCTGCAAGACAACCTTGCCAATAATGGGAGAGATTAACAGAGGCTCCCAAGATGATTTTTTCAATCCCCGTTAAGGCACGGTTATGACCGTTGCCACGATGCCAAATGATCCCATTACGATAGATCAACATTCGGCCTGTGGTGGCATTTTTAACAAAGGCCCAGTAAGTCCAATCACTATAATCCTTAAGCTTGACTTTTTTTTCAATTCGATCGAAACCTTCTTCGTTTCCCGCATCCCAAAAAATCGCAGGTTTCACGGGATCGCCCCAAGGCAAGGTAATATGTAGAACGCGGTTATTTTCCTGATTAACAGCTTCTAAAAGAGTCGTTTCTGTAGATAAATTATTTTCCCCTTTTGCCCAAAATGTAATGGTAATACTCTGATCGATGTCAAGAAATCCGTGGGATAGATCAATATGATCATCAATGCCATTAAATTTTAGTACAGAGCGTTGTTCAGCCATTGGTTTTGTAATCACCTAGGGGAGAAAGAGGTAATCAGGGGTTCAGGGACTCTGACTAATAAGAGATTTATCTATCTGTCGCGGTCTTTGTGAACGTCACCGTCTAGCTTACCACATTTTAGTTATTTAGCGATATAAGTGAGAAGTTTTCACAAAATTTAGCTTCCATAGCCTCTCATCCCATATTCTCGGTCAATTGTTGTTGGTAGAAACTGGCAGTTAAATTGCTGGCATCGTTAGACAGCCGGCGGGTTTGTCCAGGTTCTGGGGTCGATTCGATGTCCGGCTATTGACCTGATTATATCAATCTTTTCCAGCCAGAGCGCTTAAGGTGAGATTTTAAGCCACTTTAAGATTTGAGGATTTTTGCTGAGAGCGGGACAAGCGAGCTAGAAGGTAGATAGGGCAAGCGATATCGCTCTTTGTCCTTTGATGTAATCCTTCAACTGATAGCGGCTAATTTGCATTAGCTCTTCTATATTTTTGACTATAATCTATCCAAAAAATTGAAAAACAACTTGAGATAGCTAATTATCCTGTGTTAATAAATTGGAACCTGCAAATTCTCCCGCATCTTTGGTACTAAAGAAAACCACCGCCATTGTTCCCCAACAAACGCAAAAAAGATGTACTGGAATTGCTCCCACTGGATTATCAATTACTTTAGTTTTAATTAAAACTTCTTCTCTCAATAAGACAATCATGCCACTAATACCACCGAGGATAATAGCTGATTTGATATTAACATCCCCTGATGATGCCGTGATCGGGGCATCTCATTTTTATAAATCTACTAAGTTGAAATTTTTAAAGGCAAAATCTATGCTAAAATTGGGTGTTAGTTTGGATTTTATCAATCAATCCAAGTTTTTGGGGGGTATAACCCCCGAACCCTGGAGCGCATTCATTTTTCCATGAGATACTCGCCGGCAGTTGTTAATGTATTTATAATGATTGAAGAGTCACTGATATATTTAATGAAAAACTAGGCCAATCCAGGACTAGATAGCATCGTGATAAGGGGGATAGGACTTTGGACTCCGCTAACGATCAGAAAATTCTCGGCTATTTCATCGAAGAAGCAAAAGAACACCTGGAAACTTTGGAACACGGGATTTTAGACTTAGGCAATCTCGTGAACAACCATGAACAGATGAACGAGATGTTTCGTGCCGCCCATTCCGTCAAGGCAGGGGCGGCCATGTTAGGCTATAGCAGTATCCAAAAAACTGCTCACCGTCTTGAGGATGCTTTCACAATATTGAAAGAAAATCCCCTAGAAGTGGATCAAAAATTAGAGTCTTTGTTCCTCAAGAATTATGATCTGCTTCAGATATTGATCGATAAGCTGCAGAGTCCTTTAGGTTTGCAAGCCGAGGAAGCTGATGCGATCGTTAAAAACGGTGAAGCGACTTTTGCCGAATTACAGGCCCATCTTAACTATCTTCTCGGCCAGGGAAAATCTACCCCAGCTATTGCGGCGGCTTCTTCTATCTCCATCAGCGTCAGAGATATCCTCAAACAGATGTTACAACTGTTTAAACAGGAAGAAACCAACGCTTCCCGTCAGCAATTACAAAAACTAATTTTATCTCTGTCTCAATTGGCTTCAGAACAGGAACAATGGCAATATTTAGTTAAAAATGCCCAATCGGCCCTGGCTAACCCCAAGCATTCCTATCGTACTCTCGCCCCGGTTATTATTAAGGAATTAAAACAAGCTAGTAATTTATTAGAATGGGGTCGCGGGGAAGAAATCACCGTCAGTCAAGAATTGCAATTATTAGCCGCCGCCAAATTACCACAAATCCTGATTAACCCGGAAGCGGAATTGGTAGCTAGTACCCCGGAACTTCTTTCTGATCAAGATTTAGAAGAAGCTTTAAAATGGAGTGAAAATCAAGATATTAATGAGTCAGAAAAGCCTTCTTTAGAGTTAAGTCAAATCCCAACCGAGCGAAAAGCACAGATAACAAGTCAAAGGGAAGCATATCAACTGGCTGAAGAAAAATTAACCGCCGAATTTGAGGAAAACCAACGAGCAACTTTAATTGAGGAAACTCTTGCTTGGACCGGTGATAACTTGGAGTTAACCGAAATAGTTATTCGTTTGCTAATCGACAATAAAAACGAGTTACGGGAAGGACAAGAAAAACCGAAAATTGAACAATTAATTCAGAAATATATTGTAGAAAATTGGTTACAAAATAAAGCGGCAGCCCATTTCCAGAAAGTACAAAACAGTCTCTTAACTGCTGATGCAAATGTTAGGTCAAGATTAGAGGCATATCAAGATATTTTGCAGGGGAGAGTATTGGCTGATAACAAACCAGAAAAATTGGCACTTCAGCAAGCAGAATTAGTGATTAAAAATGATGATTATCTAGAAGTTAGCAATCGAATTTATCAAGAGGTATTTAATGTTCAATGGGTTAGACAGGAATTAGAAAAATTAGTTAAGGTGGAAAATTCTCCTGCTGATTTAACTAAAGTGTTATCTTTCTTGGCACTATTAGGTTTTATTGGATTTATTATTTGGTCATTTTGGCAACCAAAGACTCCTAATGTCGTGAAGACACCCTCACCTAGTATTCCAGAAATTTGTGCTAAACGAGATTTTAATATTAGCTTAAACAGGACTATTCAACAACTGCAAGACTTGAAAAGTAAACAAGGTAATCGGCTTTCTGAAAAGTGTGCGACTCAATTAAATGAGTTAAGGTTAATTCAGCAAGCAATAGGATTAGCTGCCAATAATTTTGTGGCTAATCTGCCGGGTAGAGAAGGTGCTTTTGAAATTTTGTGCAAAATCCCCCCAACTTCTGATAACTTTAAGGAAGCTCAATTTTGGGCAAAACGTTGGCACAATGACAAAGCCTGGAAACTGGATATCGAGCGAGCTTTGCCAGATAATCCAGATTGCCAAAAACTTATTAAATAAACATCAATTTTTCAATCACTAAATACTCCATCACTACCCGTTAATTCATCGGATAATGATACCCGGATTCCTTCCCTTCCCCGTGACCAAAATAAAGAGAATAGGTCGGAAACATTGAAGGATTGACTCTTGACAAAAGGAGAGAAGTTAACTGGTGGGTTCTTTTGACGTAAAACAATTATTTGCATATAGTAGAGGAGATTGCCAATCATGAGCCAGAGAATTAAACTAAAAATAAACGTAAATGCCATGACTATAACCCATCCAAAAAATTGAAAAGCGACTTGAGATATGCGACTATTCTGTGTTAATCCAAGGGCGAATTCTCCCGCATCTTTGGTACTAAAGAAACCCACTGCCATTGTTCCCCAAAAACCACAAAAAAGATGTACTGAAATTGCTCCCACTGGATCATCAATTACTTTAGTTTTAACTAAAAATTCTTCCCCTAATAAGACGATAATGCCACTAATGCCACCGATGATAATAGCTGATTTGATATTAACATAACCTGATGATGCCGTAATCCCCACTAATCCCCCCAAAATGCCATTAATAATTATGGATAAACTGACTTTGCGGCCAATTAAAGGATTAAAAACTAATGCCAAAAATCCCCCAGTGGCAGCGGCAATCATCGTGGTAGTAATTGTCATGGGGACATCATTCAAATTTACTGCCGAACCACCATTAAAACCAAACCATCCTAACCAAAGAATGAAACACCCAAGAGTTGCAAATCCTAACTGATGGGGAGCAAAATTTCCTCTTTCTTTTTCTTCATAACGGTCAGTTTTGCGATTATAACCAAAACGTCCATCTCTCGGTTTTAGCAACCAAGCACCCACTAATCCGGCCATTCCTCCCACCGAATGCACCACCGTTGAACCAGCAAAATCTCGAAACTTAAATAAGTTATATAACCATCCTTCTGATGACCAAATCCAATGTCCTGTCAGAGAATAAGAAAAAGCGACTAAAAAGAAACTAAATAGCAAAAATGCCCAAAATTTAACCCTTTCTGCCACCGCTCCCGATACAATGGTTGCCGCAGTTCCTGCAAAGGTTAATTGAAAGAAAAATAAAGTAGCAATTGAACGACCTGGCCACAATTTTTGGAATTGACTGTATTCATTATTAGAGGTCAGAATTTCCAAGAAAAATCCTGTACCACCAGAAAAACTATTTTGTAGTGCCGATGTATTACCAAACATTAAACCGAAACCAAACATCCAATAAGCTAAGGCAGAAATACAGAAGACAATTAGGTTTTTAGCTAAGACATTAGTGGCGTTATTAGTACGACAAAAACCCGTTTCCAGCATGGCAAAACCCGCATTCATAAAGAATACTAAAGAGCCGGCTGTTAACATCCAAATATTAGCAACTAAATCCAGAGTAGAATTATTTAAATCCTGTGCTGTGACTTTGCCTACACCGATCAACAGCATGACGATAAGAGAGAAACAAAAAGATAGGATATTACGCAAACGCGGGCGATATTCTAGAAAAGATAATAATCGATTCATCGGCTATAACTCTCATGGGCAATTGCCCCTTTATAGTACTTGATTTAATCCCCTATCGTTCACTCAAAACTGCCTTTTTTCTTGTCCAGATAGCGAGAATTGTCAGGAAAAGTAAACCCATCACTCCCGCTAAAGGATTTTTATCGATTCCAGTTAACCAATCGGGAACAGTACCAGTGTATTTAATTAACTGACCCACATTTAATATATAGTATGCCCAGATTAAACCCGCGTGCAGACCGATACTTTTACCCAAATTACCACCACAGGCGCGTTTTGCCCAACCGAGAATCAATCCTAGCAAGACTAAGGCAGGAAATTGGGGAAAAGTGCGGATAATTTCGGCTAAAGGTTTAATAAAGTGAGCAAGCGCGAAAATTAAGGCACTAATCACTAGAGCGATAGCGGGACGATAATCCTTTTCTAATTCTCGCAGTAACCAGCCCCGAAATAGCAATTCTTCGGCAAAACCCACCGCTAAAGCGACTAAAAACCCCTCCAGGATGATTTTGCTGATTTGGGGATTTGCAGGTAAGAAATTTAACCAACCTAGGAACGCTTGGGACAGAAAAAGCGAGAAAGTGAAAAATAAACCGATCGCTAACCCGTTAATTAACTCGATCAGCGTTTTTCTTCGCCAAATCAACCCATAATCGGCTAATCCCTCATCGCCATAAATTGTCCGTCCCCACCAATGGGATAACCCCAAAAATTCCAGATAGAGAACAGAAAGGGTCAAAATTGAGACCAGATTAGCATTAGTGGCAAAAAAGTGATAGAGGGGAAGTGCGATCGGCAACCAGAGAAAAAGTAAGAGCAAAATAAAAATTCCCAGTCGCAGGGGGACTGGGTAAGTGGCAATTACCCGCAATCTTTTATTCATCGGGTTCGATGCTGCTGGTTAAACCTTTATTTTTCAAGGTTTCACAGTAAAATTCCGCGTGTTCTTGGATGCAGGTAATCACCAAGGCTGTACCATTCGTGTGCGCTTCCATCATGATATCGACTGCTTGGGGTTGCGTCATACCGGCGATCGTTTGCATTAAACTCTGAACCACATACTCCATCGAGTTAAAGTCGTCATTGTGGAGTAAAACGCGATAACGCGGTGCTGGTTTACGGATTGTCGCTGTGGAACGCTTTTCGATGACTTCTGTGGACACCGTTTCTCTCCTTTGAATCTATATCGCAAATACAAGTCAATTACTTAATGATCATAATCAAAATTTCCAGATTGAGCTAGGCTTTTTCTGTGATCCGTGAGGGGGTTGGGTGTTGGGGAGTGGGGGACAGCCAAAGGAATGACATTTTTAGATAGATAGATCATAATTGAATTAATTGGTTAATTTAAGCTTATTTTCCCATGGCTACTGACGAATTACAAAATCTCGATAAAAATATTCAACGCTTAAAACAACAATTAGCGGGAATCCGCGATGCGTGGACAGTTGCGCGTTCAGAAGATAAAGTTCTTTTGGAGCAACGCATAAACGATAAGCGCATAGAAATTAAAGAATTGGAACGAGAAAAATGGGATTTAATCGCCAGCGAGAGTCAAGAAGCATCTTTTCCTGATGCCGAGGTAATGGTAGCAGAAATTGTCACAGAATTGACGGCAATTACCAAAGAACCACCCCTAGAACTTGCTTCTGCACAAATCTTAGAATTATTAAATCAAATTCTGGCTAAACTCAATCAACCAGAGCGATCGGCAGCAGCCAAATTAAAAGCGGCCATATCTACTATACCCCCTTTTGTTTCCCTGACCTACGAAGCGGAATTAGATACTGAGTCAACTTTTAAGCGTTATTTTCCCACATTTAATCGTGCGATCGCAGGAGTGAAAAATCGTCTAAAAAAGTAAGTATTCCCTCTATACCTAGTAATGTGGGCAAAAGTACGGTTAATTTTGTCGGGAGGGAAGATGAGTTAACCTTAATTCATCAGAAATTGCAAACAGAACAAGGGGTGATTGTTTGCGCGGTGGAAGGGTTAGGGGGAATAGGAAAAACCGCTTTAGCTTTGGAATATGCGAAACGATACCAACAGGAATACGCGGCACAATATTGGTTATCCTTGCGACTATCGGGTTTAGCAGAAGAAATAGTTAAATTAGCTGGTCCCTATCTATCTTTACCAGAAATATTGAAAAAAGAATCTTTAGAAAAACAAGTGGACTGGTATTGGCAAAATTGGCTACCTCAGCAGGGAAAATTATTATTAATTCTCGATGATGTCCCCAATATCGACCGAATTCCCGATCGAATGTTACCAAAAGATTCTAGGATTAAGATATTAGTCACCACTAGGGAAAGGTGTCTTAGTACGGAATTTGAGTCTATAGCTTTAGATGTTTTACCCTTGGATAAATGTGTAGAATTATTAACCAAAATTGTTGGTACTGCTAAAGTTGAGCAAGAAAAAGCTTTAGTAGAACAGATTTGTCACGAAATTTTAGGACGCTTAACCTTAGCAGTGGAGTTGGTGGGGGAATATTTAGCGAAAAATCGTCATTTAAAGTTTAGCCATTTACGCGATAAATTAAATTTAGCTCATACTGCTTTAACTAAGGAAAGAAACCACAGAGATTATGGACATTTAGGGGTAGCATCCGCAATTAAAATCAGTTGGGATGATTTAAGTTCTGCTGTTCAAAAAGTGGCAATGCTGTTGAGTTTATTCGCACCGGTGGCTATTGCTTGGACGTTGCTAGAAGATACGGCAAAATCCACAGAAATTACCGAAAGCGAACTAGAAGAAGCGCGGGGACAATTGGATAATTCTCATCTGATGCAACCCGTGGATGAGGACTATTCTTTTTATCGGATTCATCCCCTCGTGAGAGAATTTTTTCAACAGCAATTACAGGAAATTCCTCAGATAAATTCTCTTTATCGATGCGCTTTTGTGGAAACTTTGTTAACCATTGCTAAAACTATCCCGCAAACCCCCACAAGGGAGATTATTGCAGCAGTAACTCCCGCAATTCCCCATCTGCAACTTGTCAGTCAAACCATGTTAGATGATATTCCCAACCCGGAAGATAATTTAATTCAGGTGTTTCTTGGGGTAGCTTTGTTTTATAAGGGACAGGGAGAATATGATTTAGCAGCAGTTACCTTAACAAAATGTTGTGAAGAAATCCAATCTCGCTTAGGAGAAAACAATCTCTATTTTGCTAGCAGTCTCAATAATTTAGCAGGATTATACCGCTCCCAAGGCAGATACGCAGAAGCGGAACCCTTGTATAAGCGCTCCGTTTCTCTGATAAAACAGCTATTAGGAGAAAACCATCCCATTGTTGCTACCAGTGTCAATAATTTAGCACTCTTATATCAATGCCAAGGCAGATACACAGAAGCAGAATCGTTGTATAAGCACTCCCTTTCTCTAAGGGAACAACTATTAGGAGAAAACCATCTCGATGTTGCACAAAGTCTCAATAATTTAGTAGTGCTATACGAATACCAAGGCAGATACGCAGAAGCGGAACCCTTATGTAAGAGATGCCTTTCTCTGATAGAACAGCTATTAGGAGAAAACAATCTCTATTTTGCTACCAGTCTCAATAATTTAGCGGGATTATACTGCTCCCAAGGCAGATACGCAGAAGCGGAACCGTTGTATAAGCGCTCCCTTTCTATGCGGGAACAGCTATTAGGAGAAAACCATCCCGATGTTGCTACCAGTCTCAATAATTTAGCGGGATTATACAAATACCAAGGCAGATACGCAGAAGCGGAACTGTTGTATAAGTGCTCCCTTTCTATGCGGGAACAGCTATTAGGAGAAAACCATCCCGATGTTGCTAACAGTCTCAATAATTTAGCAGAATTATACAAATACCAAGGCAGATACGCAGAAGCGGAACCGTTGTATGTGAGAGCTATTGCTATTTATCAAGAAAGATTAGGAGAAAATCATCCCCATACCCAAACAGTAAGGCAAAATTTTATGATTCTGTTGTCGCGATTATCCGATAAAGAATTATAGTAAAGATTTCCCGATGAGATAGTTAATCTCTTAAAAAGTATCAGGTAATTAAAAGATATATCCGTTAAATAGTGCTGGCTTAATATTAGTAAATTCTTGCTAGAAAGGAGTTTTAAACTGCCATTGAGGTTGATAGACTATCCCGCTTAACGCAATTTTTATTCAATCAGTTCACGCGATTGGTTTTCTGGGGTTTGATTGCCAGAAGGCATCTTTAGCAGAGGCGATAAGCTGACTAATTTAACAGCAAATGTCAATATCTATCTTTATCTAAGCAAATTTTAGAAAGTTTTTTGTCGATGTTAATGTTAATTATCAGTAGTCGGAGATAAAATCTTAAGAAATGTCAATTATCACTATTCTTAACGACCCTCAATAAATTAGAATCAGATCATAAATGCGATCGCTTGCTCAATTCTCGATGATTAATCTGGAGGCTAAAATCAGCAACTGAGGCAATTAACCTTTTTCAAGCTACCGAGTTTAGGTGGTAGTCACTGATAACTGATAACTGGTAACTGATAACTGAAATGACTCGCTTTATTTGGGATAAATTTAGCAAAGACTTCCTAGAAACCCTTCTTTCTCCCTACGGTACAGTAGTTGTCAGCAAAGAAGTCACCTCAGAAATTAAAGAAATTGATG
>VYLK01000360.1_pt1 | contig 17215 bp, 11 predicted proteins | sample 5114321 | NCBI WGS metagenome assembly VYLK01 (sample SAMN12291792, study PRJNA351875) | freshwater metagenome | isolation source: freshwater lake | place: USA: Michigan, MSU2 Lake | collected 2011-08-16
AAAGGATGTTCCATTACCGGCAAGAATTCAACATGGGTGAAGCCCAAATCCGACACATACTTCACTAACTGATCGGCCAGCTCAACGTAAGACAACGATCGATTGCCCTCCTCCCACCGGCGGCGCCAGCTGCCCAGATGGATTTCGTATACCGAGTATGGCTTGGCCAGCGATGCATTGACTTTTCGCTGTGTCATCCAGGTAGCATCCTTCCACTCGTAGTCTGGCTGCCAAACGATGGAGGCCGTTTTCGGCGGCGTTTCTGTATAAACACCGAAAGGATCTGCCTTCTCCAGATATTCGCCAGAGGAGGAAACAAGAGCAAACTTGTACGCCTCACCTGTCGCCACGCCGGAGATAAATGCCTCCCATATCCCCGATTCATCCCAGCGCGGGTTGAGCGGGTGCTGACCCGCCTGCCAGAAATTGAAGTTTCCAATAACCGAAACAGCGGTGGCATTCGGTGCCCAAACTGCGAAGTAGGTGCCCGCCTCACCGCGGAATTGAGTGGGATGAGCACCCAGCTTTTCGTGCAACTTATAGTGCTTTCCGCCCTTGAACAAGTGAATGTCAAAATCCGTAAACAGTGAAAATGCTTCCCATTCTCCTTCTTCGGATTTGATAATTTTTTTTGCCATGGTCTGCGTGAATTACTTCAGTTTTTCTTTTTTGCGTTCTTCTTTCTCACGAAAATATCGCTCCATCAGGTAATCAATTCCCCGTAAGGGAATAATCACCCAATCCGGGCGACCGTTCAACTCATAGCCCAATTCATAGATGGCCTTTTCAAGCAGGTAGGTGCGGATCAGAATATCGTTTTCGTACGATAGTCTGCTGCCCATGCCCATGCGTTCCATGTAGGCGCCCAGGTAAAAACGGCTTACGTAGTGTTGCCACTGACCGGCCCATTGCTCCAACACCTCGAGGTCTCGTTCGCGATAATTCTCGTTCAGGAGCATTTTGCCAAACGCGGCATAATGGAACGAACGCATCATACCCGCTACATCTTTGAACGGGTTTTTCTTCAAGCGGCGTTCACTGAAACTAAAGCCGGGTTCACCTTCAAAATCAATAATGATAAAGTCCTTACCGGTGAAGAGCACTTGCCCCAGATGGTAATCGCCGTGAATCCGGGTTTTGATCGCCTCGATGCGAACCTGATAAATTTCGGCAAAGCACTCCAGGATCTGGTCTTCCATACCGAGCAGGTTTTCTGCCATCGCGCGCGCGGCAACATGGAGTTTAGGTTTGGCTTGCTCTAGTAATTTGAACCGGTCGCGAACCAACTTTCGGAGAGATGAATACAGAGATCGCTGGTAATTGGAAGTAAAAAATTCGGGAGCAAAGGCCGGATTATTGGCATCGGATGCAAGCGCCAGGTGCATCTCAGCCGTACGCTGGCCAAGCCGCACCACCCGTTCGTAGAACCCACGCCCAATCAGTTCCTGAATAATTTCCGGAGCATCTTCAAAAACCTGGCCGGGCTTATTCACAAGCTTCGGCACTTTTTCCGACCTCACCCGGGTAAGCACTCGCTCATAAAACCGACCAACCGAGTCGATGGTCATGGCCCACGAGTCACCCTGATTTTCCACTTTTTCCTGGAGGAGTCCTAAAACATAAATGCCCCCCTGATCCGTACGGAATTCCACACTGCCGGCGTAGCGTGGAGCGTGCCGGAAGCTCGTCGCCTCAGAAAGGAAACGCACGATTTCAAGATCCGGATTAATCTCGCTTTCAAGTTTGCGATAGAATTTGAAAAAGTACTGATCGTTGTAGAGGATGGCCGTGTTGCTCGAATCGGCTTTCAGGATTTTAGAATCAACTTTCTCGGCATTGAGCTTCACATACACGCTGGCGTTGAACTCGAGGGTACCATCTTCCTCTTTCACCCTCTGCCCCCGGGCTATATTCCCGAATATGTAGTCGCGAAATGCCCGGTCATAACAACTGTCGATGATGAAGCCGGCTTTGTCCTGAATCTCTGCTCGGCAAACCACGCTCTGGGATGTGTACTCCGCACGTTCAAAAACGGTATCGGATGAGATGAACGTGAGCGGCAGAAAATAGAGCTCGGGCAATCGCTGTACATACGACACTTCAATGATGGTGAGGTAATGGGTTGTGCCCTCCACTTTAATCGGGATGATCTTATGGAATCCGATTTTGTTTATGATTTTCGCTTTGCCCCCAAACCACCGGCACTTTTTGAGAAACGGCTGTAGTATTTTGCGTTCGAGAACGCGCAGTTCGTTGTAGTTCTTATCAATTTTTTCCCAGGAAACTTTTGTGGCAAACAACTGTAGTTCTCCTCCGGCTGCTTCCTTTTTCTCGGAGGCATCCACCTGAAACCAGTAATATCCGTAGGGACCGATGGTGATGTAGTATTCGCCGGTTTCCACCGACTGGAACCGGTTTTGGCTGAATACTTCCGTGATGTCCGAATCACTGAAGTCGCTGAGATTGAGTTGGGTGGCCTGCGAAAACTGCGATAGGTTAGCAACTACAATCACCTTTTGCTGTTCGTAGATGCGCACAAATGACAACACTTTACTGTTGCTGCTTTCAATAAACTTAAGATCGCCCCGACCAAAAACACCGAGGCGCTTACGCATGGAAAGGGTATTCTTTATCCACCAAAGCAGTGAGCTCGGGTTTTCTTCATGCGATTCTACATTCACTGATTCATACCGGTACACCGGATCTGTGATGATGGGCAGGTATAGCCTTTGCGGGTTTGCCGAGGAAAAGCCTGCGTTCTGGTTCATATTCCATTGCATGGGGGTGCGTACACCATGGCGGTCGCCCAGGTAGATGTTGTCGCCCATGCCGATTTCATCGCCATAATACATAACGGGTGTACCGGGAAGCGAGAAGAGCAGCATGTGCAGCAATTCAATTTTGCGCCGGTCATTGTTCAACAGCGGAGCCAGGCGCCTCCGAATGCCCAGGTTGTGCTTCATGTTGGGATCAATCGCATACGCTTTGAACAAGTAATCTTTTTCTTCCTCGGTCACCATTTCCAGAGCAATCTCATCGTGGTTGCGTAGAAACAGTGCCCATTGGCTGTTGGGTGGAGTCGGAGGTGTTTGCTCAATGATGTCGATTATCGGATAACTGTCTTCCGTTCGCAGGCCGAGAAACAGGCGCGGCATGAGTGGGTAATGGAAGTTCATGTGGCATTCCTGGCCGTCGCCAAAGTAAGAGGCGGCATCCTCAGGCCACAAATTTGCTTCGGCAATCAGCACACGGTTCTGGTAGTTTTTATCGATGTGCGCGCGTAGTTTACGCAGAAAGGCGTGCGTCTGGGGAAGATTTTCGCAATTGGTACCCTCCTCCTCGTACAGAAAAGGCACTGACGGCAACCGAAAACCATCCACACCAATTTTCATCCAGAAATCCGCTACTTTGATCATCTCCAGGTGCACTTCCGGGTTTTCATAATTTAGCTCCGGTTGATGACGGTAAAACCGGTGCCAGTAATACGCTTTTGCTTCCTGGTCCCACGTCCAGTTTGACGTTTCGGAATCCGGAAACATGATGCGCGCCCCTTTGTATCGGTCGGGTGTCTTGTTCCAGACATAATAATGTTCGTAGCGGGAACCCGCCCGTGCCTTTCGCGATTTCTGGAACCAGATGTGTTGATCAGACGTGTGGTTGAGGATTAGTTCAATGATGACCCGAATATTTCGGCGATGTGCTTCTTTGAGAAAAAGTTTGAAGTCAGCCAGGGTGCCATAGTCCGGATGTACATCCAGGTGTTCGGTCACGTCAAACCCGTCATCCCGTAAAGGGGAAGGAAAAAAGGGTAATAGCCAGATCGTGTTGATGCCGAGGTCTTCCAGGTAGTCGAGGCGCTGAATCAGACCCTGAAAATCGCCAATGCCATCGCCATTACTATCAAAGAAGGCGCGTACGCTCAGTTCGTAGATAATAGCATCTTTGAACCAGGGCGCGTGTGGGTTTTTTGGAGTTGCGGCCATTGATTACAGGTTCGATTCATGTATGGTCAGCAGAAAAACATGGAATGGCAGGGTGTGCGGATTAAGTTCCACATAATTCCATTCCTGCGTCCACGTGTAGCGATTATCCGTGAAAAGATCGTGTAGCTTAAGGTTCAGACAATCGGGTTGCACCGGTAACTTCCAGTGGGGAACTTGTACGAAACCGGTTTGCACCTGATAGGGGTCCAAATTCACTACCACCAGTACGATATCGCTGAAATCATCAGTCGTCTTCAGGTAGGCAATCAGGTTGGGATTTTCAACCGGGCAAAATGTAATATTCCAGGTGGAGTGGAATGCAGCATGTTGCGTACGAATACGGTTCATCAGCGAAATAATGTCTGTCATCCGGTTGGTCGCGCGCCAGTTGTAGTGTTTGATTTCGTATTTCTCGGAATTGATGTATTCCTCCTTGCCTTCCACAGGTGTATTTTCAAGGAATTCATATACGGGGCCATACATTCCATAATTCGAGCTCAATGTGGCGGCAAGCACATACCGTACGATAAAGATATTACCACCCTGGTGTTGCAGGTGATACGGCAGAATGTCGGGGGTATTGGGCCAAAAATTCGGGCGAAAGTAATTACGCAACGGGCCTTGCGTAAGTTCGGTAACGTACTCAACCAGCTCGTTCTTTGCGACCCGCCAGGTGAAGTACGTGTACGACTGTGTGAAGCCCGCTTTGGCGAGATGCCCCATAACCTTGGGCCGGGTAAATGCCTCTGAGAGGAATATCGTATCGGGGTAGTGTCGTTGTACTTCTTCTATAACCCACTTCCAGAAAACAAATGGCTTGGTGTGTGGGTTGTCTACACGAAAGACGCGTATCCCCTGTTCCGCCCAGAATAAAAAAACGGATTTGAGTTCGTTCCACAGGTTTTGCCAATCTTCCGTCTCGAAGTTGAATGGATAGATATCCTGATATTTTTTGGGTGGGTTTTCAGCATATTGAATAGTACCATCCGGTCGCTGGCGGAACCAATCCGGATGTTCTTTCACATAGGGATGGTCGGGCGCGCACTGAAACGCCACATCCATGGCGAGGTCGATGTCCAATTTTTTAGCTTCGTGGAGTAACGCCACAAAGTCGGCCAGTGTACCCAACTCGGGATGAATCGACTTGTGTCCTCCTTCATCACTGCCGATTGCCCAGGGCGAACCGGGTTCTCCGGCCTGAGCACGAACACTGTTATTCTTCCCTTTCCGGTTCACTTTGCCGATCGGATGAATTGGTGGCAGATAAAGGACGTCAAATCCGAGGGCGTGGATGCGTGGTAAAAGTTTGATCACATCGCGGAATGTTCCATGACGTTCGGGTTCGAGCGCGCTTGAGCGCGGAAATAGCTCGTACCAGGCACTAAATGATGCCTTTTTGAATTCACATTTTATGACATATACATCGCTACACGTGCTGAACTGAACCAATGGAAAATCGTGCACAAGACGGGCAAACTCAGCTGTCCACAGCGTCTGGATGGCTTCGCTGCTTCTGCCTGGTGCTGCAAAAATATCTGCATATTTTTTAAGCACGGCATCCTGGTAGGTGTGATGTAATGTAGCCAGGAATCGCGCTCCCTCGGCGAGTTCGACAGTCACATCGAGTTTGGCTGATACTTTCTTTTTAATCCCATCCCACCAGGTATCGAAGTGATCAATCCATGCTTCGACAAAAAACTCGTAAAGTCCGGTTTCGGCCAGTTGATAGCTTCCGCTCCACACATCATTGCCGTCGAGCACTAATTCATGGTAACGCCAGGCAGTGGTACGTTTTTCTTTCACCGCCACACGGGCCCGTACATGATCGTGGCCATCGCCAAAAATATGGGCGGTTACGGTCACCCGCTCGCCTACCGAACACTTAGCCGGAAATCTTCCCGCATCAACAACGGGCTGTACATTTTCAATGATTACTCTTGCTTGCGACATGGATCAGGGAACTAATACAACCGAACTGAAGGCAGGAATCATAAGCCCATCGGGGCGAATACGTGCTGCGATATCTGTAGCATAATCGATCGTTGCAACATCGGCCGGTAACGGCACAGTCACTTCAACATCCGACAAATTATGAATGGTAAGAACACGCTTCCCTTCGTATACCCGGTAAAATGATACCAACTCCTGCGGAAACGCTGGACCAAGCTCAAGCGTACCATAGGTAAGAGCCTTGCTCCCGTTGCGGTAGTGAATCCAGGAGCGATAAAAAGAAAAAAGCGATGTTGGATCTTGCAGCTGCTGGTTAAGCGGAGTTACCGTTTGCTCCGTTGAATAGCGCGGCTGCTGCCACCGGGTTTGAGCGGGATCTGACTGGCCGGGGGCCCAGATAAACGGCTCGCGGATGTACTCATCCGGTTTGCGACCCTTCATCCCGATTTCCTCTCCATAGTAAATGTAGGGTGTTCCTGGCAGGCTCATCAGAATGGAAGCAGCTACGCGCTGCTTTTCGGGCCGATCGTTCAGTTCGCTGAGAATTCGGTTCTGGTCATGATTCTTTAAAAAAGTAGCATCAATGTACTCACGTGTGATAGAATTGTAGTAGTCGTTGATTGCTTTATACCGGGAGATGAGCCCGCTGGTATCTCTCCCCGCCTGCACCGCAGCGGTTATGGCATAGCCCATATCAAAATTGAAAAGTGCCGGTAATCCTTTGAGGTACGGCCCTACTTCCTCTGCCGGTGACCATACCTCGCCTACCAGATAGACATCAGGTTTGATCTTTTGCATCTCGGTGCGGAACCATACCCAAAAAGCATGATTATCAGCAGCTCGATCGGTAGGAAAAATATGTTTGGCTGCGTCCAGCCGAAACCCGTCTACACTCATATCTTGTAGCCAATAGCGACCGATCTCAACAAATTCGGCCTTCACCTTTGGATTATCAAAATTAAAGTCAGGCATTCCGCCGTAGAAATATCCGTAGTACTGTTCGGCCAGCGTGTCGTTGTTTACAGGATGCCACTGCCGAATATTATCCGAATCGAGGGCCGTTTGCTTTTTTGCGATCTGGTCTCGAATGGAATCCTTCCTAGCCCACACGAAGTATTCGCGGTAAGGATTGTCTGGCCCCTTGAGAGCCTCCTGGAACCAGGGGTGATCATAACCAGCATGATTCAGAATCAGGTCGACCAATACTTTTATACCCCGCTCGTGCGCTGCCGCCACAAACTGTTTAAAGTCAGCTTCCGTGCCATAATCGGGGTGAATCCCTTTGTAGTTGGTAACATCGTATTTGTGATAACTGGGAGAAGGCATGATTGGCATCAGCCAAATTCCGCCTACACCGAGGTCATGCAGATAATCGAGTTTTTGCGTGAGTCCCTTAAAGTCTCCTTTTCCGTCACCGTCGCCATCCGCAAATGAGAGTACAAATATTTCATAGTTTACGCCGTGCGGCCAGGTGGCCACAGAATCTGGTGATGACTGGCAGGCCAGCAGCAGGCCAGCAAGTATCCATGATGAAACAACTGATTTCTTCATGATTTCAATTTAATGATGTAGTACCCAAAAGCTGGCACATCCAGCGTACAGGTAAAGTTGGCATCAAAGCCAACCTCCACACCGGAGCGCAGTATATCGCGACCGATGAAGCGAGTTGGATCCTCGAATCCGAGTGCCGACCGTACGCTATCGGGAAGTTGCAGCTTGATTGTTAGCGCCTGCGGATTGAAGCCGGCTACAATCAATAATTTCTCGTCACCCTCAGCCCGAATGTAAGCCAACACCTTGTTGTTGATGTTTCCGAGGTGGAGATTGTGGTGGGTAATGTCGTGATAGCTGCCGCGCACAATGGCCGGATTCGTGCGGGCAAGATTGAGTAAGTCGCTGTAGAACTGGCGCAATACCTGCTGGTCCGTACGTAAGGCACCACCATCAAACCGACCGCCATTAACCCATTTCTGATGCTCCGGTACGCCCCAGTAATCAAAAATGGAGGTACGTCCATCATCCCCATTGAATCCTTCATCACCGGCACCAGGTTCGCCCACCTCCTGACCGAAATAAATCATTACTGGTCCTTGATCGATCGTGGCGCTGACTACCATGGCGGATAGCGCCTTCCACGGATCACCCGCAAAGGCAGGACTTGCGATGCGCTGTTCGTCATGGTTTTCCAGAAAATGTAACATTTGATGGTTAATTCCGCTCAGGTAATTCTGGATGTGGGGCACGTCGGCCGAACTACGCTCCTGGCGGATGAGCCCGCGGAGCGTATCGTACAACTGGACTTTATCATACAAATAATCAAACCGGCCGCGATCGATGTACGATCGGTATTCATTGGGATTGTAGATCTCCGCAATGAAAATTACCTCGGGGTAAGTTGCCTTGACTTTGGGAATAACCCACTGCCAAAACTCTACGGGTACCATTTCCGCCATGTCGCAGCGAAAGCCATCAACACCTTTCTCAGCCCAATAGGCCAGGATCTCAAACACCTTCAACCAGGTATCCGGAATCGGCTCGAAGTAGCCCTTCCGTCCACCCTGAATGTCAACTCCATAATTCAATTTCACCGTTTCGAACCACTCGTGGATACTCGGGGCAGCCGTAAATTGATCATTACCCGTGACCTTCGCCGGAGTCTCTGTGAATCGGCCATCTTTGGTCGGAAATGTGTTTCCCGGCCCCAGCGGATTGTAATCTCGCGGCGGCTGAAAGGACTGGCCCGGCAGATAGTAGAAGTTATTGGAAGGCTTAAAAGAAACCGAGGTATCATCATCAGCACCAAAGTCTTTCACGCCGGCAGGCTTCGCATCCGAATGGTAGGCCCGCGCGACGTGATTGGGAACCAAATCAATGATCACGCGCATACCCTGGTTGTGGGTGCGGGCAATCAAAGCTTCAAATTCAGCTATGCGTTTTTTTACATCCACTGCCAGGTCGGGATTAACGTCATAGTAGTCTTTGATGGCATAGGGCGAGCCTGCCCGTCCTTTTACCACATCGGCATCGTCCAGGGGAATACCGAAGGCGGTGTAATCGGTGAGCACAGCGTGTTCCAGCACGCCGGTATACCAGATATGGGTAGCGCCTAGCTCTTTTAAGCTCAGCAATGCTGCATCACTTACGTCATTGAACTTACCCACGCCGTTCTCGCTCAGTGTTCCATACTGCTTGTTCGTGGTTTGGGTATTGCCAAAGAGACGAGTCATCATTTGGTAGATCACGACTTTCTCCGACGGCACGTTACTGGCTGGCATGGACTCGGGGATTTTTGTTTTCGGGGGTGTGCAGGCAAAAACCAATACCAATGCCGGCACCAGAAATCTACTGTACCACATCGAGGCAAGTTAGAAAATGATTGGGGGAATAAAATAATGGTCAAAATAAAAAAGGCCGCCCTAGGGCAGCCTTTCTCATTTTGTATCGTTTCCTTAATCCGGGCAAGTGCCGGTATTTCTCCAGTTAAGCACCGTAAACGTAAGCGTCTTATCGGGCGCCGCATCCTGCTTTCTGTTATCAACTTCACCGCAAGTTGCGTTTTTCTCTACCCACGTCCAGTCTGGATTGCCAGCGGCATTCTGGCTTCTGCGGAATTTAAATTCCGTTCCGTTGGTAAACGTTACAGCAGCACAGTAGCAGTTATTAGCGATTTTCGTCATTAGGATATCTGAACCCCAGCCAGTCAAACTTCCGACCAGCCCAATTTTCGCATCAGCGGGTGTAACAGACGGTGTAATCACAACAACTGTCGTTTTCCCAGCCTGCTTACATGATGCGAGCGCCTCACAGGAGATCGCTACATCAGCTGAAGCTGAAGTTGTTTGATTAGCATTGTCTTTTGCAGAAACTTCCAGCTTGTAAGTACCCGGGTTGAGGGCAGATACAACTGACCCTGCGATGCTCAGGGTTAAGGAGCCTCCCGCGGCAGTCTGCTTGTTGGTGGACACAACCGTTGCGCCCGAACGCAGCGTGATAGTACCCTCAGTCAGCGGTGTAACCTGACCGTCGGAAACCGTTGCCGACAAGGCAGTGGAGCTGCCCGCAACCACACTGGCCGGCGCAGTAATTTTTATAGAAGGCGGCGAGCTGATCGTCTCATATTCCAGTTCCCCGGGAGTGCACGAGTCGATCACAAAAGCGGCCATCGCGGCAAGTACCAGTAAAATTCCTTTCTTCATAGGATTTGGATTGTTTCAGTTTGCAACAATGATAGAGACTTGATGGCGATCCCGCAATATTTTCGCAAAAAATTATCCGGTTGTGGAGCGAAAAAAAACTTGCAAACGGTTGCGGGATGGTGTGCTGAAAACAAAAAAATCGAATTCCGAATTCTTGCCTAATTTTAAACCGCAACTATTTGATTTTCATGAATAAACCGTCCCTTCTTTTTGTATTCTTATTTTTGACTGGTCTGGCCGGTGCGCAAAACGTTACGCTGTCGCCAGCAAATCCAACCGCCGAACAGGCGGTGACGCTAATTTTTAACGCAGCGGGCACTCCCCTGGCAGGCGAAACGAAAGTGTATGCCCACGCCGGCGTGGTGACAACAAATACCAATACCCCCGGGGGCGGGGATTGGCGGTTTGTGAAGGGCAACTGGGGACAGGATAATGGTGTAGGCCAGATGACTGCCGTAACCGGGCAAACAAATCAATGGCAACTTGCATTGAGTCCTTCTGCCCGCGCATATTTTGGTGTTCCGGCGGGGACAAATGTGTTTTGGCTTGCGCTTGTGTTTCGTAATGCCGACGGCTCGAAACAGACATCGCCCGACATCTTCGTACGCCTTGCGGTACCTAACTTTGTAGAGATTACCACTCCGGTTAATAATCAGATTTTCTTTGCCCCCGGTTCGACCGTCTCTTTTTCGGCCACTGCCTCAGCAAGTGCAAGCAGCCTCGCCCTACGAGTCGACAGCGGAGGCGGGTTCGCTCCACTGGCAACCGCATCGAACGCTACCACCATAACAGGAATCTTTACACCGACCGCATCAGCGGCCATTAAAATTAAGGCTATTGCCACCATTGGCTCAGCAACGGTGGAAGCGGAAAGGGAATTTACCTTGACCGAACGCAGTGCCACTGAAGTAGTGCCTGTTCCTCCCGGTCTTAAAAATGGAATCAACTACTCAGCGGACGCCTCACGGGCGACTTTGGTTTTCTTAGCTCCAGGTAAAGAATTTGTATATGTCGTGGGCGACTTCAACAGCTGGCAATTAAACAACAATTACCTGATGAAAAAATCGCCTGACGGTAAACGCTTTTGGCTGGAGCTGACTGGGCTCGTGGCGGGCAAAGAGTATGTTTTTCAATATTGGGTGGACGGCGTGATCCGGGTAGGCGATCCCTATGCCGAAAAAGTTGCCGACCCCTGGAATGATAAATTTATTCCTGCAGCTACATATCCAAACCTGCCGTCTTATACGCGGGAAGAATACGGCATCGCTTCTGTCTTGCAAACCAATCAAACTCCGTATGCCTGGGCGGCAACTGAAACAACCTGGAAAGCGCCGGATAAGAAGGAACTGGTTGTGTATGAGCTGCTGGTGCGCGACTTCATTCAAACCCGGCGGTACAAAGAGTTAACGGACACACTGAAGTACCTGAAGCGATTAGGGGTAAATGCAATTGAGCTGATGCCGATCATGGAGTTTGAGGGCAACGAAAGCTGGGGCTACAATCCCTCCTACTTTATGGCACCCGATAAGTTCTACGGCACGAAAAATGATTTGAAAAAATTCATCGAAACAGCCCATCAGCAGGGATTTGCTGTCATTCTGGATATGGTTTTAAACCATGCATTCGGACAAAATCCGATGGTCATGATGTACTTCGATCGTAGCGCCGGAAAACCCACTACTACCAGCCCCTGGTTTAACCCGGATGCTACCCATCCTTTCAATGTTGGCTATGATTTCAACCATGAAAGCGAATACACCAAGGCTTTTGTCGATACGGTATGTAACTATTGGATTAAGGAATACCATTTTGATGGTTACCGGTTTGATCTCTCCAAAGGATTCACCCAGACTAATAACCCCAGCAATGTGAATGCGTGGAGCGCCTACGATCAGTCACGAATTAATTTGCTTACGCGGATGGCCAATAAAATATGGAGCTATAAGCCAGATGCCTACGTAATTCTGGAACACCTTGGCGTGAGCACTGAAGAACGCGAACTCGCCAACAGGGGAATGTTGCTCTGGGGCAAACTAACCGGCATTTTTTCAGATGTACTTACGGGTAATAACCTAGAGGCCGATTTTAATGATGCTAATCGATTAACGCATGTTAACTACATGGAGAGCCATGATGAAGAGCGAGTGATGGTCGACATGCTCACACGGGGAAAACAAAATCCCGGCTATGATGTTCGCGACCTAAACGTCGCCTTGAACCGCCTGAAACTGGCGGCTGCATTTCTATATCCGGTTCCGGGCCCAAAAATGCTATGGCAATTCGGGGAACTCGGATATGACAAGAGTATCAACTTTTGCCCGAATGGCACCATTAACCCCGTTTGCCGTGTAGGGAACAAGCCACTCCCCTGGGGAGCCGGTAATCTGGGCTACTACGAAAACTCCGAGCGCCAAAAAGTATACAAATCTATGGCGGCTATTTTGCGCCTGATTAACACAAACAAAACGGTTTTCAAGTCGGGTACCTTTTCGTGGTCTTCCTCCGGGGCCTGGCGCTACATCACCATCTCACACAGCACGATGGACGTGGCCATTGTCGGAAACTTCAGCACGTCGTATCAGGACGTGAGTGGTTTTTTTACCAAAGGCGGCACATGGTTCGACTATTTCTCGGGGGCTTCGGTGAACGTAACAGATCCTCTGGCACGCCAACTGTTGGCTCCGGGTGAGTTCCACATTTACACTACCGTGAAACAGCCAACCGTTGAAGCCGGCCTCGTTAATTTTGTAGTAACTGACGTCATCGGTAAACCAGGATATTCTTCCGTAGTTTATCCCAACCCATCGGAAGGAAAAATCTGGGTGCGGATTTCAGAGAGCCAGTCATCCGCTTCAGTTCAGCTCCTCTCAGCTACCGGAGTTTATATGTCGGGAGTTGTCACTACCCCTGGTGAGGAGGATGTTTACCTCGATGCGAGCAAACTGCCAAAGGGGCTCTACCTGTTACAAATTGAGGGAACATTTCGAGAAGTACACAAAGTGATCATTCGATAACAGAACAACCAGGAAACACGCGGACGCGCGTATGCGACAGGAAATAATCAGTTCCCGGGAACGTACACGCGTTTTTTTTATTCTCGTAAACTAGTGATAAACCGGTTTATCGTTTGTTTGATATCCTGTGCGGAACCTACCGCGCTGATGAAGGCACTGCCGATCACACCTCCCGCGCAGTACTGACAAACCGTCTGGAAACTTTCGCGATTTGAAATACCAAATCCGATCAATACCGGCAGACGGAACGGGTGTTGTTGTAAAGTCCGGAAATACGCAAGTTGATCTGGTGAAAAACCCGACCGAGCGCCGGTGGTGCTGGAAGAAGATACGGCGTAAATAAAACTGGTGCTTAAGCGTTCAATTTCCGCCAGGCGGCTGGAAGATGTCGTTGGTGCCAATAAAAAAACGTAACTGATATGGTGGGATTGGAATAGGGACAAAAAATGATGTTCAAATTCCGAAAGTGGTAAATCCGGTACAATTAATCCGTCTATTCCGGCCTCAGCAGCATCGCGTACGAACCGCTCGATGCCATATTGCATGATGGGATTGAGATAGCCCATCAGCAGAACAGGAATGTGCACTGTTTGCCGCAACGTGCGCACCTGTTCCAGCAAAATCGCAACGGTCATACCGTTCGCCAGTGCCACCTTATTGCTTTCCTGAATAACCGGACCGTCTGCGAGCGGATCAGAAAACGGAATGCCAATTTCAATGAGATCAACCCCGGCATCTTGAAGCGATGCAGCAATCATGGTGGTATCTTCCAGCCGGGGATACCCCGCGGTAAAAAAGATAGAAAGAAGATTCTTCTTTTTTTGTTCGAACAAATGTACGAGCCGGTTTTTCATCTTAGTATTTGCCCCAACGGATATAGGTTTCCAAATCTTTATCACCCCTGCCGGAAACGTTTACCACCACAACATCGTCGTGTACAAAATCCATCCGGGCGAGTGCGGCAAAGGCGTGGGCGGTTTCGATGGCCGGTATGATCCCCTCAAGGCGGCTTACTTCTACACCCGCTTGCATGGCTTCTTCGTCTGTCGCACTTACAAAGCGAACTCGTCCGGTTTGAAACAAATGGGCATGCAGCGGACCGATACCCGGGTAATCAAGTCCGGCAGAAATGGAGTACGGCTCCACCACCTGTCCGTCATCGGTCTGCATGAGCAACGTCTTGCTGCCGTGCAGTACACCTGGCTTTCCGAGAACAGTAGTGGCGGCGGATTCGCCGCTTTCTAGCCCTTTGCCAGCCGCCTCAACACCGATGAGTTGCACGTTTTCGTTTTCCAGAAAATGATAAAAGGCGCCAGCTGCGTTACTGCCGCCCCCGACACACGCAAAAACATAATCAGGAAAGGGATTGCCTTCGGCTGCTGTAAGCTGATGTTTGATCTCGGTGCTGATCACAGACTGAAAACGGGCCACCAGATCTGGGTAAGGATGTGGCCCAACAACCGATCCAATAATGTAGTGCGTGTCGGTGGGGTGATTAATCCAGTGCCGCATCGCCTCATTGGTGGCATCCTTCAGTGTTTTGTTTCCGCTTTGTACAGCCACCACAGAGGCACCCAGCAACCGCATGCGCTCCACGTTTGGACGCTGCCGCTCCATATCCAATTCACCCATGTAGACCACGCATTCCATTCCCATCAGCGCGCATACCGTGGCTGTGGCAACGCCGTGCTGGCCGGCTCCGGTCTCCGCAATGATTTTGCTCTTGCCTAACCGACGGGCCACCAAAATTTGTCCTACTGTGTTATTGACTTTGTGTGCTCCTGTGTGACACAGATCCTCTCGTTTAAGGTAGATCCGGGCCCCGTGTCGGGCGGAAAGGCGTCGGGCAAAAAACAACGGTGTGGGTCGTCCAACAAAAGTGCGCAGCAGTGCCTGAAACTCCTGCTGAAATTGGGGATCGCTAAGAAAGTCAAGGTAATTGGTCCGGAGCTCCTCCACATTCGGGTAGAGCATTTCAGGAATGTAGGCTCCACCAAAGTCACCATAGTACCCGTTCTGATTTACCTGGTATTTCATATTCTGTGGTGTATTTGCTGAATAACAAATTTTACTTTCTCAATTGATTTCATGCCGGGAAGCACTTCCACTCCGCTGTTAACGTCAAAGCCTGCCAGCATCTCATGTTTGAAATTCCGGACGGCACCAATTGACTCAGCGCCGAGGCCGCCACTTAGCAAAAAGGGCACACGGCCACGGTAATTTTTCAATAGCCGCCAGTCGAATGCGTAGCCGTTGCCACCGGGTTGGCCGCCCTTCGTATCGAATAAAAAATAGCGACAAAAAGGCGCATAGCGCTCCGTCTCAGCAAAATCGAAGTTCGCATCAACTGAAAAAGCCTTGATGATTTGCCACCCGCAGGTATGCCCTGCCCGCACATCGGACACGGATTCATTTCCGTGGAGCTGGATCCAACTCAGGTTGTGTAGATTCCGCATTTTTTCAATTTGTTTCCAAGGGGCATTTACGAATACCCCGACCCGCTTTCCGGTGGCCACATCGGCACTAAGCGAAAAATCCGAACCCACAAAGCGGGGCGAATGCTCATAAAAAATCAGACCGATAAAGTCCGGAGTTAATGCCGCAACTGCCCGGAGATTGGCCGGGTCGCGAAGTCCGCAAATTTTTACGAGCGCTCTCATCGCCTGCGAAGTTCCTGAATAAAGTCGCGGGCGGCATTTTCCGGATGGCGCTGCCTCATAAAAATTTCGCCCATCAGAAATCCCTGATAGCCGCAGGCTCGCAGCTCATGAATCGCGGCTACCCGATCAAGGCCGCTCTCCGAGACCTTCACCAGTTCCCGGGGCAGGATTTCAGCCAGTTGCCGCGACACCGAGAGCGACACCTCGAACGTCTTGAGATTGCGGTTATTTACCCCCACTACATCCGCACCGACTTCCGCAAACCTTGTCCACTCCTGCTCATCATGGATCTCCAGTAAAACCTCCAGGTGAAGTGAATGGGCCAACGCCGTAAGCGTGCGGGCCTCAGCCGGGCTCAGCACCGCGGCAATCAGCAGAATGGCATCTGCCCCAATCGACCGGGCTTCCACAATCTGGTATTCGTCTACCACAAAATCCTTGCGTAAGATAGGGCACGAGCAGGCGCGGGCCGTTGAAAGATCAGCGTTACTTCCCCCAAAGAATTTTTCATCCGTAAGCACCGAAAGGGCAGCAGCACCTGCCCGCAGATATCCCTCCACAACAGTAGCCACCTGTGCCCCGGCATTGATGATGCCTTTTGAGGGTGACCGGCGTTTGAATTCAGCGATGATCCCGGATGAGGCTGGATGTAAAACCGAGCTTGTTAACGAGTAAGTTGCACGCGTAAAAAGAGGTTGTGCTTCCAGTTGACGAAAGGGCTGAAAATTTTTGCGCGCCGCAACTTCTTCTTTCTTATGGGCAATGATCATCTCAAGATAATTCATGGCATCGTGTTATTCCTGATTTACCTCCAACATTAACCGAAAACAGCGTAACGCTCCGCCAGACCGGAGTGCTTCTTCCGATCGGTGGCGTGCAGCCTCAACTGGCTGACTCTGGTCTGCTGCCCAAAGTGCGAGGCTCGCGTTAGCAATCACCACGTCATTTTGTGCTGCACTACCACGCCCCTCTAACACATCCAAAAACGTGCGGGCGGAATTCTCTACAGTTTGGCCACCGGCAATTTGCTTGGGCTGGAGTTTACGAAACCCCAGATCTCCCGGCTCCCACAAATACTCGCCCCGGTTGCTGAACAGCTTCACCCCTCCCGTGAGGGAAACTTCATCATATCCATCTACGGCATGTGCGATGGCAAACGATTTCCCCGTTTGCTGGTACAAATACCCATACTGCCGGGCCAATTCGAGACTAAACACCCCCACAAACTGCCGTGTGGGAAAAGCAGGATTCACCATTGGACCGAGCATATTGAAAAACGTTTTTACGCCGAGCTCTTTGCGGATGGGGGCCACATTTTTCATGGCTGGGTGAAACAGCGGTGCATGCATAAAGCAAATATTAGCACGTGCCATGCTTCGCCTCAGGCGGTCAGCGTCATTTGAAAACTTGTA
>VYLK01000361.1_pt1 | contig 17197 bp, 14 predicted proteins | sample 5114321 | NCBI WGS metagenome assembly VYLK01 (sample SAMN12291792, study PRJNA351875) | freshwater metagenome | isolation source: freshwater lake | place: USA: Michigan, MSU2 Lake | collected 2011-08-16
GCTTGCCCACGATAAACTCAGGCGGCGCATTGATCGCATCGACCGCGAGTAGCCGATTATCGGCATCTAGATGAAAAACGGCAAAGCGCTTCTGCGACGGATCGCCGCGCACAATAGATTGGGTTGCCCCAGTCGACATGCCAGCAATCTGAAGCTTGATGTCATATTGATCAGACCAAAACCAAGGCGCTTCTTCGACGGGCCGGGGCTGACCTAGGATCGCCGCAGCCGCCAATTTCGCCTGCTCCAAAGCATTATGCACGCTTTCAAGCCGACCCCTACGCTGGCCGTAATGAACCAAAGGACGGCTGGCACAATCACCAATCGCGAAAATGGCTGGATCGCTGGTGCGGGCGTCTAGATCGGTTTCGATGCCATCCTCGGCTTTCAGGCCAGCTTCACGGGCCAATTCAGCGTTGGGGATGATACCAATCCCTACCAAAACAAAGTCAGCAGCGATGGTGCGCCCATCTGCCAGCGCCACACCTGAGACGCGATCAGCGCCCTCAATGGCGGTAACTTTGACGTCCGTCAGAATGGTGACCCCGGCATCGCGATGTAATTTCTGGAAAAAGTCTGAAATCACCGGTGGGGCGACGCGGGCCAGTACACGAGGTGCGGCTTCTAAAATGGTCACATCGAGTCCGGCTTTTCGAGCGACCGCTGCAACCTCAAGCCCGATATAGCCTCCGCCAATCACAACAAGCCGCTTTCCAGTCTGCATTTCTTGGCCTAGGCCATCCGCATCACGAATAGAGCGCAGGTAATGCACGCCTTCGAGCTCCGCGCCTGGACAAGGCAGTTCCCGCACCCGCGAGCCCGTCGCCAAAATCAACGCATCGTATGAAAAGACCTTGCCGTCGCGCGTCGTAACTAATTTGGATTCCCGGTTTAGGCTGGTGACTTCGGCATCAAGATGAACTTCCACCTTGTCCTCCGCCCAAGCTTCAAGCGGTTTCAAGATCACCCTGTCCAGCCCCATAGCGCCTGAAAGATAAGCCTTGGACAATGGCGGTCGCTGATAAGGCAGCAAACCTTCATTGCCCAATAAGGCCAAGTGGCCATCATAGCCCCCAGCCCTTAGGCTGGTCGCGGCCTGCGTCGCGGCTTGTCCTGCACCCACAATGACGATCCGACTTAGCATTCTTGAAAATCCATCTTTTCTGTGCCTGCAGCGGCAGCCCTATGCCCAGACAAAGCAGAGGCGAGTAGGCCGTTGTCATAGAATGTCTGACGCGTGCTGTGAAGCCGATCAAAAGCACTTCACGTCTTCCGTCTGCCTCCTGCCTCCGCTAAGTCTAAGCTCAGGCTGGAGCTAGGGTTTTCGCTGCTTGGCCACAGAGGGATTGGGTGCCATGTTTGGCTGGGGTAAGAAGAAAAATCAGGCGCTTGAGGCCGAAACGGCTCCTAAGCTTGACCCTCAGGCCAGCAGTGCAGGCCTGCCAGCGGCCCGCTTTGTCGCAACGGCTTTGGATCTGGACAAACTAAAAGCCGAAATCGGCCCCATTGTTGAAGAGGCTTCTGCCCGTATCACTGGCGTGGTTTATGTCACCACCGACTATGATGAGATGGCCGTACGCGTCACGCTGATGGCAGAGCCTAAAGCGGACCGGGAGTTGGTTTTTATCACGGCGCGCGCAGGTGGCCTGCCACTGGCAGCAAAGCTGGATGGCTTGGCGAGCCTCTCGATTGAAGAATTGGGCGCGGACGGCACTGTCCGCCAGACTTTTGCCATTGCTGTCCCTGCCCCTGAACCAGAGCCCATGCCGGCTGACGTCATCGACAAACTGGTCGATGGGCTGCAACGCTCCTCCACTCGCTTGGCAGAGGGTGTGTCCGCGGTCTTTACAAAGGCCAAGCTAGATCAAGACACTCTGGATGAGCTGGAAGAACTGTTGATCACAGCCGATCTGGGGGCCAGCGCTGCTGCACGCATTCGCGCCGGCATCGCGAAAGACCGCTTTGGCAAAGACATTAGCCCAGAAGAAATCAAGCAAGCCTTGGCAGATGAAATTGCTGCTATCTTGCGGCCTTTTGAAACCGATAGCTCGCCCTTCGATAAGCCAGCAGGAGGTGCCGGGCCTCGCGTTATCTTGTTCGTGGGCGTCAATGGCTCTGGCAAGACCACGACGATTGGCAAAATCGCCCACAATCTAGGCCAAGCAGGCCATAAGGTTATGTTAGCCGCAGGCGATACATTCCGCGCCGCAGCGGTAGAGCAACTCAAAGTCTGGGGTGAGCGCGCCAGCGTGCCTGTGGTCGCGCGCGAGACCGGTGCCGATGCAGCTGGCCTTGCTTTCGATGCTTTGACCCGCGCAAAGGCTGAGGGCATCGATGTCTTGTTGATCGATACAGCAGGCAGGCTTCAGAATAAGACGGAGCTTATGAACGAGCTCGCCAAAGTGGTGCGGGTGATCGGCAAAGTCGATCCCGATGCCCCGCATGAGACTTGGTTGGTATTGGACGCCACCGTCGGTCAAAATGCGATTTCCCAGACCGAAGCTTTCCGGCATGCGGCGGGCATCACGGGCTTGGTCATGACTAAGCTGGATGGAACCGCCAAAGGCGGTGTCTTAGTTGCTGTGACCGAGAAACATAAATTACCGATCCGATTTGTGGGCGTGGGCGAGCAAGCCGATGATCTGCAACCTTTTTCTGCCGATGCGTTTGCCCATGCCCTGGTAGGGCTCAGGACTTTGTAAGATGACTGACGAAACCCACGATCCATCCGGCGCAATTCCGCTGAGTCCCAATACGGTTTTGGTGCGGGGTGGCCTGACCCGGTCGCAACATAAAGAAACTAGCGAAGCCATTTTCCTGACTTCGGGCTTCGTTTACGATTCAGCCAGCGAAGCCGAAGCCCGCTTCAAGGGTGAAGCGCCGGGCTATCTCTACGGCCGCTATGCGAACCCGACGAACCGGATGCTCGAAGAACGCTTAGCGGCTATCGATGGTGCGCAGACCTGCAGGTTAACGGCCAGCGGCATGGCCGCGGTCACTGCAGCCTTGTTAGCGCCGTTGCGTGCTGGGGATCATGTCGTTGCGGGCAAAGCCCTATTCTCGTCCTGCCGCTGGGTGATTGAGACCTTCATGCCGCGCTATGGCATTGAGTTCACCTTGGTCGATTCAACCGACGTCGAAGCGTGGCGCGCGGCCATTCGCCCCAATACGAAAACTTTCTTTCTCGAAAGTCCGAGCAACCCGACCTTAGACATCAGCGATATTGCCGCTGTTGCCAGCTTGGCCAAAGGCTGTGGCGCGAGACTGATTGTCGACAACATCTTTGCTTCACCAATCCTGCAACGCCCGTTTGAACTGGGTGCTGATGTGGTGGTCTATTCCACAACCAAGCACATGGACGGGTCCGGGCGGACTTTGGGTGGCGCGATCCTCGGCTCAACCGCCTTTATGGAAGAACACATCGACCCTTATCTGCGCCATACGGGCCCAGCGATGTCGCCCTTTGTGGCGTGGAATGTCCTTAAAGGCCTCGAAACATTGTCCATGCGGGTTGAGCGCGCTAGCGCTAGTGCCGCCCGTTTGGCCGATGTGATCTCTGCCCATCCTGCGATCACTTATGTCCGTTATCCCCACCGGACCGACCATCCCCAATATGAGTTAGCTAGTCGGCAAATGAAATCTGGCGGCACCCTACTGGCTTTTGAACTTAAAGGCGGCAAGCCGGCAGGGTTTGCGTTTCTTGATGCGCTGCAGATTGTGGATATCTCCAACAATTTGGGCGATTCCAAAAGCCTTGCGACACATCCGGCGACGACGACCCATTATTCGTTTGCGCCAGAGGTTCAAGCAGAACTGGGCGTGACCAGCGGGCTGATCCGCCTGTCAGTCGGCATCGAAGACTGCGATGACTTGGTAAAGGATGTGAAGGCGGCCCTAAACGCTGCCTTAAACGCTACTTTGAGCTAAGGCTTAGTCACGACCTTCGCGGTGACGTTGGGCGAGGACAGCACGCGCGCCATCCTGCACCATCACTTTAATCATGGGATCGGTATCTGCTTCCTCGCGCAATGCCTGCATGGCAACAACAACGATGGTTTGCATCACGCCTTGATCCGGCAAAAAGTCGGAAGCTGTATCATTGAGGTAATGGCAGATTAGATTGGCAGCTTGCCCCAAAGTGATCTTGCGCACAGTGCCAGCAAGACCGCGAATTTCGTGGGCATTATTCCACATGATGTCACGCCCACCGAGCACTTTAGCCTGCAAAGCGTCTTGCAATTCTTGCAATAGACGACGCACTTCATCATCGATAGGCGGAATAATCTCTTCCAAAGCCGCATTGGCTTTCCGGTAAGCCTCAGGGGTCAGCATGCGCGAGGCTGGGCCACCCATTTTCCGTTGTAGGCGAAAACTCGGAGCGATCAGTTCAACAGGGTTCTCAACGCTCATGCCGTTTCTTCTTTCGATTCGTTAGATTGGTCGGCCTTCGCCTTAGTGTCTGACTTGCGGCGCAAAGCTCCACCGTAGTCTTTGCCAGCGCCACCACCACGGCGACGACAGGGCCCGGTGTAGGTCGACGTTTTCACGAAGGACCTTGGCCGGTCGATGACTGCGACAATGCGGTCGAGGAGGGTTTTCGCCGAGATCGGCTTTGCCACCAATTCGTTCACACCCGAATCCCGCGCGGCGGTAACTTTCGTACGCTCTGTATGGCCGGTCATCATAATGATGGGCACAAATGGGAATGGGCTGTCTTCCGCCGTCCGGATCATCTGGGTGAATTCCAGCCCGTCGATCGGGAACATGTTCAAGTCGACAATCACAATGTCAGGCACGCCTGCGCGCATCACTTCCATCGCGTCAGCCCCATCGCTGGCTTCTTTAACAATGCCGATGCCAACCCCGCGCAGAATTGCCACGACAATCGACCGCATGTGGGGATTGTCATCAACGACCAGCACGTGAAGAGAGTTTAGGCCTGCCATTCAATCGGGTTCCGGATATCCACCGATGGTAAAAACTAACCCAGCTTTGTCGCAAGATAGTTAAATGGAGATTACCAGTATCTGCGAAATGGAGCCTTTTTTGCTAAATTCTGCCGTTGAATGCGCCGAATACCTCAATCGACCTATCAGCGTGCAAACTGCGCTTGGCTTGGGACTGTCGGAAACTCAAGACTGACAGCTCCGCGCATCGTCGATTGACTGGGTCGGAAGACGGGAAGGCCGCGTTCAACAGGTAAAGAAACCTTTCGACCGTCTGCAAATACGGCCTGCCCTGAAGCGACACCCTTAAACGCAATGCCAGTCAATTTTGGGATTGCCAGAGCCAACGGGCCTGCCCGACCAATTGCTTTTGTATAGTCTGTAACAGAATTGGAAACTGCGTTTGCGGGAATGGTTCGGCTTAATGGCACGACTGGCTCCAAGTTAAGCATAAGTTCTCCCCGTGGCGAAGATGCAGGCATTTCCACCTTGCCCTGCCGGAGCATGGTCATGTCTGGCATCGTCAGGATTTTGCCCTTTGAATCCAATTGAATAGGTGTTCGAACCGACCCTAAAGCATAGACCATCCGTGGTCGGATATTGGTCTCGGCGGACTTGATCAGATACTCCAGATAGAACCCGTCACGATCCTGAGGTGGCAAACCAAGATAAAGATCATAATAAGGGAATAACTTCTTGACCGGAAGTTGGCGAACACTTTCGCTTGAGGCCGTTTGTGCCTGAGCGGTCAAGACCAGACTGAGTGCTGCAAGCGAGAAACCGAGGAGGGAGGCGTTGGTTGGTATTGTCATGCAAGCAGCCTGCGCATGGCCAAGCTGTCTGTCACCTTAAATTTCGGTAAGCCATCAAATGAAGGCAGTAAGAACCTGTCTGCGAGCTATGGGCCGCCACTTGTACAGTGGTGGCCCATCGCCGGAACGATTGTCTTATTTGGCGGGCTTGCGGAATAGAAGTGTCATCCGGTCGCTTTCGCCAATTGCCTTGTATTTCGCATTGTCGAAACTAGGATTTGCTGGTTGGCCACTTGGAGCCGTCTGCAAGGTGGGCGGCAGGGTCCACACGCCGAACGGGTGGTCCTTCGTGTCTTTCGGGTTGGCGTTGAGTTCTGATGCGGCGACAAATTCAAAGCCAGCCTGCCGCATTTGTGCAATCACCCAATCCTGACGAATATAGCCAGAACCTGCATTCTGCGGCCGACGAGGGTCACCGCGATGCTGTTCAATCGCCACAAGCCCACCGGGCTTCAGCGCGCTAAACATCGACTTCAAGGCATAATCCTTGATATTCTGCAGCACAAAGCCGTGGAAGTTCCGTGAGCTGATGATCAAATCGACACTATTTGGGGCCGCAAGCAATTTATCGGAATTCGCCGCAAACACGCCGACTTCAAGCGTACCATAGAGAGCCGGATTATCTTGATAGCGCTTCAAATAACGGTCGCGTCCCGCCTTTTGTGCGTCGCTCATCTTGTCGGGATCGCCAGAGGTGACGATCAACTTGCCACCGCCAGCTGCCAAATAAGGGGCCAAGAGATCGGTCCAATAGCCAGCGCCGGGTCGGATCTCAGCCACGGTCATGTTTGGCTTCAGGCCCCAGAAAGCAAAGGATTCGACTGGGTGACGAACGCCGTCACGTGCGCGGTCTTCCGGGGTCCGCCAAGAACCATCGACAACGGCTTGCGCGGTCAAACCTGCTGCTGGGGCAGCGGCTTTTGGTTTGGCGCCGGCAGGGCCTGCCACAGTTGGGGTGGCGCACAGGGCGCCGAGGACGATCGCGCTGACCGCAAACAGGGAATTTCGGACATTACGCATAATCTATCTCCTTCAACCGACGAGAAGCACAGGCACCTGTGATTCACCATGAGTCGGGCTTGTCGTGAGCCTGCCATGTCGCCTAAGCGGCAGGAAAAGTCGAGGGTGCAAGACGCGATTCACAGATTTGTGAGGCCGGGCAGCTAATCTTTTTTCTTTTTTTGGGGCGGCACCACCCAATCAGGTTTGTTAGGATTGGCCTTTGTGGGCGGCGGGGATTTTTTGGCAGGGCTAGCTTTAGGCGCAGCCTTATCACGATTGCTGGACTTTGCCGTGCTTGTGGCTTTCTTCTTCGGGTCCGCCTTGGCTTCTGGGCGGCTTCTGTTTCGGGTCGAGGTGCGGCTCGTCGTTTCAGTATCGGCTGCCTTGGCCTTTGATTTTGCCTTGTTGGCCGGTGCTTTTGCTGCAGTTGGTTCAGGGGTCGTGCCGCGTGAGGAGCGCCGCGAATTTTCAGCGGGCTCTGACGCCTTAGTTTTTGCCTCCTCTACCGGAGCTGCGGCCCCGCCCGAACGCGTACGCGACTTTGTTGAAGCGGTGGCAGGGGCGGTCGGTTCGGTGGCCTTTGGCGCAGTCGGTGTCGCATTGCGCTGACGTGGCCGCAAAGCCGTTGGGGTCTGCGTGCTGGCGGGCTCAGTTGTTGCCTTTGGCTTAGCTTCAGACGTGGGCGGTTGTGGCGGAGCAACATCGGCTGGCTTGGCCCCTGCGGCATCGGACCGCGCGGCGGCCGGTGCAGAGGCTGGCGTCGATCCTGGTGTAGGTTCCTTCTTCGCCGTCGAACCCCGCCGGACACTAGCCGGCGGTGGTGGGGCTGGCGGTGGTGGAGTTTTAGTTTGTGGCCCCTCAGGCGTGGAACGTACTGCGGTAGCTGGCGTGACAGCAACGCTTGCCTTGGGTTCAACCTCGGGAGCGGGAACCTGGCCATCTGGCTTTATGTCGACGTCTGCAACCACGGGCGGTGGTGGTGGCGGGGGAGGCGCGCCACGACGCCCGCGCCGAGGCGGCGGTGGCGGACCCGGAATGATGGTCACTGGGATTTGGTCCGCAGTCGGTCGCGATGACGCCAAGCCAATTCCAGTTGCGTCCAAAGGCTTACGGAAGCGCAAAGTCATACGATCGCTTTCGCCAATCTCATCATAGCGCCTGCGGTCAAACCCGGGGTCATCGATCTGACCGATTGGCGAGGTCCGCGAAACCGGGGGCAATGTCCAAACCCCAAAAGGATGGTCCTTAGTGTCGGCAGGATTGGCATTAATCTCTGCTCCACCGATAAACTCAAACCCTGCTTCGCGAGCCAATTGGATCACATAATCCTCGCGCACATAGCCATCGCGTGCCAAGGGGTCTTGTGGCTCGTCTGTGCGTCCACGATGCTCTTCAATCCCCAGAATGCCACCTGGCTTCAGGACGGTATAAAAGTCTGCGAAGGCTTTCTCCGTCCAGCCCTGAGCCATCCAATTGTGGATGTTGCGGAAGGTCAGCACCTTATCGACGCTATTTGGAGCCGCCATCAACATCGATCGGGGGCCAAAAGGCACAACCGTAACGTTACCAAAGACCGCTGTGTCAGCAGCGAAGCGGGCGCGATAGGCGTCAACCATCTGCCGAACGACTAGGGAGTTAGAAGCGGCGGCATCAAAGTGACCGACGATCAGCTTACCTTCACCCTGCCTCAAATAAGGACCAAGTATTGAGGTATACCACCCCTGCCCCGGCCAAATCTCCACCACGGTATCGCTAGCGCGCACGCCAAAGAATTGCAGGGTCGCTTCTGGATTGCGCCAGCGGTCACGCTGGACATCAATGCGTTGGTCCGTTTTGAGAGCTCGACGCAAGGCCTCCCGCGAGCGTTCGTCTAAAGGCGGAACCGGATTAGCGGGTGGCAGAAAGACTGACGTTGGCCCAGTTGTAGGCTGGCTTTCAGAGGCCTGGGGATCAGGAACTTGCGCACTGGCAGACACAATGCCGCTTAAGGCCATGATGCTGGCAGTTCCGGCGAGTGCCCAAGCGCGAAATGTCATGCGCCTATTTCTCCCTTAGACTACCGGCAACAAGCTTTGAAGTGAGCCAAAGCGAAACTCAAGGGGGCTAGCCTATCCCAATTTACGTTACGGGCTCAAGTCTTAAGGACATGAAACTCCTGTCAGAATTTGGACAGCTACCCCTTGCACAGTCAAAAACTCGCTCCCAACTAGTCTGTGCGGTGCCGACAAACGGGCCGCATGGATCGCCACCGGGCTCATCAGCGCGGCTCTCCACTTGGCTTTTAGAGCAAGGGGCGTGCCGAGCGAGACGGTGAGGATTCGCTGGGTGCGCGGCCTATGTTCCGCGTGTTTTACCTGTCGCTTCTAGGAGGACAAAATGCGTACTATCGACTTAACCCCCCTCTATCGCACCATCGTTGGCTTTGACCGCATGGCCCATTTGATCGAAACCGGTGCCCGTTTGGATACGGCAACGGGCTGGCCGCCTTACAATATCGAACAGACTGGCGAAGACGCCTATCGCATCGAATTGGCGGTCGCGGGCTTTGGTCCCGATGATCTGTCAATTGAGCTGAAGGAGGGACTGCTGACTGTCACCGGCAAAAAAGCCTCCAGCGAAGAAGGTCGCAACTTCTTGCATCGCGGCATTGCTGAGCGCGGCTTTGAACGCCGCTATCAATTGGCTGACCATGTCCGCGTCACCGGTGCCAACCTTGAGCACGGGATGTTGAGCCTGTCTTTGGTGCGCGAAGTGCCAGAGGCTTTGAAGCCCCGCAAGATCGCCATCAATGTCGGCGCTGCGAGCTCGAGTGCTAATGACGCACCGCTCATTGAAGGCGAAGCCAAGGCCGGCAAAGCCGCGTAATCTATCCAGATACCTGATGGGTCCTGCTAGGGCCCATCAGGCCATTAGGTTCAGCAGATTGCGTCAGCTGTATAAGAGATACGGCCCGCGATCTGCTTTGAACAGCTTGAGGGGCTGCTGCCAATCTTTGACCAGCTCTTGCCAAGGCGTGCCCGCCTCCAATGCTGCCCACAGAGCTTCGCTGCCATAGACCTTATTGAACAATTGGCGTGTGGAAGCTGTACTGCCCGATATCGGCGCTTTGGCCGCACGGGCCACGATTTCAGCGCATAGAGCCATGGCAACAGCCATCAAATCCGTCTGCCCATTTGGATCAATGATCAGCTCCACGCCGCCAAACCCCGGCTTCATTTGGCTTTGATAGGGCTTAAATCGGATATCTTTAAAGCCCTGCCGCTTTAGATCGTGCGCTAAGGCGTGGCCATCGATGCCCGGCCCTGCCGCATAGTGGAACGGCTTTGAAGTACCAATCCCGATATCTACTTGCTTAAGCTCGCCTAAAATGCCGGTGGCGGCGCAATAAAAGGGCGATTCCCAAGTTGGAATATTGGGACTGGTCGCCACCCAGTTCAGGCCCGTATCAGCCCAATTCATTCGCCGCTCCCAGCCAGCCATTCTCACGACTGAAAGTTCAGGGGCTTTCGCGACCCAGCCCTTCGCCACAGCCATCTTAGCCAGTTCGCCGATGGTTAGACCGTGCAGATAAGGCACGGGCACCTGACTGACAAAGGACTCAAACCCCGGCAACAAGGGCGGGCCTTGCATGCGTAAGCCACCGAGGGGGTTAGGCCGGTCGAGCACAACAAAAGCCTTTCCTGCTTCGCCGCACGCCTCCATCGCAAGGATCATAGTGGAAATATAGGTGTAGCTGCGCACACCGATGTCTTGGATGTCGAATACCAACACATCCACGTCCTCCAGCATGGCTGGCGTGGGTTTGCGGTGTTGACCATAGAGGGAGTAAGCGGGCAGTCCGGTTATTGCATCTTGCGCATTGGCCACGTGGTCGCCAGCCTTCGCGCGCGTATCCAACCCGTGCTCTGGCCCAAATAAGGCTTTCAGGCGCGGCCCGAGGCCCTGTTGCAAGACCACGCGTGACAGGGTGCCACTTTGATCCACGCTCGTTTGATTGGTGATGAAGCCAACGCGCTGACCGTCCAAGGCCAAAAAACCAGACTGAGCCAATTGATCAATCCCGAGCTTTACGTTTAGTCGACTGGAATAGCGCTGCCACAGCGCCCCACTGCCTGCGCACCCGGGCAGCAGCATACTCGCAGCACCCACGGCGGCCGATTGAAGAATGTTGCGACGATCCATACCCAAATATCCGTCTCGAACTGAAGGGTGGGCGTTGGCCCACAGCCTGTCTGTTGAATGTGGCGTCAATTGGCCAGCTTGGCCTTGACCGAAGCGTACAATTAAACGGATGATTGGCCCAGCAAAACAAGATCGCAAATCAACATGTTTCTGGGAGCTACGCGCCAATGTTCAAGTTCAAACCGATTTTCGCCGCCCTGGCGATCAGCACGAGTCTGCTGGCATTTAGCGGATGCGCGACAAGCCAGTCGCCGAGCGCTAGCGTCGCGAGCCTACCGCCTTCGGTCTTGCCAGACCGCATCGCGGCCATGCGGACTGTTTTGCAAGATGGTGTCGACAAGAAGGTGACGGGCGGATTCTCTGCGGCCTTGGTGGATTCCTACGGGCGTATTGAAACCACCTATGTTGGCCTAGCCGACATTGAAACGGGCAAGCCCGTGACTTCAGACACGGTGTTTCGTATTTATTCAATGACCAAGCCGATCACCGCAGTTGCCATTATGATGTTGGTCGAAGAGGGCAAAATTGATCTGGACGCCCCTGTCGCAACCTATATCCCTTCGTTTGCCAAGACCGTTGTTTATGTCAGCGGCGATACGCTGGAGACCTTGAAGACCGAGCCCGCGGTTCGCCCCCTCACGGTGCGCGATCTGATGCGGCAATCGGCAGGCATCCCTTGGTGGGGCCCTACAAAGCCGGTTGAGCGCTTATATGCCATGAATGGGATTGAACGGGCTCCGGGCGAAGTTGTACCCGGTTTCAAAGGCCCACGTGTGGCAAACTTACAAGATTTGGCTGACCGGGTGGCCGCCACCCCTTTCACCAACCAACCTGGTGAAACTTGGACTTATGGCATCGCCATTGACGTCCTAGGCCGTGTGGTCGAAGTTGCTTCAGGCCAAAGCCTTGGCACCTTCTTTAACGAGCGCATCTTCACACCCTTGGGCATGAAGCATACGGCCTTTCAGGTTCAGCCGGGCGATCAAGAAAATCTCGCGAACGTCTATTTCGCGGTTTCAAAAATCAAGCCGCCCGCCGGCGGCATTGATAGCTACGTCAAGAGCCTTAAAGACGTGCCCATGCATGAGGCCCTGCGCCCTGCCGACCCACCAGCCAAAAGCCCATTTCAAGCCCCTGCCCGAATTGAGTTTGGTGGCGCGGGTCTGGTTGGCACTTTGAACGACTATGTGCGCTTTGCCCGCATGATTGCTGGCCAAGGCGAATTAGACGGGGTGCGCATCCTCAAAGCTTCCTCGATTGCGGAAATGGGCAAGGACCAGCTGGGTCCGAAGGCCAACGCAAATCTCATAAAGCAGGGCTATAGCTATGGCTTGGGCTTTGGCACCGTGCTCGACTCCAATCTTTACCCGACTGGGGCACCCGTCGGCACGATGTTCTGGGGCGGCGCAGCGGGCACCCAATTCTGGGCCAATCCACAAACCAAAGAGGCCGGCGTATTGATGACGCAAGTCCTTGGCGATTATCTTCGCACCTATCAAGTCAACGCTGCCCGGGCCGCCAACGGCTTGCCTGTGCAATAAAGGCGCTACTTCCGCTGCCTTGGGTGCAGGGCAGCGGAACCTGCGGCACAAGCCGCCAACCTGATTGACCCACGCCTGTCAGGGCGACACACTCGCGCCATGCACGATCCCCATGCCGCCGCCCCGACTCGCCATCTCTCTGTCCCTTATGTGATCTTCATCGCCGTCGGCATGGTCGTAGGCGCGGGCATTTTTAAGTCTCCGGCTCTGGTTGCTGAAAATGCGGGAAGTGAGTGGGCCGTCTATGGCGTTTGGATCTTAGGTGGCCTGATCTCCTTGATGGGAGCCCTATGCTATGGCGAACTATCAACCGCCTATCCCAGCCCCGGCGGCGATTATTATTTCCTGACCAAAGCCTATGGCCCAAGCTTTGGCTTTTCCTTTGCCTGGGCGCGTTTTTCCATCATCAACACAGGCTCTATTGCCCTTTTGGGCTTTGTCATTGGTGATTACCTCAACCTGGTTTGGAATTTAGGCCCACACGGGCCCGCCTTGTTCGCCTTGGTTAGTGTCGTGGTGATGACCCTCTTCAATTTGCGGGGCACCAGTGGTGGCAAGGGGGCAGACTATGCGATCACCAGCCTCGAAGTCATCGGCCTCTTAGCCTTAGCCGCAGCTGCGGCTTGGCTGGTCATCCAAGCGATACCGCCTGCGACGACAGGCCCCGGGCACAGCCCAAATGCCGCTGGCATTGGCTATGCGCTTGTCTTTGTGCTGTTGGCTTTCGGGGGGTGGAGTGAAATGTCGACCCTATCGGCCGAAATCAAGAATCCTAAAAGCGGCCCCGAACACGGAATGGTGCAGGCCCTTCTAGGTTCGGTCGTGATCATTACCCTTTTGTACCTCATAGCGAATTGGGCACTCTTGCGGGGGCTAGGCGTTGAAGGCTTAGCACAGTCCAAGGCCCCGGCCGCGGACCTGATGGCCCGCGCCTTTGGACCTCAAGCCGGGATCGTTCTAGCCATCGCAGTGGCGGCAGCAGCCATCACCTCCATTAACGGAACTGTTATTGTCGGCGCACGCACCACCTTTGCAGCCGCACGCGAACGCACCGGCCTAAACTGGATCGGATCCTGGGATGGCAAGCGCGGGATACCCGCCAACGCCATCATTGCCCAAGGAATTGTCTCCATTGGCTTGGTTCTTCTTGGGGCCACCTACCAAGGTTTTGCTACCCTAGTAGATTACACCGCCCCTGTTTACTGGGCGTTCCTCACAGCAAGCGGCTTGGCCGTTATCGTATTACGGCGGAAAATGCCCGATCAGCTACGACCATTCAAAGTGCCGCTCTATCCCATCCTACCATTGGCTTTTGCCACCAGCAGCGCACTGATGCTGTGGTCTTCATTGAACTATGTGAAGGTTGGCGCGTTGTTTGGTTTGGCAGTCGTCGGCGTCGGGATCATTCTGGCGGTGATCACGAAGCCTCAAAAATGAACTGCATGAATGGTGTTGGACACCACACCAATCAACCAGTCCAAACCGGCTAACGCCATGCCAATGCCGAGAGGTGCCACCGCCAAGCTCACCAAGAAGAAACCAAACGAGATCAGCGCCATCAAGCCATCGCGCTGTAGCAAAGCAATCGCCAACGCCGCAATGCTCATACCCGGAGGCCAATTGCCCAAAGGAATCGGCAAGGTGAGAATGCCGGCTAAGATCAAGGTCTGAATTCCAAACCAAATCGTGACAGGTTTCTGGGTCAGAAACTGAAAACGCGGCTGTACCAACTTCTCAATCTTCAATAAGGTCGGCAACGACACGTCGATACATTTGCGAAACGTAGCAGGCTCAATCTTCAGATCACCAACTCGCCTGGGAATCCAAGGCGTGCCGGCGCCAAAAATCATCTGCAACGCTGGGGCTACCAGCAAAATTCCGAATATCGTCGAAACACCGGGCACATTTGGAATGCAATTGGGCAAGGCAAGTATCAACAGAAGTAGGCCAAAGGCCCGCCCGTCCAGACGTGTCAAAACATCGCGCACGGCGATTTGCTCTTCACCTGGAAAGGCATCGTGCAACTCTTTGAGCAAGTCTGATGTCTTAGGCGGCAGGGCAGCTCGCACGTTATTCAATCCAATCGGCAGCCCGTGTGGCGCTCGCCCCGGTATGTCGGGCGCAATTTGGGCAGAACAAGGGCCGGGCCTGTACAAAGTCTCAGACATTTGGCCAGTTTATAGAGGCTAAGCTTCACGTTTACGTTAGCAATCGTGGTTAAGCACGCCTTTTTACTTTCGCGACCGCTTTGGCCTTGGCGAGCAGACCTTGCACACCAATTCCCGAGCCTGCTTTCAAATCTGTCGTATAATCGCGGATGATGCCGTCAGCACCAACAATCACAAAACTGGGCACCCACTTTATGCCCCAAGCCTTATAAGCGGAACTGTCATCATCAATCGCGACCGGGAAGCTATAGCCCTTTTCGGCAAAGAATGGTGCCAAACCGCCCCAACGGCCGTAACGCCCCCGCGTATGAATGCCGACGAATTGGAGCTTGCGGTCTCGCGAGATCAGGCGATTGAGCTCTACAACATCATCGACATCGGCCAAACAATCGGGGCACCAAATCCCCCAGAAGTGCACAATTGTGGTCTTGCCGCGAAAGTCTGCTTGCGTCAGTCGGCCACCACCAAAACGTTCGAGATTGGTCGCAGGTGCCGCTTGACCGATCAAATCATAGGTGCGCGGTCGACGATCCACGGGTGCGGCGGGGGCCGGTTGAGCTTCCGCATCGAGTGCGACGGTGGTGGCGAGCGTGCCGGCGGCTAAGCCGGTTAAAGCATCTCTGCGTGTCATGTTTTTCATGTAGCCAATCTGATCGAACGGATGACTGTTGCCAAGACGTAATTTCAAGCTGATCCCACAAATTCGCGGACTTTGCCTACAAATCTTGCAGCGCCGCGCGGCGATTTGAAGGCCCAAGCGTGGTCAATGATCTCGCCCTTTGCATCGACCAGTAAGACAAGCGGGGTTCCAGGCACCCCAATCGACTGCGCCACACGCTGGGTGCGATCATCTACAATCGGAATGGCTACTTCTTGAGGCCGACTTGCGGCCCAAACCGGCAAACTGGGTCCATCCCTTGGTGCCCTACCGATATGGACACTTAAGAGGTCAAAGCGTGGGTTGGTTCCTTGCTGTGGCTTTAAGGCGCGGACAACTTCATCCCAATGCGCCTCATCAATCCGGCAGGGCCCACACCACAGTCCCCAGAAGCGCAAGACCGCTGGGCGGCCCAAGGTGGCGAGATTGATGCCGGTGCCATCGATCAAGCTGGCGGGAACCGAGGGCAGGCGTTGCCCGTGCAAAGCAGTCGCAGGGTCCTTTCGGCACCCCGAAAGGGCTAGGGCCCCGAAAGCTGAGACTGCAAAGGCGCGCCGATCCATCCGTGATAAAACCCTTATCTGCTGGCAGATCTAACGGACTTTGCTTAAGCGGACATGAAAACGGCGGCATAGCTGAAGCCATGCCGCCGCCATAACTTGCCCGCCAAACTGGGGCGAAGGCTTAGTAGATTTCGAACAAGCCAGCAGCGCCCATGCCGCCACCGATACACATGGTGACAACACCCCACTTCACATTCTGACCAGCCGCCTTACGACGACGACCTTCCAACAGGATGTGACCGGTGCAGCGTGTGCCCGTCATGCCGAATGGGTGACCAATAGCAATCGAGCCGCCGTTTACATTGTACTTTTCAGGATCGATGCCCAAGCGGTCACGCGAATAGAGGCACTGGCTGGCGAAAGCTTCATTCAGCTCCCACAGGTCGATGTCGTCGACTTTCAAGCCATGGCGCTCCAACAAACGGGGCACCGCGAACACTGGGCCGATGCCCATTTCGTCGGGCTCGCAACCTGCAACTGCGAAGCCTGCAAAGCGGCCGAGTGCTTCAACACCGCGCGATTGTGCAGCCTTAGCTTCCATCAGAACAACAGCAGCAGCGCCGTCCGACAATTGGGAAGCGTTGCCTGCAGTGATGAATTTGTCTGGACCACGGACTGGCTTCAAGGAAGCCAAGCCTTCCAAAGTCGTGTCTGCACGGTTGCATTCGTCACGGTCGACAATCACGTCTTTGATCGTGGTTTCACCAGTTGCTTTGTCCACGACTTTCATCTTGGTGGCCATAGGGACGATTTCATCATTGTACAGGCCAGCTGCTTGGGCAGCCGCGATGCGCTGTTGGCTGCGCAGCGCATATTCGTCTTGATACTCGCGGCTGATATTGTAGCGCTCTGCCACGATGTCGGCGGTCTCAATCATTGGCATCCACAAGGCTGGCTTGATGTTGAGCAGGTGCTCTTCCTGGTAGTGCGATAAGTTCATCGAACCGCCCATTTGTACCAGCGAGATCGACTCAACGCCGCCACCGATCGCGCAGTCAGCGCCACTTTGGGTGATGTAGTTTGCGGCCATCGCAATGGTCTGCAGACCTGAGGAGCAAAAGCGGTTCACGGTGGTGCCCGAGGTGGTCACGGGGCAGCCAGCCCAAATGGCGGCGTTACGTGCGACGTTTGCGCCGGTTGCGCCTTCAGGTTGGCCAGCACCGATATAAACGTCCTCAACCAAGCCAGGCTCGATGCCAGCGCGCGCAATTGCGTGCTTAATGGCGTGACCGGTCATGGCAGCACCATGGGTCATGTTGAACCCGCCACGCAAAGACTTGGCAAGGCCCGTACGGGCGGTAGATACGATTACGGCTTCACGCATA
>VYLK01000365.1_pt1 | contig 17161 bp, 15 predicted proteins | sample 5114321 | NCBI WGS metagenome assembly VYLK01 (sample SAMN12291792, study PRJNA351875) | freshwater metagenome | isolation source: freshwater lake | place: USA: Michigan, MSU2 Lake | collected 2011-08-16
GCCGGCGCGGCCGCGAGCACCGCCCGGCGCCCGCGCGGCTGCTGCAGGTGGCCGACCTCGAGCTCGACCGTGAACGCATGCAGGCGCGCCGCGGCGGCCAGGCGCTGGTGCTCACCGCGCGCGAGCTTGCGCTGCTGGAGCTGTTGATGAGCACACCCGGCCGGCTCTTCAGCCGCGAGCGCATCCTGGCCAACGTGTGGGGCACGCACGAAGACCCGCTGACGAACATCGTCGACGTCTACATCCGCCGCCTGCGCAGCAAGATCGACGACGGGCAGGCCGTGCCGCTGATCCACACACTGCGCGGCCTGGGCTACAAGCTGGAAGACCCGCGCACGGCGGGCTGAAACACGCGAAACGCAGCGCGGCTCAGCGCGCCACCCACCCCCCGCACACCGGGAACACCTGGCCCACGAAACAGTTGGCCGCGGGGCTGCAGAGGTAGGCCGCGAACATCGCGTCTTCACGCGCGGCCACCAAGCGGCCCAGCGGCACCTCACGCGCCAGCCGCTCCTGGAAACGCGGGTTGGCCTGCACCTCCGGCGGGAAGTAGGTGGGGTTGTCGACGAAGTTCTGCGCGATGGCGTTGACCTGCACGCGCTGCGGCGCGAGCTCCACACCCACGGCCTGCACGTAGGCCAGCTGCGCGCCGCGTGCGGCGCTGTAGCTGCTGGCGCGCTTCATGCCGCGAAGGGCCGAGGCGCTGCCCATCACCAGCACCTTGCCACCGCCGCGCTGCACCATGCCGGGCACCGCGGCCCGTACCAGGCGGGGCAGGGGGTCGACGAGTGCGGCGAAGACCTCGCGCCATTCGGCATCGTCCACCTCCACAGCCGGCGTGGTGGGCGCCTGCAGCGCGAGGTTGGCCACCAGCACGTCGATGGCGCCGGCCGCGGCCACCACCTCGGCCGCCGCGTGCGGCGCGCTCAGCGCGGCGGTGCTGGCCACGACCACTGCGCCCTGCTCGGCGAGCACCTCGCACAAGGCCGGGCCCATGAAAGCATCGGCCTGCGTGACGAGCACGCGCAGGCCGTGCAGCGGTGCGGGGACGGTGGCGGTGTGGGGCAGCGATGGCATGGCTGGGGTCCTGGTCGAAGGTCGCAGTGCAGCAGGCGAGACGCTGGATCCTAGGGTGGCAGATCCCGGCCTCAAAGGCCGGCATCGCGAAGTCGGCTATACTACGCAGCTCAGTCGCGGGGTGGAGCAGCCTGGTAGCTCGTTGGGCTCATAACCCAAAGGTCGCAAGTTCAAATCTTGCCCCCGCAACCAAGAAAATAGCAGCCAGACCAACGAGCTGGCTGCAAAACGGAAGCCACCCAACAGGGTGGCTTTTTGTTTTCTGACAGGTTTCGTGACGGGCTCCGTGACGGGCCAGATCGAGGGCGATCTTGGCGGGTCGGCACGCATACGCCTCTGCCGCGAATCGCCGCCCGGGTCGCGTTTTCCGTTTTCCTGCTGCTGCTTTTTCTGGTTGCCGGTTGCCGGTGCGGTGTTCGGCGCCTATGCGTGCGCCGGGCTGCTCCACCCAACCTACGGCGACGGGGCCGAGCGCAGGTGGGCGAGACCGCTGCATTCTTTCTGGGTGAGGTCCTCGATCACGTGCAGTCAACAGCCCTGAACCGGCGGCCTGCCCGGCGTCGAAATCGTCAGGGTTCAGCGCGTGCAGTCGAGCGCTTCAAGCACGCGCGGTCAGGCGGACGGAGGAGTTACTCGACCTGAAACCTCGACATGTCGCGGCGCAACGGCGCCGCTTAGCTGTCTAGCGCTTGATCTCTTCGTCCATCAACGTACTCATGGGGCATTCCTCTCGACGGCAACCCCTGAGCAGATTTTTGTTGGGTCCATACAGATCAGCCCAGCGTTTTGCAGACCTCCCTTGGCGGCCTTGCGCGCAAGCGCCCGCCTGCAGGCGCTTCAAGACTGAGAAGCCGCGTCGCTGAACAGCTCGAACAAGACCCCGCGCAGCCAGCGGTTGGCCGGTGAGCGGTGGTACTTGGCGTGCCAGAAGACGTTGATCGCGATGTCGGGCAGCTGGGCCGGGTGCGGCTGCTTGGCCAGCCCGAAGGCCTGCAGCAGCCGGTCGGCCAGCCTCTCGGGCACGGTGGCGATGAGGTCCGAGCCCTGCAGGATGTGGCCCACGCTCACATAGTGCGGCACCGTCAGCTGGATGCGGCGCTCGATGCCGCAGCGCTGCAGCAGCTCGTCCACCTTGCCGTGCCCGGTGCCGGCCGACACCACCATCAGGTGCTCGGCGGCCGAGAACTCCGCCAGCGTGAGCTTGCGGCGCGCCAACCGGTGGCCCTGGCGCATCAGGCACACATAACGCTGCATGAACAGGCGGCGCTGGAAGAAGCCGGCCTTCAGGTGCGGCAGCAGGCCCACCGCGGCGTCCACCTTGCCGGCTTCGAGTTCGTCACGCAGGTTCACGGCGGTGTTGCGCACGGTGCTCAGCGTGACGCCGGGCGCCTCGCGCCGCAGGCGCTCGATCAAGGCGGGCAGGAAATAGATCTCGCCGATGTCCGTCATGCCCAGCGTGAAAGAGCGCTGCGCCGTGGCGGGCTCGAAGCTGGTGCGCTGGTTCACGCCGCTGTGGATCATGGCCAGCGCATAGCTCACCGATTCGGCCAGCTGCTCGGCATAGGGCGTGGGCTGCATGCCCTGGGGCGTGCGCAGGAAGAGCTCGTCGCCCAGCAGCTTGCGCAGCTTGGCCAGCGAGTTGCTCACCGCCGGCTGCGAGACCCCCAGGCTCTCCGCCGCCTTCGAGACCCGCCGGTCGACCAGCAGCTGGTTGAAGACGACCAGCAGGTTGAGATCCAGCTCGTGCAGTTCCATGCCTTGCAGCGGATGCGCTGCCCATCACCGTAAGTGATACGGCTTATATCTGAAATCCCATTGGCTGATTGCCTGGCAAGCCCAAACATGGGGGCCATGGAAGTGTTGGTGCAACCGCTGCAGCGGGTGATCGATGTCGAGCCGGGGGCCAACCTGCTGGACGCGCTGTGCCATGCGCAGGTGCCCATGTCCTACAGCTGCCGGGCAGGGCGCTGCGGCACGTGCCGCTGCCGCGTGGTGGCCGGCGAGGTGCTGGACAGGGGCGGCGCGCAGCAGAACCCGCTGAACGGCCGCGAGCAGCACGTGCTGGCCTGCCAGACCTACCTGACCGGCCCCTGCACAATAGAGATCGAAGAGCCCGACGAGATCGTCGTGCACCCGGCGCGCATCCTCAAGGCCACCGTGCAGGCGGTGGAGGTGCTCACGCACGACATCCGGCGCCTCGTGCTGCAGCCGGCCAAGCCGCTGGCGTTTTCGCCGGGGCAGTACGCGCAACTGCAGTTCACGCCCGAGCTCGCGCGGCCCTATTCAATGGCTGGCCTGCCGGGCGACCCGACGCTGGAATTCCACGTGCGTGTGGTGCCAGGCGGGCGGGTGTCGGGCCATATCGCCACCGCGCTGAAACCGGGCGACACGGTGCGCGTGAGCGGGCCACTCGGCAGCGCCTACCTGCGCACGAAACACAACGGCCCGATGCTCTGCGTGGCTGGCGGCACGGGCCTCGCACCCATCCTGTCCATCCTGCGCGGCGTGCTCGCGCAGGGCATGCGCAAGCCAGTGCACCTGTACGTCGGTGTGCGTTCGCCGCGCGATGTTTATGGGCTGGCAGAACTGACCGAACTGGCGCGCCAGCACCCGGCCCTGCGCTGGCAGGTCGTCGCCACCTCGGGCGTGGACCCGCGCGCGCCACAGGGGCTGCGCCCAGGCCTGGTGACCGACGCCATCGTGCAGGATCTCGGCCCCCTGGAGGGCTGGCGCGCCTACCTCTGCGGCTCACCGCCGATGGTGGAAGCAGCCTCCGTGCTGGTGCGGCAAAAGGGCATCGCCGCGGCCCACATCCACGCCGACGCCTTCTACACGCAAGCCACCTGATGGAGCGCGCCATGCCTGCAGCCGCACCCACACCCACACCTGACACCCAGCGCAAGCGCGCCGCCTACTACGAGCGCATCGCCCAGCAGCACATGGCGCCGCTGTGGGAGGTGCTGCACGCGCTGGTGCCGCCGCAGCCGCAGCCGCAGGTGCAGGCCGCCTTCTGGCGCTACGCCGAACTGCGCGAACAGGTGCTGGAAGCCGGCCGCCTGATCAGCGCCGAAGAGGCAGAGCGGCGCGTGCTGATGCTGGAGAACCCCGGCCTGCGCGGCCAGGCCTGCATCACGCAGACGCTGTACGCCGGCCTGCAGCTGATCTTGCCGGGCGAGGTGGCCCCGGCGCACCGGCACACGCAGTCGGCGCTGCGGCTGGTGCTGGACGGCGAGGGCGCCTACACGGCCGTCGACGGCGAACGCACGACCATGCGGCGTGGCGACTTCATCATCACCCCCGCCTGGACCTGGCACGACCACGGCAACTTGGGCGATCAGCCGGTGGTGTGGCTCGATGGGCTGGACATTCCCATCGTGCGCTTTTTCGACGCGGGCTTCGCGGAGAAAGGTACGGCATTGGCCCAGGTGCCGCTGCGGCCCGAGGGCGATGCACTGGCGCGCTACGGCGCCAACATGGTGCCGGTGGACTACACGGCCCGGCCGACCGACCCGAGCCAGGTCTTCGTCTACCCCTTGGAGCGCACGCGGGCTTCGCTGCAGGTCATGGCCCGCGGCACGCCGGACGCCCACCACGGCTTCAAGCTGCGCTACGTGAACCCGGCCACCGGCGCTTCGCCAATGCCGACCATCGGCGCCTTTGCGCAATGGCTGCCGAAGGGCTTCGAGACGCGGCCCGTGCGCAGTACCGACGGCACGGTGGTGGTGTGCCTGGAAGGCGGCGGCGAGGTGAAGGTGGGCGCGCAGACCTGGCACTTCCAGGCCAACGACGTTTTCGTTGTGCCGCCGTGGCAGGCCCTGCAGTTGCGTGCCGACCAGGACGCGCTGCTGTTCAGCTTCTCCGACCGCCCCGTGCAACAGGCCCTGGGTCTGTGGCGTGAACAGCGCGATTAATCTTCTTCAACGACCGACAACAGACCGCGCCATGAAACTCGCCCTCCAAGCGCCGCCGCTGCGCACCCTCAGCATCGCCGGGCGCGAAGAGCGCTTCCCCGTCAACCGCGTGTTCTGCGTGGGCCGCAACTACGCGGCGCACGCCCGAGAGATGGGCCAGGACCCCGAGCGCGAGGCGCCCTTCTTCTTCATGAAGCCGGCCCACGCCGTGGTGGATGCCGCCGCGCCGACGAGCGTGCCCTACCCACCGAAGACGAAGAACTACCACCACGAGATCGAACTGGTGGTGGCCATCGCCCAGGGCGGCCGTGACATCGCCGTGGCCGACGCGCTGGCGCACGTCTACGGCTACGCCGTGGGCCTGGACATGACGCGGCGCGACCTGCAACTCGAAGCGCGCGACAAGGGCCGGCCCTGGGAGTTCGGCAAGTCCTTCGCGCACTCGGCGCCCGTGGGGGCCGTGCACCGCGTGCAGGACGTGGGCCCCCTGGCCTCGGCAGCGATCACGCTCACCGTCAACGGACAGAAGCGCCAATCGTCAGACATCGGCCAGCTGATCTGGTCTGTCGCGGAATGCGTGGCCACGCTCTCCGCCTACGAAGCCCTGGAGCCCGGCGATCTCATCATGACCGGCACACCCGAGGGCGTGAATGCCGTCGTGCCCGGCGACGTGATGCGCGGCTGCGTGGCCGGCCTGGGCGAGATCGAGGTGCGCGTGTCGCACTGACACCGCCAGCGCTGAACCAGGCAGGAGACGCCCATGACCACCCCATCGACGGTCTTCCCGACCGAGGCCCACTGGGAAAGCGAAGGCACTTCGCGCATCCCTTTCCTGGCCTACACCAGCGACGAGCTCTACAAACGCGAGCTCGAGCGCTTTTTCTACCGGGGCCACTGGTGCTACGTGGGCCTGGAGGCCGAGGTGCCGATGCCAGGCGACTTCAAGCGCACGGTGATCGGCGAGCGCTCGGTCATCCTGACGCGCGACGCCGAGGGCGCGCTGCACGTGGTGGAGAACGTCTGCGCCCACCGCGGCATGCGCTTCTGCCGTGAGCGCCACGGCAAGCTCAAGGAGTTCGTCTGCCCCTACCACCAGTGGAGCTACACGCTGCAGGGCGACCTGCAAGGCGTACCTTTCCGCCGTGGCGTGAAGCAGGACGGGCAGGTGCACGGCGGCATGCCGGCCGACTTCAAGACCAGCGAACACAGCCTGAAGAAGCTGAAGGTGGCCACGCGCGGCGGCGTCGTCTTCGCGTCTTTCGACCCCGAGGTGGAGCCGCTGGAAGACTTCCTGGGCCCCGCCATCCTGGGCTACTTCGACCGCCTCTTCAACGGCCGCAAGCTGACCCTCCTGGGCTACAACCGCCAGCGCATCCCGGGCAACTGGAAGCTGATGCAGGAGAACATCAAGGACCCCTACCACCCGGGCCTGCTGCACACCTGGTTCGTGACCTTCGGGCTCTGGCGCGCCGACAACAAGAGCCAGCTGCGCATGGACGCGAAGCATCGCCACGCCGCGATGATTTCCACCCGCGGCAACGCCGGCAACGCCGCGCAGGTGACCCAGGTCTCCAGTTTCAAGGCCGACATGCAGCTGAATGACCCCGGCTTTCTCGACATCGTGCCCGAGGCCTGGTGGGGCGGGCCCACGGCGGTGATGACGACGATCTTCCCCAGCGTCATCCTGCAGCAGCAGGTCAACAGCGTCTCCACGCGCCACATCCAGCCCAGCGGCCACGGCAGCTTCGATTTCGTGTGGACGCACTTCGGCTTCGAAGACGACACCGAGGCGATGACGCAGCGCCGCTTGCGCCAGGCCAACCTGTTCGGGCCGGCGGGCTTCGTGTCGGCCGACGACGGCGAGGTGATCGAGTTCAGCCAGCAGGCCTTCGAGAGCAAGCCCTTCCACCGCACGCTGGCCGAGCTGGGCGGGCGCGGGGTGGAAGACACCGAGCACATGGTCACCGAGACGCTGATCCGCGGCATGTACCGCTACTGGCGCGAGGTGATGGAGAAGGAGGCCTGAGCCATGCAAACGCCGCTGAGCTTCGAGGACTGGCTGGCACTCACGCAGCTCTACGCCGACTACGCGAGTGCCGTGGATTCGGGCCAGTGGGACCTGTGGCCCGAGTTCTTCACCGAGCAGTGCGTGTACCGCCTGCAACCGCGCGAGAACCACGAGCGCGGCTTCCCGCTGGCCACGCTGGCCTTCACCAGCAAGGGCATGCTGAAAGACCGCGTCTACGGCATCCAGCAGACGCTCTTCCACGACCCCTACTACCAGCGCCACATCGTCGGCACGCCGGTGGTGCGCAGCACCGAAGGCGGCCAGTTCCGCTGCGAGGCGAACTACGCGGTGTTCCGCACCAAGCTGTCGGACGCTTCGACCGTGTTCAACGTCGGCCGCTACATCGACACCGTGGTGCGCACGCCCGAGGGACTGAAGTTCGCCTCGCGCGAATGCATCTACGACAGCGAAATGATCCCCAACTCGATCATCTACCCGATCTGAGACCGCCCATGAACGAGCCCACCTGGGTCGACGCACTGCCCGTCGACGAACTGCCCACCGACGACGTCATCGGCATCGAGGTGGCGGGCCGCGACATCGCGGTCTACACGGTCGGCGGCGCTGTCTACGCCACCGACAACGTCTGCACGCACGGCCAGGCGCGCCTGTGCGATGGCTTCCTCGACGGCCACGAGATCGAGTGCCCGCTGCACCAGGGCAAGTTCGACGTGCGGGATGGCCGGCCCACCTGCGCGCCGGTGACGGCCGCGCTGCGCAGCTACCCGGTCAAGGTGGAGGGGCAGCGGGTGTGGCTGCTGTTGGACGGCGCAACGCCGACTTGAAGCGACCCAGCCCCGCCGCACCGGCACCCAGGATGTGAGCGCCCGCTCAGCGCTCTGGTGGCAGCTGGCGAAGCGCGTGCGCCAGCGGCGTCAAGGCAGCTGGGGCTGATGCGGCCCTGGCAGCCGCGGCCGCTTGCACACGCGCCAGGCGCTCGGCGGTGTCCGGGTGGCTGCGCAACCAAGCCGTGCCGGCCGGGGCATCGGCCTGCGGCAGCACCTGGAACAGCTGCACCACACCACCGGCGTGGCCGTACAAGGCCAGGCTGGCGGCCAGGGCCTCGTCGTCGGCAAGCCTTTCGTTTTCGCGCGAGTAGCCCAGCAGCGCCAACTGCGCAGCGCCGCCCAGCAGGCCCTGGGCCGCCTGCGCCGCACCTTCGGGCGCCACCACCGAGAGCACCAGCGCCACCGCCAGGCCGTGACCCAGGCTGGAGGCGACATGCCGGTGTTTCACGTGCGCGATCTCGTGCGCCAGCAAGGCGGCCAGCGCCTCTTCGCTCTCCAGCTTGCGCAGCAGGCCGTGGAAGATGCGGATGCGGCCACCCAGCGTGGCGTAGGCGTTGACGAGGTTCGACGGATCGTCGGTCACGCGCACCTGCATGCCTGCGGGCAGCGCCATGCGGGCGGCCACACGGTCGGCCAGCGCCTGCAGGGCCTCGTGCCGGGCCCGGGCCTGGGGGTCGGTGGGGACGGGCTCGTCGAGCAGGCGCTCGGCCAAGGCCACTTCTTGCTGGAAGGGCAGGTGCGGTGCCAGCCAGCGCGCCGCCAGGCCCGCGGCCAGCACCAGCACCGCCAGCGCGAAGAGGCTGGCTGCCAGCAGCCAGGCCAGCTCGCGCAGCGGGTGCTCGTCGCGCTCGAGCAGGTCTTCGGGCGGCAGCCGGTTCTCCAGCCGGGGCGGCGGCGGCGTCATGCGCGGGCGGGCGGTTTCAGGGCGCGCGGTGCAGCGCCGTGCCGAAGGCCAGCACCTCGACCGAAGGCGTGGACGAGCCGGCGATGGTGGTGCTCTGGAAACGCACGCCGATCACCAGCGTGGTGCCGGCCGCCTGGGCTTCGGCCTTCAGGCGCAGCAGGGCTTCGCGGCGGGCCCGCTCCAGCAGCGTCTCGTAGCCGCGGAAGCGGCCGCCGAAGAAGGCGCGGAAGCCTGCGACGAAGGTCTTGAAGTAGTCGGAGGAAATGACCACGCCGCCGCTGACCAGCACCGCGCCGGTGGCCGCCACGCCTTCCGGGATGTAGCGCGTGTTCAGGGCCACGATGTGACGCAGCGCCTCCTCGCGCTGGCGCAGGCTGCGGTAGTGCCGCCGCTCTTGCCAGCGGCCCGCGCCATAGCCCAGCAACAGCAGGCCGAGCAGCAGCCACAGGTTGAAGGTTTCAAGCCAGAAACTGGCGTTCATGGCCGCGGCGCGCTCAGAGCGGCTCGACCGTGACGGCCGAACCGTAGGCCAGGATCTCCGCCGCACCGGCCGTGATGCTGGTGGTGACGAAGCGCACGTTGAGCACGGCGTTGGCGCCGAGGGCCCGGGCTTCGTCGGTCATGCGGGCCACGGCCTCGGCGCGGGCTTCCTGCATGAGGTCGGTGTAGGCCTTGAGTTCACCGCCGACGATGTTCTTCAAGCCGGCGAGGATGTCCTTGCCCGCGTGCTTGGCGCGCACCGTGCTGCCCTGGGCAATGCCCAGATGCGCCGTGACGCGGTGACCGGGGGCGGTTTCGAGATTGCTGACCAGCATGCGCAAAGACTCCCTGTGTGCTGTGCTTTGCACCAGATGATGCCGCGCCCCGGCGCGCACCGTGCGGCGCGGCCTGCTGCAACCCCCGCGGGCGCGGGAGCGCGCACGGCTGCGCCTTTCCACGTTGCTTCGTGCTCCTGCGCGTTCCCGCACGGTCCTGGAAGCGTGCCGCCGGGGGCCGGCACCCTGCCCTGACCTGCGTCTCCTCGTTTGTATACCTTGATAATCCTTATTACCATGGTAGCAGTAAATAGCCGCCAATCGTCAACCGGTTGAGGCACACTCACCAGAAGTTCAAGCCCGACAAGCACTTACAGCGCCCGGCTCAGCCCAGCTGCTCATACCAATGCCCGCCACACGCCCGTCACGCCCGCAGCGACGCTTGGGCCCGCCCCAGATGGCCTTCGTGCGCTGTTGGGCCGAAGGCCTGGATCTGGTGGCCGCCTGGGACCGCTACCTGTATGTGGACGGCGCGGGCGACGGCCGGCGGGCCCGGGGCGAACTGCAGCGCCTGCTGGACGAACTGCGCGCCCTGGCGCGCGCGCACGGGCGGCCTGAACTCGCCGCGCTGCTGCGACGCGACCCGGCGGCGATGGTGGAAACGGCGCGCACGGCCCCGACGCTGGCCGAGTTTTCGGCACAACAACCGGCCGACTACTACACCGAGGCCGAGCTCATCGCCCTGTACCAGGCCGAACACGGCGGCGACGACGCCCGCAGCACCGCACGGCGCAGGCAGCGCCTGCGTGAACGCCTGGTGCAGGCCGTGCAATGGCTGGAACGGCTGGTCGTGCGTGCGCCAGCACCCGCCGACTGGGTGGACGCCTGGCTCGACGACAAGGTGGCCCAGCGCTTGGCCGTGGTGGGCATCCAGCGGCTGGAAGACCTGATGTTCTGGGTGTGCCAGAAGGGCTTCCACTGGGAACGGGGCATTCCGCGCCTGGGGCCGGAGGGCGCAGCGCGCATCGTGCGCTGGCTGCGTGATCATGAAGCCACGCTCGGCGCCCTGCCCTCCCCGGCCCTGGCGCCGCTGCGGCAAGTAGACACGCAGGCACTGACACCCCCGCCCCGCGTGGGCATCGTGCCGCTGGAGCGCTTCATCCCACCGGCCGAGCGCGATGGCTCGCGCGGCCTGAACCGGGCACCCCTGGCGCGCTGCAAGATCGCCGCCGCCAACGACCATGAGGCCCTGCAGGCCTGGCTGCGGCTGCGCTTGCCCGGCAGCCACACCTGGCGCGCCTACCGCAAGGAAGGCGAGCGTTTCCTGCTCTGGGCCGTGATGCAGCAGCGCAAAGCGCTGTCTTCATTGGACGGCGACGATTGCGTGGCCTACCGCGATTTCCTGGCCCAGCCCGGGCCCGAGTGGACGGGGCCGCGCAATGCGCAGCGCTGGTCGGAAGCCTGGCGGCCCTTCGAAGGCCCGCTGGCGCCGGGCTCGCAGGCGGCGGCGCTGACCATCGTGCGCTCGCTCTGCGAGTGGCTGGTGCGGCGCCATTACCTCGACAGCAACCCCTGGGACGACGTGCCGCAGCGGGCTGACGCGCCTTCGATGCCGCAGCTGCGGGCGCTCTCGCAGAAGCAGTGGGCCCTGGTGCAGGGCTGGCTGCAGCGGGAACTGGCGCAGGCGCCCTCCCCTGCCCTGCAGCGCCTGCGTTTCATGCTCGACTTCGCCTACATGACGGGCATGCGGCTTTCAGAACTGGCGGCTGCCGAGCTGGGCTGGCTGCGCCACGAACAGCTCGACGATGGCGAGTGGGCCTGGTCCATCATGGTGCTGGGCAAGCGCAACAAGTGGCGCGAGGTGCCGCTGCCCGATGCCGCCATGGACGCCCTGCGCCTGTACCTGCAGGCGCGCGGATTGCCGCCGGAGCCCTTCGACAACCCCTCGGCCACGCCGCTGATCGCCAAGCTGGCGATCGAAGCCCCGCTGACGCCGGCGCGCATCTACGAGGTGCTGGTCACGGCTTTCGAGCGCTGCGCGGCCCACATCGCCACGCAAGACCGGCGCGCCGCCGAGCGCATCGCCGCCGCCTCCACGCATTGGCTGCGGCACACCTACGGCTCACACGCGGCGGCCAAGGGCGTGCCGCAAGACGTGCTGCAGGCCAACCTGGGCCATGAGAGCCTGGCCACGACGTCCATCTACGTGCGGGCCGAGAAAGGCCGGCGGCACCGCGCCGTGCAAGACGCCTTCGGGGCCGCGAAAGGCTGATGAACGAAGTGGGGCGGTGCGGGCGGGTTTCGGCCAGACCGGCGGACCGCCCTGCCCTGCCCGCCTTCCGGCGCGCGCTCAGCGCCGGCTGAGCAGCTTCTCGACGAAGGCCGCGAGTTCGGCCTCTGCCGCCTCGCTCAAGGCCCCGGCGGCGAACTTGATGACCACACGACCCCGCGTGTCGCGCGTCATCAGCGCCTGGCGCCCGGCCAACCCTTCGATGACCCGGTGCGTGGGTGTTGAACGGTTCAACAGCGTCGCGTCGGCGCCGCCCACCAGCACGGCCAGCACCTGCGCGGCCGAGCGCACTTCGCCGCTGGCCTTCAGGCGCCCTGCCCGGCTGAGCACGCCTTCGGGGTCTTTCTGGAGGGCTTCGGCCAGGGGCTGCGCCCAGCGGAACTGGATGTCCAGCGGGCTGGGGAAAGCGGCGACCACAGCGTCGGGCAAGCGCGCGAGCGACAGGCTCTTAGACACCAGCGACACGTCCACGCCCAGGGCTTCGGCAAGGCGGCGCTGCGAGGGGTACAGCCCCTCGTCCAGCGCGCGGCGGTACATCGCGCCCTGCTCCCAGGCGCTGAGGTTCTTGCGCGCGCGGTTCTCGCGCTCCATCGCTTCGAAGAGCTGCTGGTCGCTCATCTCGGCCACCATGGCCTGCAGGGGCAGCCCCAGTTCCAGGCAAGCGCGGTGGCGTCGGTGGCCGAACACCAACTCGTAGGCGGGCTGCCCGTCGGGTGTTGAACCGTTCAACACCTGGGGCAGCGCACGCACCGCCACTGGCTGCACGTTGGTACCGGCGGCGGCAATGTCGGCCTTGAGCTCGGCGAAGGCCTGGTCCGCAAAAGAGTGCTCGTGCCGGTTGGCCCAACGCGACGGGCGCACGGCTTGCGCATCCAGCGCACGAACGGGCAGGGCGCCGTCGAAGGCCTTCAGCCGCTCGCGCAGCTCTTCGGCCTCTTTCACCGCGGCCGACTGCGAAGCCATGAAGAGCGCCATCGAACCGGGAGCCGTCTTGGGCCGCGGGTCGCCCAAGTCCGCGCGTTCCGGACGCTCCACGCGCTCTGCGCCACCCACGCTGGGTTCCGCCGCCACCGGCGGCATCTGGATCAGGCTGGCCTTGGCAGCAAGCTTCTTGCTCATCGCTTGGTCTCCTTGCCGTCACGGGCCTCGGGTGTTGGACCGTTCAACGCCGCCGTCTGTCGCGCCCAGACGCCCCGTATAGAGCCCTCGATGTGGCCCACGAAGCTGTCGTAGGCATCCCGCGCCCGCTTGAAGGTGCGCGCGCTGCCGTCGTACTTCGAGACGTCGTAGACCGTGCCGAATTCGGCGCTCGTCACCCCCGTCACCGCAGTTTTCGGAATCTCCACCGGCAACACCTTCTCCGCATAAGTCTGGCCTATCCACTGCCGGATGACGTTGCTGGCGGCGTCGGCCGAATCCACCCTCGCCAGCAGCACGTGGATGAAGTCGAAGGTCTTGTCCAGGCCACGGCGCGTCAAAAGCTCGTTGGCCAGGTCTGAGAACAGACTCCAGAACTGCGAGGCCGAGGCGAAATCCAGCGCGTTGGGGGGCAGCGGCATGATGATGCCGTTGCTGGCCATGAACGCGTTGATGGTCGTGTACGACAGAGCCGGCGGCGTGTCGATGATGATCACGTCGTACTCGCCGCGCACGTCGTCGATGCCGAGGTCCAGCACGCGCCAGAACTCGAAACCGGGCTCCTGCGTCTGCCGGGCGGGCAGGGCGAACTCGGCGCCGAAGAGCACCGGCGCAGCCCCCACGAGATCGATGCCGTCCCAGTAGGTGGGGCGGATGGCATAGCGGATGGACGTCTCGGTGCCCATGGCCAGCGGCAGGATGGTGTCGCCTTCTTCCACCTCGGTGTCGGGCAAGATGCCGAACAGCGTGGTCAGCGAACCCTGCGGGTCGGTGTCGATCACCAGCACGCGGTGCCCCAGCAGCGACAGGCCCTGCGCCAGCGTCACGGCGGTGGTTGTCTTCGAAACGCCACCCTTGAAGTTGCCGATGCTGATGGTGACGGCCTCGGCACCCGGGGGCCGCAGCTTGTCCTTGCGGTAGTCGCGGGCCCACAGGCGGGCCTCGGCCAGCGTGAACTCGCGCCGGCTGCCCGCCGCGTTCAGCCGACCGGCCGGCAGGTCGCCCTTGCTCATGCGGTGCGAGATGGAGCCCTTCTCCACGTCCAGCGCCGCGGCCAGCTGCGAGAGACTGAAGGTCGGCGGCGACTTGCGCGCCGAGGGCGCCAGCATCGCCGAGCGGATCTGTTCCATCATCGCCACCGCGCGCTCGGCCTGGTTGGCAATGTCGGCCAGGCTGATCGGCCTGGGCTGCGGCAAACTCTTGCTCGTCATGGGTGCTCTCCGGGGAAGCCTGAAGTTTATCGCCCGCTTGACGGAAAACAGTGCATTGAACGAAGAAGCGTCAAACCGGCGGCTTTCGAGGTCTTGTGTTTCTTCCTCCAAGCGCAACGGAATTTAAGAGATTCAGACCCTTCAAGCCCTTAAATCTCTTTAGAAGCCAGAAACCCATGCGCTGACAAGCACTTGCGCCACTTCACGTGAGTAGATGCGGGACGGCGTGGAGGGTTTGCAGGAACGCAGGTGAGTGCATGCAGGCCTTGCCGGCGATCCGGCGGGAAGCCACGTGAGTGCATGCGGGGCACCGGCGCTGGCGCGCGCAGCCTGCCGAGGTGAGGGTTTTCAGGAGCCCACGCGGGCTGCGAGCCGCCAACGCCGGCCGCGCCGAAGCCAGCGCACCGCCCGGTGCCTGAAACAGCCGTGCCGCAGCGTCCCCAGGCTGGCGCCGGCCCTGCGGCGACGCCTCGCCGGGCGCTGCAGGCAGGGCGGGTCGCTGACGGGCGATCCAAAAGTCCCGAAAACTCTCCGCCTGTGTCCGCCGCGCCAAGTGAAATCCGCGATTCACGTGAGACTTTTCGGGGGCTCTCGGGTGCACCCGCCCAGCGCCTCTGATGTGAGAAGCTCACTCACCTATCGCGTACAGTCACGGCGTGAACGCCCGCCTGCCCCTGCCGGCCCCCTCGGGGCCCGATGCCGCCGCCCCGGCCCCGCCGCGGCGGCGCGGCCTCGCGGGTGCTGGCAAGGCCGACGACCCGGCGCTGCTGCTCAAGGCCGTCAACACCCTGGCCATCGTGCCCAAGTCGGCGCGCATCACCACGCTGGGGCGCAAGACCTACAACGTGCTGCTCTACCAGGCGCAGGAGCAAGGCCTGGAGCACGACGTCTTCCGCGCGCCGCTCGACACCCTCATCAAGGGCCTGGAGTTCGACAGCCACGACCACGCGCTCATCAAGAAGCACCTGCGCGCGATGGTCTCCACCACCGTGGAATGGCAGTCGCCCACCACGGGCGAGGGCAGCACCTGGAACGTCAGCGGCCTGCTCGCCCACGCCAAGCTCAGCAAGGAGGGCGGGCAGGTGTGGGTGGAGTGGTCTTACGCCGTCAACCTGAAGCAGGAACTGCTGGAGCCCACGGTCTTCGCGCGGCTGCGGCTGGAGATCATCAGCCAGCTGCGCAGCCATGCTGGCGTGGCGCTCTATGAGATCTGCACGCGCTACAAGGACATCGGCCGCACCGCACGCCAGGCCTGGCGCTGGTGGTACCCCGTGCTCAGCGGCAACCCGCCCAGCGACAAGCTGGCCAAGCTGGAGTACCGCATCTTCAAGCGCGACACGCTCAAGCCGGCCATCGCCGAGGTGAGCGCCATCACCGACATCGAGATCGAGCTTGTCGAGCACAAGCAGGGCCGTTTCATCGACGAGATCCAGTTCCGCATCGCGCCCAAGCGCCAGGCCTCGCTGGCGCTGTCGCGCCCCCCACAGCCGGTCGACCTGGCCCTGGTGGCGCGCGCCCAGCGCCTGGGCCTGGGCGACGAAGCCGCCGAAGACATGGTGGCCGTGCACGGCGAAGACGCCTTCCGCGCGGGGCTCGATTCGCTGGAGCGGCGCATGGCCAGCAGCTACCCCGAGCCCTTGCGCGACCCCACGCGCTACCTGCGCGCCTTGATGCCCGGTGAAGCCGCCCGGGCGCAAAAGCGCAGCGCCGAACTCGAAGCCGAAGCCGCCAGCGAAGCCCTGGCCGCCGGAGCAGGGCAGGGCGCCCGCGCCGAGACGCAAAGCCCGGCCGCGCGCGACCTGCAGGCCAAGCGCCAGGCGCGCTGGCTGGCCGAGTGGACACGCCGCCGCCACGAGCAGTGCGCCGCCGACATCGAAGCGCTCAGTCCCGAGGCGCAACGCGAGCTGGAAGCCAGCCTCATGACTGCGCTGCAGGCCCGCAAGGCCCACCCCTCGCTCACCAAGCGCCTGGCCGCCAGCGGCTGGCAGCACCCCATGGTGCGCCACGAGATGCTGCGCCACTTCGGCGCCGCCAGCTACGGCCCGGGCTGGGACCAGCCCAGCGCCGAGCAGCTGCTGGCCATCGCCGCCGAGATGGGCGCTGACAAAGCCGGAGAAGAACGCTGAGCTGGCTGCACGAATTCGACACGCGCCTGGCCGCGCTGGACGCGCAGGCCCTGCGCCGCAAGCGCCGCAGCGTGGTACCCGGCCGGGGCGCCACGTTGGTGGTGGACGGCACGCCGCTGCTGGCCTTCTGCAGCAACGATTACCTCGGCCTCACGCAGGCCGGCGCGCTGAAGGCCGCCGTGCATTCGGCAGTGGAGACCTACGGCGTGGGCGCCGGCGCCTCGCCCATGGTCAGCGGCCACAGCGCCGCCAACGCCGCGCTGGAAACCGAGCTCGCACAAGCCGTGCAGCTGCCACGCGCGCTGTACTTCTATGCGGGCTACGCCACCAACGCCAGCATCGTGCCGGCGCTCGTGGGCCCTGGCGACGCGGTGTTCTCCGACGCGCTGAACCACGCCTGCCTGATCGACGGTGCGCGTTTGTCCAAGGCCGAGGTGCACCGCTACGCGCACGCCGATCTCGCGGGTCTGGCCGCTGCGCTGCAGGCCAGCCCGGCACGCCGCAAGCTCGTCATCAGCGACGCGGTGTTCAGCATGGATGGCGACGTGGCCGACCTGCCCGCCTTGCTGGCACTGTGCGAGGCGCACGACGCGCTGCTGCTGCTGGACGACGCCCACGGCTTCGGTGTGCTCGGCCCGCAAGGCCGCGGTGCGCTGGCCGCCGCCGGGCTCACAGGGCCCGGCGCCTCAGACCGCGTGCTCTACATGTCGACGCTGAGCAAGGCCATCGGCGTGGCCGGGGCCTTCGTGGCCGGGCCTGATCGCCTGATCGAATGGCTGCTGCAGAAGACGCGCAGCTACACCTACGCCACCGCCGCGCCCGCGCTGCTGGCCGAGGCCGCGCGCGCCGCGCTGCGCGTGGTGCTGGGTGACGAAGGCGAGGCCTTGCGGCAGC
>VYLK01000366.1_pt1 | contig 17161 bp, 19 predicted proteins | sample 5114321 | NCBI WGS metagenome assembly VYLK01 (sample SAMN12291792, study PRJNA351875) | freshwater metagenome | isolation source: freshwater lake | place: USA: Michigan, MSU2 Lake | collected 2011-08-16
CAAAGAATCCTTAAACTATCGTTGGCCATGAAACGAAGGGAATGGTTTACAGGACTCTGGATGAATGTCAATTCCTTTACGACACCATTGAGTTTTACTTTCTAATGACAATTCTGGGTTTATTAGAAAAACCCCGACCAGCGATCTCCTGGCCAGGGAGTTTCAATTTAAAATCGGTACTGCAATCCAAATCCATGATGCCGCGCACTACCATCGGCAACAGTGCGTGCTTCATGGCTAGTCGTGATTACTGCTGAAGCTACCGAATAACGAACATTGTTTTCGACTACCGCGTTTGCAAAACTATGTAACCAGATAAGCGAGTACGTAGCCCAAACGTGCCTGCCCAACCGGTACTTCACGAAAAAACCTGCATCAAGGGTAGCGAAAGTTCTTTCGACTGAATTGTACGCATAGGTATCTGTGATTTGGATTGAACGATCAAAACTCAGAACATCACCAAATCCGGCACCGTTGGTTTTTTCGATTAATTGCAGGCTGGTACCTCCGGTAAATCCTAACCTCCAGCGAGAACTGGAATGATCATGAATCAAATGAAAATCCAGAGCAACAGGTATTTGAATACCGGTGATGGGCTGACTCTTTGAAAAAAAGAAATTACCCTGTCCTGGAAACCAGTAGTTAACATCCGACACAAAAAAGACCCGCTGCACACCTGACCTTATTGCCAGCCGTTTGCTTAAACCAAACTCAGCGCCAATTCCGTACGTTAACCGCTGGAGAAATTGATCGGCTACAAACAAACCACCATCGTCCTGGATGGATACGTTTGGCGTTCTTAAAATCACCAACGGGCTTACACCAAATGGCCGCTGAGCATAGATTGATTTTAGCCCTAATGCCAGGCAAAACAAGATCAGGCAATTTGTTCTCATTGAAATATCAGACTGATTTCTCCATGTCTGCCTTCATCCGATACAAAATGGCACGTCTTCATTTTTTTAATTTTAAATGGAGACGCTGATTTAAACTTCGGTTTACACTTTCCACTGATAGGATCACATGCGTTTCCAACAATCGCAGTCGTCCATTGAAAGGTCTGGCTGAGTTTGTTTTCGGCTGCCTTGTCTTCCACTCTTGGCTGAATGGGATATGACCAATAATTTCCAAATGCGTCTTTCTGCTCAACTTCTCCCTCATATTTAAGATAAATCCGATCTGCTTTTTCGGCCCACCATGCTCCACCCCACCGGTTCTGGCTCCTGGTGTTCGTACCTGCAGAAGAAAAAATCACGTAGTTCTGCGCCCAGAACTTAGCCTTGATTCGCCGGTCAGAAGTACCAGTGAGGTTCAACGTTTGCGTGTGATTAACTCCAAAAATATTAGAAGCGGACCCAACGTTAGTGTGGGAGTTCGAAGAAAGGCCACATGCCCCAGGCGGTGTCACTGCCGGAGGTGTACTGGCCCAACCACCACCATAGTATCCGCCAAACCCAGAACAATCATTACCGGCGAGATAATTGATGGAGTCGTCAATTAAAATTGGCTCTCCAAGACATGGAATTCTGTTCGTTCGGCCCGAACTATTCTTCAAATACTTCTCTTCCCAAGCCTTCTGAACCGAGTCCATCTTGGACTTGTTGTTTTCCCCTCGGTAATAAAATACGCCCACTGGGGTTATTCGAAAAATGTCTGCATCAATCTTTATTTCGCGATCTGGATTCAGCAAATTCTGAAAATATGGATCCCAAACAAGCTCATCTTCGATCTCTTCGTCTGAATCGGTTGATCTGGCTAGTGCAATACCCCTACCAGTTTCATTGTTATGGTCTCTTAAAGACTTGAAACTGCCGGGCAGGTCGTGAACAATTTGTTCGATATTCTCATCAATCGTTGAACTGAGGAACAATCTGTAACTGTCCGCATTGTTAAACGATAGCCGCCCGTTCTCAACCTGTGGCAGTTGATCGCTAGATGGATCTAAATCTGCAACCTCACCACAACTACTAACAATAAAGCTTGTCCCGATGACCGCTAAAAAACGTAATGTGTTTCTGAACATAGATTTTAAGTTTTAAATTTAAAATGAACCTACTAAAACCAGATGTTGCGCAAATCTGTGAGGGAAAATTGTGAGAAAAAATAATGCGGCGCAAGAAAAGTACTCCCGCTTTCAAACACTGTTTAACTTTTCCTTGACAAAAGCTTATAAAAACAAAAGATTCAAGAAATAAAATTGCACAAAATGCCTTTACTCTAGTAGAGCAATCGCTGAAACTACTCCTCGTAATAATACCCAAAAATAATCCCCATCTCATCCTGGCTTGTCAACCCGAAGCGAACCGTGGCGGCAGTGGTGTTGCGGTAGGTAATTTCCGATGTCAGCCCCTCAGCCAAACTAAACATAATAGGAGGGTTCTGTATATATAGCGTTTCCAAAAACAATTTAGGGTAACAGGTGCGGTACGCAGCGCTCTCCAAGAGTGCGGCAGCGGGGAAAAAAGCATTTACCACTCATCTGTTTTCATCCACTTCCTTTTGGGCGGGATTAACCGGTAGCCAATATTGAAATAATATATCCGGGTATTAAGTTCCGGTAACTCGTAATTCAATCCACGCCATTCAAAGCCCGTAGTTATTGATGTTAGGCTTTGCTGCGACGAGAAACCGAGGCTCCACTTGGGCGTGTGCCAAAACAAGCCGTATTGTGTATGCAGCGTGATGCTTCTATAGGCTTGGTCCACACGACTTGCAAGCATGAGGTCGGGACGGGACCAATTATTATTGGTGCTCTCGCGCGGCCCAAAATGAAACTGTGTCGCGAGGCCACCGCTCACGTGCAGTCTTCGGTGCAGCCGGTACTGAATTTGAATCGGAAGATTTACCGTTACCAAAATACTCGCGGCAGGAGTTCGTTTGGCTTGAAAAAAGCCACCCCACGGATTATCAATAATCATGTACCAAATACTTCGGTGCATCAGGTTGGCGTCAACTCTAAAAAGCCATCGCTCGCTGAATCGCCGCTCAAAGAAAAACCCAACTTGTAAACTTGGATTTGCATTTGCCAAGTCTTCAATACCCACAAGTAAACTGTCAGGTAAAATAATTGACTTCCCTAGATTAGGTGAACCAATCAAAAATGGGCTTAGCTGAACACCAAAACTCCTTGTAGGAAGTTTGTTCTGTGCACTAAGACTATTGGCCAGAAAAAATACAGTTGTGGCAATCAAGAAAAATTGGCAACGGTATAACATCATTTTCATTTTTGATAACATAGCGTCATTGGCGTTCCGCTCTTATTTCTGTGTAAGAAAGCACAAATGGCGGTTTGGATTGATTTCGGATCAACAAATTGCTATCTGTTAGCGTCGTAATATCAAAGTTCGGGCTAATCAGAACCGCATCAAATTTCGATGGGGTATGTGGAGAAGCAAGATCAAAGTAGAGTTGACCCTCTGGAGTTACTTGGTACTCGAAAATCGTTAGATTCTGCCCCTCTTTGATAAATAGTTTACAAAGCTCTGTACTCCCCTTGTTTTTTCTCCTTGAACACCTCTCAAATTCAAAAGTGAGGTTATCAAACTCCCAAACCGAATCAACGTGCATCTCGGTCATAAACATGACCGATTCCACACGCCATACACCATCCATGTTCCTCCGGATCTCGCGGCTCTCGTCACAGCTGGTTAGGACGAGAAAAGTAATAAGTGCGATTGCGCTCGCTGTTAATTTTTTCATTTGCTCCTTGGATTACTAAAAGAGTTGTGTAACAAAACAGAGTCGGCATTAACTGCCGACTCTGTTAAAAATTTATCTGCCAAGGCGAAAGTAAAAACCATCACTTGGATCATAACATCGCGAACCAGCTATTGTTAGGGGAGGATTCGGACAAAAGTCAACAAAATAGTTGCCCATGTCTTCATCCAGGGTGCCGACATTAAACTTGGCACTTAGCGTTGCTTCTCCCCCACCCGGAAGTTTAAACTTACCACTGACAGTAATCTCTTTTAATTGAATGAATAGCTCCGCATCGTCCTCGATAAAAGTAAACGCCCAAGTGGAACCGCGTTGCGAACGATCCCAGACGGCAATTGAGTTATTGCGGTCCCACCATTGATCCCTGATGTCATTTCTCCTTCTTGGCTCCATTACATTCATGTTCCTTTGGTCGAGTATAGTGCTTGAAACGGGAAAGAAAACACGAGGATGAATCTCTGGAGCGCCAGCGGGCCAACCCTCGAAGCGATTAAATGCCTGTTGACTCAAGTACAAGCCGCGTAAAAACTCGTATGAACCATCTGTTCGCAAGCACAATCCCGTACCACCGCCACCACTATCCCCCCAGAAGCCACCACCTCCGCCGCCACCGCAGTTCGAAGATGTATAATCATTCCGATAATAATCATGCGTTGAGGACGAAAAGTACAAAAGAAGACATTCCGACTTAGTTCTGCCTCGCTCCGGGTTGGCACCTCTCGGAACTGCAATCAATCGTTCGTTATGGCTGATCACCATAACCAGATTTTCAGGCTGTTTTTCCGCATCAATTTCGTACTCGCGGCCCTCTGCGTCAAAGGCGGTTATTGTCTTTGTCACGCCTTCCTGATAATCCTGCGGCAGTACGGCTACCAAAGGTTTATGCGATGCGGTATTCCAGGTTTCCACAGTTTGATTTTCTAGTGCTGGAATGGCTATCTGCATGAGCGGAAAAAGAGCACCTAACGAATCCAATAACGCCTCACCACCTGCCGCTGAACTTCTTCCATTCGAGGCGGCGCTTCCTCCAAACAGCACCTCGCCGAAAGTCGGGCTCGAGCTGCGGCCGCCACCTTTCATCCCGTGAACGGGGTTATTCCTTACCTCTTGGAGAAGAATGTCATAATCCTCGTCAAACCGACTGCCCGCCTCTGACTTGAGAAAATCCCGAACGGGTTGTAGCCTGACCGACTGCGAAACGGATTTGGCTAACCCCACAGCCATGCGATCATGAACCGTGAGTCTTTTCGCCGGGTCATCAAGCTTTACTCCTTGTTCACCGCATCTGGTCATCGCGATTGCGAATACAAATAAAACGAAAATAGTACTGTCTTGTTTACCATGTTTTTAAAAGATTTAAGTTATAAAACAAAACCCTAAGCAGATGTCGCGACACACCGCAGGCGAAAAGTCAAAAAAAAATGCATAAAAGGTTTTCTGCTCATCCCAAGTACACATGTAAGAAATGAATAAAAAACGCCGTTTCTCTGAAGAACTGAAAAATCGCATTTGCTCAGAAAAATAAGCGAGCAAGATCAAACCGGATGATCGGATAGAAGCAGCAGAGCCAACTCCATTTCCGGTGTTGCCTACTGTGCTGACCCGCAGCTACTGCTCGTAGTAATACCCAAAAATAATCCCCATCTCATCCTGGCTTGTCAACCCGAAGCGAACCGTGGCGGCAGTGGTGTTGCGGTAGGTGATTTCCGATGTCAGCCCCTCACCGGGATTCAACGCGATGGGTGGATTGAAGGAGATCATGGGCGGATGATGCCAATCGGTATTGGTATACACTACCTCGCCATTGCGGCTGCCGCCTGCGATCCTGATGACGAACTTCTCCCCAAACTGATGCGTGTGTGAGGTCAACGCCACAATAAAGGTTCGCTTCGCCATCGGAAAAGTTTTTGTTGCTGTCGTGCGCTGATTGGGAGGTAATTCCAGGCTCTGGTTGCCCAGATTCAAGGCCCGCACCACATTCTTTACTTCCGCCTGCGGCAGGGTGTATAGATTCACATTTACCTCCCCAGTGATTTCGCTGAAACTTTTGTTGACGTAATGCGAGTTCATATCCAACGCCATATCGGGCGGCAAGAATAGCGCCACACCGGGAGGGAAGGCATAGGAGAAACTGGGCGACTGAGAGCCAATAACAAAAACATGAAAGGCCATGGGCAACATATTGGGGTAGATCAGGTCGCCTGTCTGGCTGCGAATGTCGCGAACAGCATTGAAAGCCGGGCGACTGGTTGCCGGCAACTGGCTGTTGAAATCGTACAGAATAAAATGATGGCTGTTGGCGCGCATCTTGATTTCAAACCGGTTGACATAGACTCCGGATGTGTTGCCAACTTTCTTGTACACAAAAAACTCGCGTTCGAATTTTGGCGCAACGGCAAAAGGGTCGAGTTTGATCTGAAAGCCCTGACCCGCAGGTGGTGGCGGCAGGGATTCAAATTTGGTGTTATCCAGACGCGTCGTGTCGGTCAGCAATTCCTGATCTACCACATCGCCCTGAAGCGGGGCGCCGGCCTCAATCCACCTGCGGATGAACTCGATCTCTCCGTTGGTAAGGGGGCGCAGGCCCAGCGGCATCAGGTTTCCGTAATCCGTATTGGCATGATGGTCGAGCGGAAGGAGTTTATGGAACAGAAGACTTTGATCGGCCTTAAAGGGTTTTACCAAAAGCAAACCATCCTTCAAGGCATTTGCGTTTTTGGGCGGTCGGTTGATCAATTGATCGTATGCGGCGGCTCCGGTTAATACAAGGCCATGCTGTTGAAATGAAGGGTCGGCCGTGCTGCCATGGCAACCAGTAATGGCACAGTTGGTATCCAGAATTTTTGTTTGGATGATGTTGAAAGAAGCAACTGCAGACTCTTCACGATTACAAGAGATCAACAGCGCTACACTGGCAAGAATAACCAATCCCCTGCTTTTCATAGTGGCAAGATAGGTGTTTGCAAATTATCTGGAAACTTTGCGCTTGCCGATTGACGGACCTGGCATCCGATTCTTACCGCCCACAGTCTGTCTTGATTAAAAAAACAATTTCGGTCCAGCCCAAAGTCTTACGCACAGCCGCCCATTCGTACGGACGTTTTTTAGGGAGTTGCGAAGATTTGCCTCTTTACAAAATCCCTTACCGCGCCAAACTAGGGTACCACAAAAGAGGTTGCTGCCGCAGCGTTAGGATTCAGGTTCGGAAAAACCCACCGATCAAGTCCCGGATCTTTATATTGATTACCCCAATACGAATCGCCATAGACGCGAACAAAAACAGTAGACCCAGAAACAAAGCCCATGGCGTTTAACTCCGCTTTTGTATACGTTTTTACAAACGGATTGATGCGGGCCACGAAAGTGGGTGAGTAGACCGTATGAAACACCTGGCTTACGTTCGCGGCGGTGTGCAGAAAAATCCGCACGTAGCGGCTGGTATTGGCACTACCTGCCGGATTGGTGGTTGCCCGAATGGTTACTTCTGTGCCCGCCACAGAAGTAGTTAGCGCAGTTACCTGAGTGGATGAGCTGGTGCCAAGGGAAGGGATGGTAGTCAGCACCGTCTCCCGATCGTCCGTCACGTGGGCAAAATCAAAGACCTTAAAGGTGCCATAGCCATTTTTAGAGAAGGCGAGGATATGGGTGCCGAGCGGAACATCGCGGATCACAAACTTGCCACTCGCATCGGTAAGCGCGGAACGCTCTGGATCGACATTCGCAACCGTTACGGTCATTCCATCGCTGGCCACACGATCTGTGCCCTCGTTATAAAGAAACACCGAACCCGAAATGTCAGACGCATTGGGTGCCCGGTCAACGGCAGGATCATCGTTGCTACTGCAACTTGCTACCAAAAGAATCCCGGCCAGGGCAAAGGCTTTCCAGTTCATTTTCAATAATTTTTCCAAAGATAATCATGAATCAGAAAAGCAGCATTACCGGTAAGGGTGGGAAACACAACAACTCATTCTTTACAAGCGGTTGAAAAAACCGCGGTACGTGCTTCCCATCACCCCGGCTGCCGGGCAGAAAGCATCCGGTGCTTTCCGCTGAGGTCGTTCTTTAATTCTACGTCTTTAAAACCGGCCTCCCGAAAAAGCCGGTCCGTTTCCAGACCCAGCTGCTCGTTCATTTCTACATACACGCGGCCGCCCGGCCGCAGCAGTTGTTGCGCGAAAAAAATCAGCCGCTTGTAAAAAAACAGCGCATCGTGTGCCGGTGCGAACAGTGCCAGTGCAGGCTCAAACTCACGCACATGAACAGCCAGTGCCGGGCGTTCCTCTGGTGCAATGTAGGGCGGATTGCTCACGATCACATCCAGATCGTCAACAGGTATGGCGTCCAGAGCCAGATCGTGCTGCAGCAGCGTGAGCGCCACACCTGCAGCAGTTGCATTTTGGAGCGCTACCTGCAAGGCAGCCGGGCTGATATCCGAAGCCAACACCTGCCAGGCCGGTCGCTCGCGGGCCAGCGAAATGCCAATACATCCACTACCGGTGGCGGCATCCCAGACCCTCAGCGCCGCGCGAGGCTCTTGCTCTAACACCCACCCGACCAACTCCTCTGTTTCCGGTCGCGGAATGAGTACGGCAGGATTAACCACAAACGGGTGACCATAGAACCACGCTTCGCCCACGACATACTGCACCGGCTCATGCCGGTTGACGCGCGCAATCAACTGCAGAAGTTCATGTTCATCATACAACACGTGATCGGTTGCCCGTGGCGTCTTGCTACGGCCTGCCACCTTATCAATCAGAATACGTGCTATGGCGGCCCGCTCGCTGTCTGCTGCCTGCATGCCGATGGCCTGTACCACGTGCGTGAAAAGTTCTTTGTTATTCATGGCAGATGCTGATCTTTGCAATGTTACATAAACGGCATGAATCGGGACGAATCCTACATGTTACGTGCGCTGGAGCTGGCCCGAAGAGGAGCCGGCACCGTGAGCCCAAACCCACAGGTAGGTTGCGTGATTGTTCGGGGTGATGAAATTCTGGGCGAAGGCTGGCACGAACGCTTCGGTGGGCCACATGCTGAGGTGAATGCGGTGGCGGCAGTTACCCTCCGCGACCACCTGCGGGAGAGTACTGTTTACGTTAACCTGGAACCATGTGCCCACACGGGCAAAACTCCGCCCTGTGCCGACCTGCTCATCCGCGAAAGCGTGAAAGAAGTGGTGATCGCTAACGTTGATCCAAATCCACTGGTACAGGGAAAAGGAATTGATAAACTGCGTGCTGCCGGCTGCACGGTACGGATTGGCATCCTCGCGGACGAGGGGCGCACCCTGAACTAGCGCTTCTTTACCTGGCATGAACAGCAACGCCCCTACATCATCTTAAAGTGGGCACAAACTGCCGATGGATATATTGCCCGTTCCAACTACACCTCCAGGTGGATCAGCAATGAGTTCAGCCGGCAATGGGTGCATCAGTGGCGTAGCGCGGAAGATGCTATCCTGGTTGGTACCCATACAGCTGCGCACGATAATCCGCAACTATCAGTACGCGAGTGGAGCGGCCGCCAGCCGGTCCGTATCGTTCTCGATCGCTTCCTGCGGCTACCCGACCACCTCCACCTGTTTGATGGTTCCCAGCCAACACTTTGCTACAACGTATTGCGTGACGCTGCGTATCCGAATCTGAGCTACATCCGGGTTGCAGAACCGGATTTCGTCCGACACGTGGCAGCAAATCTGTTTCAGCGCCAGATCCAATCGGTGATCGTTGAGGGTGGCCGCCGTACGCTACAAGAATTTATTGATGCCGGTTTGTGGGATGAGGCACGGGTGTTCGAATCTCACCACACCTTTGGCGAAGGCATACCGGCACCCTCCTTTGTGGGAAGGTATGTGGCCGAGACCCGTCAGACGGGTGATGTGCTGCGCGTATGGATACCCGGCTGAACGGCAATTGCTCAGCAGAACGGCAAACCGTATCCGGAGAAAGTCCGGCTGAAACAGGCTGTTCCACAGCCAGACCAACGGCACTGAAATTTCAGATCAGATGGGTTTGAGCTGGGAGCTAGAATCGCACCTGTAAACCAACTACCTTACCTCGCCAGAATAGCGCTGGCTGCAGTCGGGCAGATACTCCTTCATTGTATCGGTCAATTGCCTGCGCGGCACGCCTGCGATAGCCAACCTCAAATGGCAGCGAGGCAACCACCAATGCACTGCCAACCACTGCCGTGTTTACATCGACCTGGCTGTTGAGTAATGAGTTGATTACGGCGATCGCCAGCACGGTTCCTCCGGCTGCACCCAGCAAGCGGCTGCAGGCACTGTGGAGACGTGCTTGCCTGAAGTAGCGGTGCGCCTCGGGCTCTTCCAGTAAAAGTTGTTTTACCTGCTGTGCACTCAGGGTGAGGGTATCATACTCATAGTGTACGTTACCCGGCGTTTTGAAAGCGCGAATAGGTTTGCGTTGCGCGTCTGCCGGGAGCACGATCAACAAAACAAAAATGAACAGCGAGGGGTAGTGTAGCATACCTGCTTTTGGAGACAAGACCATCAGCAGGCGTTCAGGGCAAGCGTTTCGCTACTTCATTCCAATTGACAAGACTCCACCAATTGGCTACGTATTCATTCCGTTTGTTTTGGTATTTCAGATAGTAGGCATGTTCCCACACATCAAGGGCCAACAATGGAGTTCCTTTTAAATCGCTTACATCCATCAGCGGGTTGTCCTGGTTGGGTGTTGAACCGATCTTTAGTGCTCCGCGATCAACAACCAACCATGCCCAGCCTGATCCAAATCGGGTGAGGGCAGCCTGCGTGAATTGTTCTTTGAACGTATCATAACCTCCGAAGGCGCCACGCAACGCATCGGCAATTTTTCCCACCGGTTGCCCACCGGCACCGGGAGGTGCCATGACCTGCCAGAAGAAATTATGGTTCCAGGCTCCCCCGCCATTGTTGCGTGCTTTGGGCGACCACCGGGAGACATTCGCAAAAAAGTCAGCCTCACCAGCAGCCGCAATCTGCTCAGTCGCAATGGCTTCGTTTACATTTTTAACGTAAGCGGCATGGTGGCGGGAGTAGTGAATCTCCATCGTCTGCGCATCGATAGCCGGTTCGAGGGCCGCATAGCTGTAGGGCAGTGCAACCTGGGAAAATGAAATTGAATAAAAACTGGCCGCGTGGTTCATCGTTGTACCTACGGCCACGGCTGCCGTGGCTTTGAAGCCCTGCTTTACGAATTCCCGCCTGCTCACCTGAGATTTCATTTTCCTCCCTTTTTTGTCGGAATCAAAATTAAGCCAAAATTATTAGCTTGCATAACCCTAAATCAGTACGCCCATGAGTGAGTTGCTGTATGACACCGTCCCCTCCCTGGACCTGGCCGATTTCACCGGCACCGATACGGCTCGAAGAGCGAAATTCATCAACGACCTCGGCACTGCTTATCAGAATATCGGATTCGTAGCCATCCGTAACCATTACCTGCCGAACGAGCTCAGTTCCCGCTTATACGAAGTAATCCAGAAATTCTTCGCCCTGCCTGAAGCGGTCAAGCAAAAGTATGAGAAACCCGGTCTGGCCGGCCAGCGCGGCTACATCAGCAAGGGCAAAGAGCATGCAAAGGGCCGAAACACAGGCGACCTAAAAGAATTTTTCCACGTAGGGCAGGTTGTCTCAGATCACGATCCAATCAAAGCCGAGTATCCCGAGAATATCTGGCCCGATGAAATTCCCGAATTCAAAGAGATTGCGCTCGACGTTTACCAACGGCTGGAAAAAACCGGTGTTGAAATGCTGCGGGCAATAGCACTCCACCTGCACCTTCCGGAAGACTATTTCGATGCGAGGGTAAGGCATGGCAACAGTATTCTGCGACCGATTCACTACTATCCCATTTCAGATCCCGCAAGTGTTCCGGATGACGCCGTGCGCGCAGCCGAACATGGCGACATCAATCTTATCACCTTGCTAATGGGGGCCAGTGCAGATGGTCTGCAGGTACTGCGGCGCGACGGGAAATGGATCGCGATTACCGCACTGCCCGACCAACTCGTCGTGAACGTCGGTGATATGCTGGAGCGCCTCACGAACCAAAAATTGAAATCAACGATTCACCGAGTAGTTAATCCTCCCCGCCACCTGATGAACACGCCACGCTATTCCATTCCCTTCTTCATGCACCCGCGCAGCGAGATGAGCCTCGCCGCGCTCCCGAATTGCGTGGATGCCGACCATCCCCGGATATGGCCCGACATCACAGCCGGAGAATTCCTGCTCCAGCGCCTGCGGGAAATCGGCTTAAAAAAATAGGCTGTGCCCAGCCGGATACTCTTTTCCACTTTCCTCAAAGATGTAGCCTACCTGTCGGTTACCTCCTTTGGTGGGCCGCAGGCGCACCTGGCTCATTTCCAAAAACGGCTCGTAACCCGACGCAGCTACCTTTCGGAAGCGGAACTGCTCGAGCTGAACGCGGTCTGTCAGGTTCTTCCCGGGCCAACCTCTACGCAGACACTATCGACTGTGGGCTACAAGCTGGGCGGAGCCAAACTCGCCTACCTTACGCTACTGATTTGGATCCTGCCTTCGCTGATCATCATGACCGGCACGGGCATTCTGGTGGCAAGTCTGGATGCTAAACAAATTTCGCTGACGTTCACGCGATTCATCCAGCCGATGGCGGTGGGCTTCATCGCATACACGGCCTATTCCATGGGCATGAAGACCGTTACCACGTGGGCAGGCATAGCGATCATGTTCGCGGCGGCAATTGCTTCCTACCTCATCAAGACTCCGTTTGTGTTCCCCATTACGCTGTGTGTGGCCGGGGTCATCACGGCCTTCAACTACAAACGCCATCCGCGACAGGAAAAAAAGAAAATGGAAATCAAGTGGGCGAATTTTGCCCTTTGGGCAGGTGTGTTTATCCTCGCAGCTGTTATCGGTGGTCTCACCAAAGCGCTCCCGGTGCGCCTCTTCGAAAATTTTTACCGCAACGGTAGTTTGATTTTCGGCGGAGGCCAGGTGCTCACGCCCCTGCTGTTCACCGAATTTGTTCAATACGCCCCCAAACAATATTTGTCAGCTCAGGAGTTTCTGTCAGGTTATGCGCTGGCACAGGCAGTTCCCGGGCCCGTTTTTTCATTTTCCTCCTACATTGGCGCCCTCGCCATGCGCGAGCACGGTGTTGGCGGTGAAATCCTGGGCGCCATCATGTCGGCAGCCGGAATTTTCTTACCTGGCACATTTTTGATCTTTTTCATGATCCGGGTTTGGGACAGTCTGAAAAAATTCCGCCCGATTCGCGCATCGCTCGAAGGCATACTGGCTGCCAACGTGGGTCTGGTCGTTGCCGCCGCCATCGTACTATTTCAGCCGCTGCCTGGCACCCTGGCTACCTATGGCCTCACCATCGGTACATTCTGCCTGCAGTTATTTACTCGCCTGCCTGCCTGGAGCATCATCCTCGCCGGACTATTGCTTGGCCTCGTACTAGGTGGATAGTATCCATTACCTTTGCACCTATGGAGATTATCCGAACAAAATTCGAAGGCATGCAGGTGCTGCAACCACATGTGTTGTACGACAGCCGTGGATTTTTCTTCGAATCCTATAACAAAGCTACATTTCATCGGCTGGGTATTGATGCGGATTTTGTACAGGATAACCAGTCTCTCTCATCACGGGGCGTATTGCGCGGCCTGCATTTCCAACGGCCGCCGTTTGCTCAAACCAAACTGGTACAGGTGTTACGCGGTGAAATCTTAGACGTGGCCGTAGACCTGCGGCACGGAAGCGTCACCTTCGGCCAGTCATATTCGGTGCGCCTCTCCGATAAAAACAAACTCCAACTGCTGATCCCGAAAGGATTCGCCCATGGTTTTGTGGTGCTGAGCGAGGATGCACACGTGCTGTACAAATGCGACCAATTCTATAGCCAGCCACACGACAGTGGCATTCGCTATGACGACCCTGACCTCGCCATCAACTGGGAGCTACCCGAAACACAACGAATCACATCGGCAAAAGATCAGCGCCTGCAATCCTTCCGCGATTACCGGCAACAGCCCGACTTCTGAACCTTAGAGGATATAGTCCGTGCTGAGAAATCCCGACTCGCGATTGCGGATGATCCGGTTGATGATTTGTTTGTTGCCATCACTCGCCCGGGTTGCCACCACGGTTCGGATCGAGAACACCCGGAGTGCATCGGCCACGGATAATGTGCCTTCGGCACTGTCTTTACGCCCGTTGAAGGGAAATGAATCCGGACCCCGCTGGCTCTGTGTGTTCAGGTTGATCCGGCCCACCTGGTTGACAAACGCATCCATCAACCGCGCCACCTGTGCCGAGTCATTTCCAAAGATGCTCACCTGCTGGCCAAAATTGGAGTTCACCACGTAGCGAATCACGTCGGCCTCGTCATCAAAAACCGCTACCGGTACCACCGGTCCAAACTGCTCTTCATGGAAGACAGCCATTTTTTCGTTCACCGGATACAACACAGCTGGATAAAAAAACGAATGAAAAACGGCGCCGCCATTTTCATTCATTACACGTGCACCATGCTGGCGCGCATTCGATACAAGGCCAGATAGATAGTCTGTTTTTCCCGGTTCTGGCAAGGGGGTGAGGCTCACACCGGGCTCCCACGGCATACCCCATTTTAATTGCCGTATTGCGGCCAGAAACTTTTCCAGAAAAACATCCGCAACGCTCCGATGAACAAACAGAATCTTCAATGCGGTGCAGCGCTGCCCGTTGAACGATAGTGAGCCGGTTACACACTCGGCCACCGCACTATCCAGGTCTGCATCCGGCAGCACAATACCGGGGTTCTTCGCATCTAATCCCAGGATCGATTTCAGCCGATGCGGTTTGGGGTGCAGCTTCTTTAAATCGTTGGCTCCTTTGTTAGTGCCAATGAAAGCAAAGACATCGATCTTCCCGGTCTCCATGAGGGCACCTACTGTCTCACGGCCGCGACCGTAAATAATGTTCACCACCCCAGTGGGGAAACTATCGCGGAAGGCCTCCAATAAGGGTTGAATGAGGAGCACCCCGAATTTCGCGGGCTTAAAAACGACCGTGTTCCCCATGATCAGTGCCGGAATGAGGGTGGTAAAGGTTTCATTAAGCGGGTAATTAAATGGCCCCATACACAGTGCCACGCCTAACGGTACACGCCTGATCTGCGCCATAAACCCCTGTTCTTCCACCAGCTTGGCCGAGTTGCGGTCCAGTTCCTTCAGGGCGCGGACGGTATCCCCGATGTAATCGCATGTCCGGTCAAATTCCTTTTCCGAATCTTTCAATGTCTTGCCGATCTCCCACATCAGTAGCCGCACAACATCCGTTCGTTTTTCGCGCATGCGCTGAAGAAAGTCTTCTACATGCGCAATTCTGTCCGACACACTCATCAGCGGCCACTCGCCATGACCCAGATCATAGGCGCGTACGGCTGCATCAAGTGCTTCCAAAGCCTCCATTTTCGTCAGGAGTGGCGTACTGCCAATCGCTTTTGGTGCCGGCCCGTCAGGCGTTTTGATGTACACCGGACTAAAGACCGCATTTTGGGTACCTCCCCATTTTTTTAACACGCCACCAATCAGGTATTCGCGTTGCTCAATAAAGGCGGGAATACGGTGGGCTTCGGGAACCTGATCGGGCTCCGGAAAAAGATGTTGCAGCATAGCACTCATGATGATAAATTTTGTAAGATAGCAACGCCCGAAGATGTGCCGATCCGGTTAGCGCCCGCCGCGAGCATCGCTTCGGCTTGAGCGCGCGTTTTAATTCCTCCGGATGCTTTCACGCCCACACCCGCAGGTACCGACGCACGCATCAGCCGCACGTGGTCGGCCCGGGCACCGTGTGAGGCAAACCCGGTACTGGTTTTTACAAAATCCGCGCCTGCATCAGCAGCCAGCCTGCAGGCACGTACGATCTCCTCGTGGGTTAGGTAGGCCGTTTCAATGATTACTTTCAATAACCCCTGGTGGTCGTGTACCAATTTGCTGCACTTCGCCAGTTCCACTTTCGTCCAAGGCAAACCCGTTTTAAATGCACTGATATTCATCACCACGTCCACTTCGTCTGCTCCGTGGTCCAGCACCCGCGCTATGTCGTCCAGTTTCGTTTCGGTAAGTTGATAGCCCAACGGAAATCCGGCTACCGTAACCAATCGGACCGAGGCGGCACCCAGTTCGCGCTTTGCCCGTTTCACCCAAAAGGGAGGCACACACACCCCGTAAAAACCAAATTCCTTCGCGTCGGCCACCAACTTATCAATGTCATGAATCGTCACTGTCGCACGCAGGTCCGTATGTTCAATGGTTGCCGCAAATTCGGAGGCCGTCATACGCTTCGAAGATAGCGATCAAAAGGTTATGAAACGAAGAATTTAGCGGCACCCGCCGGCAGCGGGCCGGGCTGTCGGCACTCGCCCCCGCCTGCGGCGGGGGGCTCAGACAATTGCCTCCATCCCTTGCCGGAGTACCCCACACTAATGGCGTATCTGGCAAACTTTACAATACTTCATCTTTTCGGGTGGTCGCTTTTTCGGAGGCCGCTTGTGGCCAAAGTACAGGGGATTGCTGTACTGTGATTTTGCCTGAATACGATCTCGATCGAGCTGGGCTTTTTTTACCTCCTTCATCCGATCATTGTACCGGTTCTGAGCTTCGTACGTCAGGCCACTGTTTTTCTTTTTCTTCTTTTCTGCTTTGGGGCTATACTCCTTCTGTGGATAGTAGGGCTCCACCGTTGTAGGTGGCGCTCCCTTCGCCTTGGTTGCCTTTTTCTTTTGCGAGAACACCGGCGGCGAAAAGAGCGTCAATAGAAAAAGGATTACAATCCGCATATCCCAAAGATAACCCTAATGTCGGATACCGCATTCGTCGCAATAGCGCATTTTATGGGGTGGATGTTTGCGGGGTGGCCGGCGATGCCCAAAATCGGAGCGCTTGTGCTTCGACTGGACAATGAGCATTTTCTGCCGCAACCGTGCGGCACGCTCCACCCGTTCGTAGAACTCGTATTGGGCTGTGCGGCGTATGGGTGTTTTCCTCATCCGACTTCGCCGGGGTGCCAGTACCCGGTACGTGCCCGTATTGTGCTTTGCCGCAGGTGTTGCCGTTGAAGTTTCCGGAAAGCCAGAACCCGGATCCAGACTATTGGGCGGAAGGCGTTTCGTCTGCGCTACCAGACCGGGTGCCGCTAACCCAAGTACTGCCAGTAAAAGTGCTGTTCGTATTTGCATAGCGGAATAAAAACGGAGACATCCACCATTTAGTATTGATTCCGCCGCACGCAACCAGTGCATGCACAGTGTTTCGGCGTATCCCCGAGAAAAACCGAGCGCAAAGACCATAAAAAAACCCTGATTTTTGGGATCAGGGTTTTGTGATAAAAGTAGGCAACGACTTACTCTCCCGGGTTTTATCCTAGTACCATCAGCGCGGGTGGGCTTAACTGCTC
>VYLK01000367.1_pt1 | contig 17128 bp, 1 predicted proteins | sample 5114321 | NCBI WGS metagenome assembly VYLK01 (sample SAMN12291792, study PRJNA351875) | freshwater metagenome | isolation source: freshwater lake | place: USA: Michigan, MSU2 Lake | collected 2011-08-16
GCCGGCGTGATGGCCAGCCTGCGCGCGGTGGACGCCGTGGCGCCCATGCCGGTGTTCATCGACGCCACGCGCAGCACCGCAGGCTTGCTCAGCGTGGCCGCGGGCGCGGTGCTGGCTGGCGCGTTCTACGCGCGGCGAACCCGGCACCGCTGAGCGGGCTTCGCCGCCCGGCCGGGCCCGACAATGCGCGCCGGCATGCACCCCTGGAGCCCCGCTTGAAACCCTATGACATCGAAGTTCAACGCCTGAAGTCCCTGAAGCACGACAAGGGCCTGATCGAAGTGAACGTCGACGCACTGGTGCTCGCCCGCAAGCTGCAGGACGACGGCGCGCCCACCAGTTGCCTGCGGCTGCCGGTGGAACATGCGCGCACGCTGATGCTGCTGCTCAAGCAGCAATTCGCCGAACTCGACAAGCTGCAGCCCCGCAGCCGGCGCTCAGGCCGCTGCTGACGCGGGCGCCGCGGGGCTCTGCCCTTGCGCGGCGCCGAGGTGTTGCAGCCCCGGCAGAACGACACGATCTCCGCTGGGGCAAGTAGGGGTTAGCGCGGGCTCCCCCTAACCGTTGGGGGGCTCCTTGCCCCCATGACCTCGGGGGCCCCCCCACGAGGTGCGCTTGTGGCGGTCACACGGCCTGACTACAACGAACACAGTGCGTTACCGGCAGCCGTGCTGCCGGGCAACGCCGTGCGTCGCATGGAGCGGCGCCGCGTTCAAACACCCCCTGACGGGAGCGAGCCGTGATCCTGAGCCCTGAAAAACGTGTCAACACCTTCCGCACTGGCGAACAGACCGCCGCACAAGTCGCCGTGTTGGCCGATGGCGGCTACGTCATCGCCTGGCAGTCGCTGGGGCAGGACGGCAGCGGCTGGGGCATCTATGCGCAGCGCTTTTCGGCCACGGGCGCTGCGCTCGGCCCCGAGTTCCGCGTCAGCGCCAACACCCAGGGCAACCAGACCGAGCCCCACGTCAGCGCCGTGCCCGGCGGCGGCTTCGTCATCAACTGGACCGACGACAACGGCCTGGATGGCAGCGGGCAGGCCGTGCTGGCCCAGCGCTACGACGCCGCCGGCGCAGCGCAAGGCAGCAACACCATCGTCAACACCGCCACGTCCAGCACCCAGGCCGACGGCGTCTCGGCCGGCTGGACGGGTGGCTACACCACCGTCTGGAGCAGCTACAACGGCAGCACCGGCACCCAGGACATCCTGATGCAGCGCTGGGACGCCGCGGGCAACCGCGTCGGCACCGAAACGCTGGTGGGCACGGCCACCGGCGCAGGCAACACGGCCGCCCAGGCCGGCAGCCAGGTGACCCCGGCCATCGCCAGCAATGCCGCGGGCAACCAGATCATGGTCTGGACCGACCAGGGCGGCAACGACAGCAGCGGCACTGGCGTCTACGGCCGCCGCTACAACGCCAGCACCAACACCTTCGGCGACACCTTCCTCATCACCACCTTCGTGGCCGGCAGCCAGTACGAGCCCGACGTGGCTATGGCCAGCGACGGCAGCTTCGTGGTGGTGTGGCGCAGCGACAGCCAGGACGGCAGCGGCGCCGGCGTCTTCGGCCAGCGCTTCAATGCCGACGGCAGCACGGCCGGCACCGAGTTCCGCGTGAACGTGGCCACCGACAGCAACCAGTACGCGCCGCAGGTGACCCTGCTGTCCACGGGCGGCTTTGTCGTCACCTGGTACGACGACTCCACCGCCAACGACGGCAGCGGCACCAGCCGCGACGTCTACCTGCGCGAGTACGACGCCGCGGGCGCGGCGCTGGGGGGCGAGATCAAGCTGGCCTCGCAGACCAGCGGCACCGAATCGCAACCCACCATCACCGACCTGGGCGCGGGCCGCTACCTGGTGGTCTACACCGACGACACGCCCGACGCCGGCTCCGACATCGTGCAGCAGATCTTCGGGCCTGAATTCATCGGCCCCATCCAGCAAGGTGGGCCCACCATCGGCGATTGGGAAGGCAGCGTCACCTTCGCCGAGAACACCGTCAACGCCGCACCGCAGCGGCTGGACATCGTCGTCGGCCTCACCGATCTGGACAGTGCCAACCTCGACGGCGGGCGCCTCGACCTGTACTACGTGCAGGGCGGCGGCAGCGCCGACCAGCTGGGCGTGCGCAGCGTGGGCACGGGCCCGAACCAGATCTCGGTGTCGGGCACGAACGTGCTCTTCGAAGGCGTGGTCTTCGGCACCCTCAGCGGCGGCGCCAACGGCAGTGGCCTGAGCGTGGTGTTCAACGCCAACGCCACGGTGGACGCCGTGGAAGAGCTGATCCAGCAGCTGAGCTACGCCAACACCAGCCAGAGCCCCGCCGCCAGCCGCGTGGTGGGCCTGCGCGTGAGCGACGGCGACGGCGGCTCCAGCCCCGGCGTTGCGAAGATCATCCAGATCACGCCTGAGGCCGATGGCGTGCCGGCGCTGTACGGCGAGAGCACGGTCAATGCCTTCCTGGCCGGTGAGCAGCGCCTGCCGGCCGTGGCGAAGCTGGCCGACGGCGGCTATGTCGTGGTGTGGCAATCGACGCTGCAGGTCGACAGCAGCTACGAGATCTTCTTCCAGCGCTTCAACGCCAGCGGCGTGGCCGTCGGGCCGGAGGTGCGTGTCAACACCGTCACCAGCAGCACGCAAGACCAGCCGCACGTGGCCGGCCTGTCCAACGGCGGCTTCGTGATCACCTGGGACGACTCTTCAGGCAACGACGGCAGTGGCGTGGGCGTCTACGGCCAGCGCTACGACAGCCAGGGCCAGGCCCAGGGCGGCAACTTCCTGGCCAACACCTTCACCAGCAGCTCCCAGCATTACAACGACGTCGCCAGCTGGGCCGGCGCCGGCGCGGTGACCGGCGGCTACGGTGTGGTGTGGAGCTCCACAGGCAGCAACCCGGGCAGCAACGGCTGGGAGATCTACCTCCAGCGCTTCGATAACGCGGGCAACAAGGTCGGCGGCGAGTTGCGCGTCAGCGACGCGGTCGGCGCCAGCACGGCGCAGCCCGGCACGCAGTACGAGCCCAGCATCGCGGCCCACGCCAACGGCAACCTCGTCATCGCCTGGCGCGACGACAGCGGCAACGATGGCGGCGGCATTGGCGTCTTCGGCCGCCTGTACAACGCAGCGACGGCCAGCTTCGGCCCCACCTTCGTGATCAGCACCACCACGGCGGGCAACCAGTACGAGGTGGACGTGGCCACGCTCAGCGACGGCGGCTTCGTCGCCGTCTGGCGTTCCGACGGCCAGGACGGCAGCAGCGCCGGTGTCTATGGGCAGCGCTTCGACGCGGCCGGTGCCAAGGTGGGCGGCGAGTTCCTCGTCAACGAAAGCACCAACGGCGGCCAGTACCAGCCCAAGGTGATCGGGCTGTCCACAGGCGGGTTCGTCGTCAGCTTCTACAACGACAACACCGACATCAGCGGCACCGGCACGCAGAACGACGTCTACATCCGCCAATACGACGCCAACGGCGTGGCCGTCGACAGCCAGCGCAAGCTGCTCTCGCCCACGAACAGCACCGAGTTCGAGCCGGCCCTGGCCGACCTGGGCAACGGCAACTTCGTCGTCGTCTACGCCGACTACAACACCGGCGTGCCGGGTGCCAACAACACCTACAACATCGTGCAGCAGATCTTCGGCGACGCCGCCGAACTGCCGCGCCAGGCCAACCCGAGCCTGGGCGACTTCACCGGCAGCGTGAGCTTTGCCGAGAACCTGGTGAACGCCACGCCGCAGGTCATCGACAGCGCGGTGAGCCTGAACGACACCGATTCGGCCAACTTCGCAGGCGGCCGCCTCGACCTGTACTACGTGCAGGGTGGCGAAAGCACCGACCAACTCGGCGTGCGCAGCGCGGGCCAGATCAGCGTGGCCGGCAACGTCATCAGCTACGGCGGCGTGGCCATGGGCAGCATCAGCGCCCAGGGCAACGGCAGCGGTGGCGGCAACCTGCGCATCGACTTCGGCGCGGGTGCCACCGTAGAGGCCGTGCAGGCCCTGGTGCAAAGCCTGACCTACGCCAGCACCTCGCAAAGCCCGGCCACGGCCCGCACCGTGGGCCTGCGCATCAGCGACGGCGACGGCGGCAGCACCGATGCCAGCCTGATCACCATCAACGTCACGCGCGAGCTCGACGGCCAGCCGCTGGTGTGGGGCGAGGAAGTCGTCAACACCTACAACACCGACACCCAGGACGATCCCGAGATCGGCGTGCTGGCCGATGGCGGCTACGTCATCGTGTGGACCTCCACCGGGCAGGACGGCAGCGGCGACGGCGTCTACATGCAGCGCTACAACGCCGTGGGCGTGGCGGTGGGCGGTGAGATCCGTGTCAACAGTTCCACCAACGGCCCGCAGAACTACGCCCACGTTGCCGGGCTCACCGGCGCGGGCGGTGGGGGTTGGGTCGTCACCTGGCAGGACAGCACCAACGACGCCGGCGGCTGGGGCGTCTACGGCCAGCGCTACGACGCCAATGGCGAGGCCGTGGGCGGGCAGTTCCTGGTGAACACCACCAGCACCAGCACCCAGTACCACGATGCCGTGGCCAGCTATGCCGGCGGGTTCGCGGTGGTGTGGTCGTCCAGCCAGGCGGGCGGCAGCGGCTTCGACATCTACCTCAAGCGCTACGACAACGCCGGCACAGTCGTCACGGCAGAAACGCGCGTCAGCGTGGTGGCGGGCAGTGCCCAGACCGGCACGCAAGAGCTGCCCGACGTGGCGGCCTATGCCAACGGCAACCTCGTCATCGTCTGGCAAGACACCAGCGGCAACGACGGCGCCAGCCTGGGCGTCTTCGGGCGGCTGTACAACGCCAGCACCGGCACCTTCGGCGACACCTTTCTTGTCAATGCCACCACGGTGGGCAACCAGTACGAGCCCTCGGTGGCCGTGCTGTCCGACGGCGGCTTCGTCGTCACCTGGCGCAGCGACAACCAGGACGGCGCCAGCGCCGGCGTCTACGCGCAGGTCTTCAACGCCGCTGGCGCCAAGGTGGGCGGCGAGTTCCTCGTCAACGAAACCACGGCCGGCGGCCAGTACCAGGCGAGCGTTGCCGGGCTGGCCGGTGGCGGCTTCGTCGTCAGCTGGTACAGCGACAGCTCCAACGCCGGCACGACGTCTGATGTGTTCGTGCGCGAGTTCACCAACGCCGGCGTGGCCATCGACGGCGAGCGCAAGTTGCTGTCGGGCACGAACAGCACGGAGTACCAGCCTGCCATCGCCGGGCTCGCCAGCGGCGGCTTCGTCGTCGCTTACGCCGACTATGCGCCCACGGGTGACGGCGGCAACAACACCTACAGCATCGCGCAGCAGCTCTTCGGCAACCCGGCCACGCTGGCGCGGCAGGCCAGCCCCGTGCTGGGCGATTTCACCGGCAGCGTCACCTTCGCCGAGAACCTCGTCAACACGACGCCGCAACTGATCGATGCCGCCGTGGCCCTGGTGGACACCGACTCGGCCAACTTCGACGGCGGCCGGCTCGACCTGTTCTACGTGCAAGGCGGTGAGGCAACCGACCAACTGGGCGTGCGCAACGTCGGCAACGGCGCCGGGCAGATCGGCGTGGCCGGCAGCACCGTCAGCTACGGCGGCGTGGCCATCGGCACCCTGGCCGCTGGGCTGACCGGCGGCAACGGCAGCGCGCTGCGCATCGACTTCAACGTCAACGCCAGTGTCGAGGCCGTGGAGGCCGTGGTGCAGAGCCTCACCTACGGCAGCACGTCGCAGGGCCCGGCCCTCAGCCGCACGGTGGGCCTGCGCATCACCGATGGCGACGGCGGCAGCACGGCCCCGAGCGCCGTGACGATCAACGTCACGCCCGGCCTCGACGGCGCACCGCTGGTCTATGGCGAGAGCCTGGGCAGCGTCAACACCTACCGCGAAAGCACGCAGGAGTACCCCGAGGTGGCGGTGCTGGCCGACGGCAGCTACGTCGTCACCTGGACCAGCACCGGCCAGGACGGTAGCGGCCCGGGCATCTACGCGCAGCGCTACACCGGCGCCGGCGTGGCCATCGGTAACGAAGTGCGTGTCAACACGGCCACGAGCAGCACGCAGGAGTTCTCGCAGATCACGGCCCTGTCCAACGGCGGCTACGTCATCGTCTGGCAAGACGTCAGCGGCGCCGACGGCGCGAGCTGGGGCGTGATCGGCCAGCTGTTCGACGGCACCGGCAGCGCGGTGGGCGGGAACTTCGCCGTCAACACCACCACCGCGGGCAGCCAGTACCACGGGGCGGTGGCGGGCTACACCGGTGGCTTTGCCGCGGTGTGGGCGGGTTCGCAAGGCGCCGCCGGCTTCAGCGGGCAAGACATTTATCTGCGCCGCTTCGACAACAACGGCGTGCAGGTGACGGCCGAACTGCGGGTGAACAACACCAGCGGCAGCACCGCGCAGACCAGCACGCAAGAGCTGCCCGACGTGGCGGCGCAGGCCAACGGCAACCTGCTGATCGTCTGGCAAGATCAGGCCGCTTTGGATGGCAGTGCCTGGGGCGTGTTCGGCCGTTTCTACGACGCCGGCACCGGCCTGCTCGGGCCCTTGTTCACGGTGAACACGCAAACCGTGGACAGCCAGTACGAGCCCAGCGTGGCGGCGCTGTCGAGCGGCGGCTTCGTCGTCGTGTGGCGCAGCAATGGCGCGCAGGATGGCGACGGTGCGGGCGTCTTCGGGCAACTGCTCGACGCCACAGGCGCCAAGGTGGGGGGCGAGTTCCTCGTCAACCAGCGCACGGCGGGCAGCCAGTACCAGCCCGAAGTGATCGGGCTGAGCACCGGCGGCTTCGTCGTCACCTGGTACAACGACAACACCGATGTCAGCGGCACCGGCACGCAGAACGACGTCTACATCCGCGAGTTCAGCGATGCGGGCGTGCCGCTGGATGGCGAACGCAAGCTGCCCTCGCTGACGAACAGCACCGAGTACCAGCCGTCCATCGCCGACCTGGGCAACGGCAACTTCGTCGTTGCGTACAGCGACTACAACGTCACGCCGGTCAACGGGGCCGGTGGCAGCACTTACGAGATTCGCACGCAGATCTTCGGCGACGCGGCCGAACTGGCGCGACCCAGTGCCAACCCCGTGCTGGGCGACGTGCGCCTGCTGCGCACGCTGACCAACGCACCGGCCGACGCCAACTTCTACGCCGGCACGGCGCGCGTGATCGACGGCGACCTCAGCGTGAGCGACAGCGACTCGGCCAACTTCGACGGCGGCCAGCTCACGGTCTTCTTCACGGCCGGCCTCAGTGCCAACGACGCCCTGGGCCTGCGCAACGAAGGCAACGGCGCGGGCCAGGTGGGCGTGAGCGGTGCCAACGTCAGCTTCGGCGGCACCGTGGTCGGCACCTTCACCGGCGGGGGCGCGGGCGCGCCCAACCTGGTGTTGACCTTCAACGCCAGCGCCACCGCTGCCGCGGTGCGTGCCGTGGGCGAGAACATCACCTACGTACACAGCGCCCCGCCGGCCGGCACCACCGACCGCTACATCGGCATGCGCCTGACCGACGGCGATGGCGGCGCCAGCGAAGCGAGCCCAGTGCAGATCCGCATCCAGGCCAGCTTCAGCGCCCCCGTGGTGGCCCTGGACGATGTGACCACTTCGCTCGCCCTCACCGAGACCCAGGCCCTGGCCGGCGCCTTGATCGACCCCGATGTGCAGCTGAACTACACCGGCAGCAACTGGGCCAACGGCAAGCTCACCGTCACCTACCTGAGCAGCACGAGCCGCAGCGACGACCAGCTCGCCATCCGCAACGAGGGCAACGCTGCCGGGCAGGTGGGCGTGGTGGGCACCGACGTGCTCTTCGGCGGCGTCTCCATCGGCACGCTCAGCACCACGCTCAACGGCACGAACGGCAGCACGCTCGACATCACCTGGAAGGCCGCTGCCACCGAGACGGCCATCGAGCGCGTGATCGAGAACCTGCGCTACAGCAACCTCTCCAACGACCCACTGGCCAGCCGCTCGGTGCGCATCAGCCTGAACGACGGCGCCGGCAACGCGGCCACGGTGCGTGATGTGGTCATCGACATCACGGCCGAGGCCAACCCCGCAGCGCTGCAGCCGCTGCTGGGCACCGAGCAGCAGGTCAACACCTTCGAGAGCAACCAGCAGCAGAACCCGGCCGTGGCGCGCCTGCTGGGCAGCAACGACGGCAGTTACGTCATCACCTGGGCCTCCTCCGGGGGCCAGGACGGCGACGACAACGGGGTCTTCGCACAGCGCTACGCCAGCAACGGCGCCGCCATCGGCCCCGAGTTCCAGGTCAACACGACCACACTCAACCAGCAGACCGAGCCGGCCATCGGCGCCCTGTCGGGCGGCGGCTTCGTCATCGCCTGGCGTGCCACGGGCCAGGACGGCAGCGGCAGCTACGGCGTCTACGCCCAGCGCTACAACGCCGACGGCAGCCCGGCCGGCGCCGAGTTCCGCGCCACCACCAGCACCGTCGGCAACCAGTACGAGCCTGCCGTGCTGGGCCTGTCGGACGGCACCTTCATCATCGCCTACCGCAGCGACTACACCGGCAACTCGAACCTCAACGACGTGCTGGCGCAGCGCTTCACGGCCGACGGCAGCGTGCTCGGCACCGAACTCACGCTCAACACCGCCGGCGGTGCCACGCAGTACCAGCCGCAACTGGCCGCACTCAGCGGCGGCGGCTTCGTCGCCGTTTGGACGGATACCAGCGGCGACGCCAGCGGCAGCGGCGTCGTGGCCCAGCTCTTCACCAACGCTGGCACCAAGGTGGGCGCCCCCATCAGCGTCAACACCACCACGGCCGGCAGCCAGCTGGGCGTGCACGTCGCGGCGCTCAGCGGCGGCGGCTTCGTGGCGGTGTGGGCCGACGGCAGCAACATCGAAGCGCAGCGCTTCGATGCGGCCGGCAACAAGGTCGGCCTGGAGTTGTTGGTCAACACCGTCGACAGCCCGAGCAACCAGAACGACGAGCCCCGCGTGGCCGGGCTGGATGGCGGGGGCTTCATCGTCACCTGGGACGGCTACCCCACCGCGGCGCTGGGTGGCAGCAGCCAGGACGTGATGACCCAGCAGTTCGACGCGTCGGGCAACAAGGTCGACGGCGTGCGCTTGCTCAACACCGTGCGCAGCAGCACGCAGTACGAGCCAGAGATCGTCGGCCTTCCGGGCGGCAAGGCCGTGGTGGTCTGGGCGGGTTACGACGAAGAGCGCAACACCGCCAACACCTACGGCGTTTTCCAGCAGATGCTGGGCACGCCGGGCAGCCTGGTCACCTCGGCAGCGCCCGTGCTCACCGACCTCGCAACCAGCGTCACCTTCGCGGAGAACCTGGTCAACAGCACGCCGCAAATCATCGATGCCGGCATCGGCCTCATCGACACCGATTCCGCCAACTTCAGCGGCGGCACCCTGTGGGTGAGCGTGATCTCGGGCTACGGCAACATCGAAACGGCGCAACTCGCCGACCCGGCCGCCCAGCAAGACCAGTTCGGCATCCGCAACCAGGGCAACGGCCCGGGGCAGGTGGGCGTGGCGGGCAACACCGTCAGCGTCGGCGGCGTGGCCATCGGCACCCTCACCAGCAACGGCCTGAACGGGGCCGACCTCGTGGTCAGCTTCAACGCCAACGCCACCGCCGCGCTGGTGGAAACGCTGCTGGAGAACCTGACCTATGCCAACACGGCGTCGGCCCCCGTGCCGGCCCGCACGGTCAGCATCAGCCTGGCCGACGGCGATGGCGGCACCAGCGTGCCGCGCACGGTGGTCATCAACATCACGCCCGAGGCCGACGGCGGCACGCCGCTGTTCGGCAACGAGCGTGTCAACACCTACGCGCCTGCCACGCAGGACAACCCGGCCTCGGCACGCTTGTCTGACGGTGGCTACATCACCGTCTGGGAGAGCACCGGCCAGGACGGCTGGGGCGAGGGTGTCTACGCGCAGCGTTTCGATGCGCAAGGCGTGGCCGTCGGCGCCGAGTTCCGCATCAACAGCAACACCCGCGACAGCCAGTACGAACCGGCCGTGGCCGGCCTGACCGGCGGCGGCTATGTCGTCACCTGGCGCAGCAACAACCAGGACGGCAGTGGCGCCGGCGTCTATGCGCAGCGCTTCGCCAACGATGGCACCGCCCTCGGGGCGGAGTTCCTCGTCAACACCGGCACCGACCAGAACCAGTACCAGCCCAGCATCGCAGCCACGGCCGATGGCGGCTTCGTCATCGCCTGGTACGACGACTACTACACCAACGCCAGCAACACCGAGTACCGCGACATCTTCTTCCAGCGCTACAACGCGGCTGGCGTTGAGCAGGGCGGCGAGACCCGTGCCAACCCGGCCGGCGAAGGCTCTTCGGCCCAGTTCGAGCCCGTCATCGTGGGGCTGAACGGCGGCGGCTTCGTGGTGATGTGGACCGATGACACCAAGGACGGCAACAGCAACGGAGTCTTCGGCCAGCGCTTCACGGCCGCCGGCACCGCCCAGGGCGCCAGCTTCAGGGTCAACAGCTACACCACGAACGCGCAGTCGCAACCGGCGGCAGCCGCCCTGAACGACGGCGGCTGGATCGCGGTGTGGTACTCGGAAGGTCAGGACGGCAGCGGTGCCGGCGTCTTCGGGCAACGTTATGCGGCCGATGGCGGCCTGGTGGGCGGCGAGTTCCGCGTCAACACCAACACGGCGAGCACGCAGTACCTGCCGTCAGTGACGGGCTTGTCGCACGGCGGCTTTGTCGTCAGCTACTACAGCAACGGCACCCAGTGGGTGCAGGCCTACGACGCCAGCGGGGCACGGCTCGATGGTGAACAGCGCGTCGACACGCTGGACAACAACGGCAACAGCAACACCAGCAGCGTGGTCGCGCTGGCCAATGGCGGCTTCGTGGTCACCTTCCGCGACTACGACTACAACGACGGCAGCACCTACAACGTCTACCAGCAGCTCTTCGGCAAGCCCGCCGATTTCACGCGGCAGGCCAACCCGCAGCTGGTCGATGTGGCCACCAGCGTCACCTTCGACGAGAACCTGATCAACGCCACGCCGCAGTTGATCGACCCCGTGGTGGGCCTGTCCGACGCCGACTCCACCAACTTCGACGGTGGCACGCTGGAGGTGAACTACCTCACCGGCTACGCGCTGCAAGACCAGCTCGGCCTGTCGGGCCTGTCGGCGCAAGACCAGCTCGGCGTGCGCCACGAGGGCAATGGCGTCGGTCAGGTGGGTGTGGCCGGCAACACCGTCAGCTTCGGTGGCGTGGCCATCGGCACCATCACCAGCAACGGCGTGAACGGCAGCAAGCTGGCCATCACCTTCAACACGAATGCCAGCGTGGTGGCCGTGGAGCGGGTGATCGAAAGCCTGACCTATGCCAACACCTTCAGCGACCCCGCGGCCACGCGCACGGTCAGCATCCGCGTCACCGACGGTGATGGCGGCGCCAGCGTGGCCCGCAGCGTCGAGATCAACGTCACGCCGCAGTTCGACGGCGCGCAGCCGGTCTTCGACAACGAACGCGTCAACTCCTACCGCCCCAACACCCAGAGCGACGCCGCCATGGCCCGCCTGGCCGATGGCAGCTACATCACGGTGTGGACCTCCGCCACGGCGCAGGACGGTTGGGATGCGGCCGTCTACGCGCAGCGTTTCGCCTCGAACGGCGTGCCTCTGGGCACCGAGTTCCAGGTCAACACCTACACGCCTTACTCGCAAAGCGAAGCCACGGTGGTGGGGCTGACCGGCGGTGGTTTCGTGATCGCCTGGCGCAGCGACAACCAGGACGGCAGCGGGGCTGGCGTCTACGCGCAGCGCTACGACAGCGCGGGTCGGCCCCAGGGTGCCGAGTTCCGTGTCAACACCAGCGCCGACCAGAACCAGTACCAACCCAGCATCGCGGCCACCGCCGACGGCGGCTTCGTCATCGCCTGGTACGACGATTACTACACCAACGCCGGCTTCACCGAGTACCGCGACATCTTCTTCCAGCGCTACAACGCCGCCGGCGTGGTGCAGGGCGGCGAAACCCGCGCCAACCCGGCCGGCCTGGGCACGGTGGCGCAATACGAACCGAGCATCACCGGCCTGGCGGGCGGCGGCTTCGTCGTTACCTGGTCCGACGACGGCGCCGACGGCAACAGCAATGGCATCAACGGCCAGCGCTTCGACGCCAGCGGCAACGCGCTGGGCGCTACCTTCCGCGTTAACACCTACACCACCAGCTCACAAAGCGACAGCATCGTCACGGCCCTGAACGACGGTGGCTTCATCGTCACTTGGCGCTCTGAAGGGCAGGACAGCAGCAGCGGCGGCATCTTCAGCCAGCGCTACGCCGCCAACGGCAGCCCCGTGGGCACCGAGTTCCGCGTCAACACCACCGTCTCGGGCAACCAGTTCGACCCGGCCGTGACGGCGCTGACCACCGGCGGCTGGGTGGTGGCCTGGGAGAGTTCGGGCCAGATCTTCGTGCAGCAGTTCAGCGCCACGGGCGAGCGTGTGGACGGCGAGATCAAGGCCGACCTGTACCTGAACGCCAGCAACTACGCCGGCCAGCCGGCCCTGGCCGCACTGCCCGATGGCGGCTTCGTTGTGTCGTTCTACGACTACGACAACACCACGAACGAGTACGACGTCTACCAACAGGTCTTCGGCAACCCCGCCACGCTGGTGCGCCAGGCCAACCCGCTGCTGGTGGACGTGAACAGCAGCGTGAGCTTCGGCGAGAACCTCGTCAACGCCGTGCCCCAGCTCATCGATGCCGGCGTGGGCCTGCAAGACGTGGATTCGCCCAATTTCGACGGCGGCCTGCTGGAGGTGAACTACCTCACGGGCTACGGCGCACAAGACCAGCTGGGCCAGCAGGGCCTGGACAGCCAGGACCAACTGGGCATCCGCAGCGAGGGCACGGGCGCGCGGCAGGTCAGCGTGGCCGGCGCGGTGGTCAGCTACCAGGGCGTGGCCATCGGCAGCATCGTCAGCAACGGCGCCAACGGCAACAAGCTGACAGTGCAGTTCAACGCCAACGCCACGGTGGACGCGGTGGAACAGGTCATCGAAAGCCTGACCTACGCCAACACGGTGAGCAACCCCATCGCCAGCCGCACCATCAGCATCCGCGTCACCGACGGCGACGGTGGCGCCAGCGAGGCGCGCACGGTCACCATCAACGTGCGGCCCGAAACCGACGGCGCGGTGAAATTCGGCCTGGAGAAGGTGGTCAACACCACCGTGGCCGGCAGCCAGGTTGACCCCGACGTGGCTCGCCTGAGCGACGGTGGCTATGTGGTGGTGTGGACCGACCAGGGCGGCGCCGACGGCAACAGCTGGGGCGTCTACGGCCAGCGCTACGACAGCAACGACAACGCGGTGGGCGGGCAGTTCCGCGTCAACACCGTCACCAGCAACGCCCAGTACGAAGCCAAGATCACGGCGCTGACTGGCGGCGGCTGGGTCGTCACCTGGCGCAGCGACAGCCAGGACGGCAGCGGCGCCGGGGTCTACGGCCAGCGTTATGCGGCCAATGGCAGCACGGCAGGCACCGAGTTCCGCGTCAATACCGGCACCGACCAGAACCAGTACCAACCCAGCATCACGGCCACCGCCGACGGCGGCTTCGTCATCGCCTGGTACGACGATTACTACACCGACGCCGGTTTCACCGAATACCGCGACGTGCTGTTCCAGCGCTACGACAGCAACGGCGTGGTGCAGGGCGTGGAGACGCGCGCCAATCCCTCGGGCCTGGGCACCACCACGCAGAACGAACCCAGCATCGCCGGGCTGGCGGGCGGCGGCTTCGTCGTCATCTGGACCGACCACAGCGCCGATGGCAACGGCCTGGGCGTGTTCGGCCAGCGCTTCAATGCCAGCGGCGTGGCCGTGGGCACCGCCTTCCCCGTGAACAGCTATGTCGACAGCACCCAGAGCGCAGCCTCGGTGGCGGCGCTGAAGGACGGCGGCTTCATCGTCACCTGGGAATCCGCCGGCCAGGACCTCAGCTCCACCGGCATCTACGCCCAGCGTTTCGACGCCACCGGCGCCAAGCTGGGGGCCGAATTCCGCGTCAACACCAACATCAACGGCCAGCAGTACGAGCCCGAGGTGACGGCGCTCGAATCAGGCGGCTGGGTGATCACCTGGACCGATACCAGCGTCGGCAGCTACGACGTCTTCGCGCAGCAGTACGACAGCGCAGGCCGTGCGGTGGATGGAGAGACCCTCGTCAACACCTACCGCGTGTCCACGCAATGGCAGCCGGCCGTGACCAGCATGGCCGATGGCGGCTTCGTCGTCACCTACGCGGGCTACATCAGCAGCGGCGACAGTGACGGCAATGGCGCCCCCGATGGCGGCAACGACACCTATGAGATCCGCCTGCAGCGCTTCAGCAACACCGCACCGAACATCCAGAACGTGACGGTGACCGGCGCCGAAGAGGCGGTGATCACGCTGAGCAACACGCTCTTCGAGGGCGGCTTCAACGACCCTGACGGCCAGAGCCTGCAGGCCATCAAGATCATCACCTTGCCGGCCGAAGGCACCTTGCGGCTCGATGGCACACCGGTGCTCAGCGGGCAAGAGGTTTCCATCGAGCAGCTGCAGGCCGGCCTGCTGACCTACCAGGGCAACGTCGACTACTTCGGCAACGACCAGTTCCGCTGGACGGGCAGCGACGGCGTGGCCTTCGCCAGCACGCCGGTGTTCACCAACATCGTGCTGAGCAACGTGAACGACGGGCCCCGCCTGGGTGCGCTCACCAACGCCAGCGGCAGCGAAGGCAACCTCTTCAGCCGCAGCATCACCATCGGCGACCCCGACCCCGAATCGCACCAGGTCACGGTGAACTGGGGCGATGGCAGCCCGAACTCGGTGTTCGTCACGAGCCTGGCCAACCCCAACATCACGCACGTCTATGCCGACAACGGCAACTACACGGTGACGGTCACCGTCAACGACCAGCAAGGCCAGGCCAACAGCATCGAAAGCGGCAGCTTCACGGCCAACATCGCCAACATCGCGCCGACCATTCCGCTCTTCGGCCAGGCCACCGTCGAACAAGGGCAGGTCTACACGCTCGACCTCGGTGCCGTGAGCGACCCTGGCGACGATGACGTCACCGAGTACCGCATCAACTGGGGCGACGGCAGCCCGGTGGAGACCTACACCGCCGCCACGCTGCCCCCGGGCGGCATCCTCACGCACACCTTCCTGACGCTCGGGCCCAAGACCATCTCGGTGGGCCTGACCGACGAAGATGGCGTCTACGCCAACGCCGGCACCAAGACCATCAGCGTCAGCGCACCGGCCGAGGTGATCACGGTCAACGCAGGGGCCGACACCACCGTCAACGAAGGCAGCTTCTTCAGCCGCACCATCACCTTCGACGACCCCACCGACCAGGGTGCAGCTGGCCGCACCTACACCGTGAACTGGGGTGACGGGCAGACCAGCAGCGGCAACATCGCGGCTGGCCAGTTCAGCTTCAACATCGGCCACAACTACGCCGACAACGGCGGCCCCTTCACCGTGACGGTGACGGTGGACGACAGCGGTGTGGTGCAGCAGATCGGCAGTGACAGCTTCACCGTCACCGTCAACAACGTGGCGCCGCAGATCTTCATCAGCGGCAGCAGCTCGGTCTCTGAGGGCAGCGCCTACACGATGACGCTGTCGCGCAGCGACCCGGGCGCCGACACCATCAGCCAGTACGTCATCGACTGGGGCGACGGCACGGTGCAGACCGTGCTGGCCGTCGACTTCCCGGCCAACGGGCAGTTCAGCCACGTCTACGACGACGGCAACATCACGCGCCAGATCCGCGTGAGCGTGACCGACGAAGACGGCGTCTGGGCCGATGCCGGGGTCCGGAGCATCTCGGTGCTCAACGTCGCCCCGACCGCGCCTGTGAGCGGCGCTGCCACGGTGGCAGAAGGCGCCACCTACACGCTGAACGTGGGTGCCGTGGTCGACCCGGGCGCGGACACACGCACCGGCTACAGCATCAGCTGGGGCGATGGCACGCCCAACGAGAACTTCACGCCGGCGCAATGGGCCGCGGCGGCGGGGGTCTTCACGCATGTCTACGCCGACGGCGTGGGCGCGGGCACGGGGCGCACCATCGTCGTGAGCGCGTCAGACGAAGACGGCACCCACATCCTGGGCACCCAGAGCCTGACCATCACCAACACCACGCCCGGCCTGCAACTCACCGGCAATGCCAACAGCAACGAAGGCGCGCTCTACACGCTGAACATCGTGGGCACCGACGTGCCTGCCGACGTGCTGAGCTACACCGTCGACTGGGGCGATGGCTCGCCGGTGGAGACCCTGACCGCCGTGCAGCTGGCCGCGCTGGGGGGCAATGTCACGCACACCTACGCTGACGACGAAGACGGCCCGGTCAACGCCACGCCGCGCACCATCACCGTCACGGCCAACGATGGCGATGGCGGCATCGCCACGCAGACGAAGGCCATCAACGTCAACAACGTCGCGCCCAGCGCGGTGCTGGGGGGCGCCAACAGCCTGGACGAAGGCCAGACCTACACGCTGAGCGTGGCGGCTGTGGTGGACCCGGGTGCGGACACGCGCACTGGCTACACCATCGCCTGGGGCGACGGCAGCACCGACAGCTTCACGCCTGCCCAGTGGGCCGCAGCCGCCGGCAGCTTCACCCACACCTATGCCGATGGCTCGCTGGCCGCCAGCATCGTGGTCAGCGCCACCGACGAGGACGGCACCTTCGTGCTCGGCACGAAGAACGTCAACGTCAACAACGTGGCCCCGGGCCTGACCATCAGCGGTGCTGCCAGCACGCTGGAAGGTGCGGTGTACACGCTGGCCATCGCAGGCAGCGACGTTGCTGCCGACGTGCTGAGCTACAGCATCGATTGGGGTGACGGCACTGCCGTGCAGACCCTGACCGCCGCGCAACTGGCGGCGCTGGGTGGCAACGTCACCCACACCTTTGCTGACGACGAAGACGGCCCGGTCAACGCGACGCCGCGCACCGTCACCGTCACCGCCAACGACGGTGACGGCGGCATCACCTCGCGCACGCAGGGTGTCACGGTCAACAACCTAGCGCCGACGGCCGCCGTCACCGGCGCGAACAGCGTCGACGAAGGCCAGCCGTACACGCTGAGCGTCGCG
>VYLK01000368.1_pt1 | contig 17116 bp, 15 predicted proteins | sample 5114321 | NCBI WGS metagenome assembly VYLK01 (sample SAMN12291792, study PRJNA351875) | freshwater metagenome | isolation source: freshwater lake | place: USA: Michigan, MSU2 Lake | collected 2011-08-16
CATGACAGATTCATTCTCCTACCGCCCTAAATTTGTGGACATTCGGGTGCGAAAGCCCCCGGTTGTCAAAGTAAATCCCGATGTCCAACTGTGCGAGCACGATGGATGTGGGGCCGAAGCAACCAATCGTGCGCCTAAAAGCCGCGATAATCCGGGCGAGATCTGGCATTTCTGCGAGAAGCATGCCGCGCTCTACAACAAAAACTGGAATTTCTTCGAAGGCATGACAGACGACGATGCCCGCGCGCATCGCGAAGCTGCTTCCCATGGCGGCAGGCCTACATGGACATTCCGCGCCAGCGCGAACTCCCCAGACGCCCACGTCTATAAAAAGGCAGCGGCGGGCGAGGATCCTAAAGACCCATTGGCGAGCCGTCGTGCAACTGGTCGGGCAGCCCCTGATAGCCCAGATACACGCCCAACAGCGCCGGTTCTGAAAGCACTCGACACATTGGGCCTAGACGCCCATGCCGACCGTGCCAAGGTCCGCAGCACTTATGCGGCGCTGGTTCGGCAATATCACCCAGACTCGAACGGTGGGGACCGCAGTGCGGAAACCCGCCTGAATGCGGTGGTGAAAGCTTATAAGGTGCTCAAGACCGCACGCCGGGCTTAAGTTGGGCCCTTACACGCAGCAAAACCCCTCGCAAAAATGTCACAGCGCACCATGTCAGCAGTTCGAACAGAAATGCATGCTTGACGGCGCGCGTTTGATCCTCAAACAAGACCTTAAGAGGACCCGATAACGACCATGACTGATACATTGATTGCCGCTCTGCCTGACACGACTGTTTCGGTCGAAGACGTTTTTGGTTTCGCTTCCCAGCTGCAGGTGCCAGCTTTCAGCCAATCTAACGAATATGTCCCCGAGCTTGATCCGACCTATAAGTTTGACCCGCAAACAACGCGCGCCATTCTCGCAGGTTTTGCGCATAATCGTCGGGTGATGATCCAAGGCTATCACGGCACGGGTAAGTCGACCCATATTGAGCAAGTCGCTGCCCGCCTGAACTGGCCATTGGTGCGCGTCAATCTCGACAGCCACGTCAGCCGGATCGATCTGGTCGGCAAGGACGCCATTGTCCTCAAAGACGGCAAGCAAATTACTGAATTCCGTGAAGGCATTCTGCCTTGGGCGCTGCAACGCAATGTCGCCTTGGTATTTGACGAATATGACGCCGGTCGCCCCGACGTAATGTTCGTGATTCAGCGCGTCTTGGAAGCTTCAGGCCGCTTGACGCTGTTGGACCAAAACAAAGTTATCAAGCCGCACCCAGCGTTCCGCCTGTTTGCCACGACCAACACGATTGGTCTGGGCGACACCACGGGCCTCTATCACGGCACCCAACAGATCAACCAAGGCCAGATGGACCGTTGGTCTATTGTCACCACGCTGAACTATCTCGACCATGACGTTGAGACCGACATTGTGGCGGCTAAACTGGGCGAAACCGATCCTGCTAAGCGCGCTGAATTGGGCAAGATGGTCCGCGTCGCTGATATGACCCGGAACGCCTTCATGAATGGTGATATCTCTACCGTAATGAGCCCACGGACTGTGATCACCTGGGCGCAAAACGCGGACATCTTTGAAGATGTCGGGCTGGCCTTCCGCCTTACCTTCTTGAACAAGTGTGATGAGCTAGAGCGGCCAACTGTAGCTGAATTCTACCAGCGTTGCTTTGGCGCAGATTTGCCAGAAGCAGCCCACCGCGTTCGGGTAGCCTAAGCATAAAAGAAAAGGGCTTTGTGGCCGCGTTAAGCGGCCACAACCGTGCCTTTTAAGTTAGCTGGAACGCCATCGCGTTCGCTGGCTGGGATTTCCAAATAATAGGTTGGTGGCGCGATGTTCAAACGCTTGCGCGCCGCGTCCAAGGGCTCAGCCAACAAGCGCTCATAGTGTTGGACCGGCAGCCAAGCAGCCTTGCGGCCATTCTGATAGGCCTGCCACACAGCTTTAATCACGGGGCGGCTAGGCAAGAGACGCTGAAGCTCGCGCCCTGCAGCAAAGCCGATCAAGGCAAAGCCCAAAGACCTGGTCTGCGGGAACGAAAATGACACGACACAGGCCTCGCCCAAGGCATCGGTCTGATAGCCACTAAGGACGTGCCACAGATCATGCACGTCGCGCATCCGCCGGCCATACCAAGCAAACGGATGGAGCGAGTCGATTTCATTGCCCGTTGCGCGGCTCTCTTCGGCCAAGCCTTCAGCGGAGATCTTCCGGCCCTGCACAAAAGCGAGATAGGCGCGGCCAACACTGCCTTCAGGCAGCTTTGCCAAGGTTTCATGATCGTCGAGGATCGGCTGCAGCTCGACCCGGTCATAGGCGATGCGACCGCCTTCTTGCGAGCGGAGCAGGCGCGCATAGCCATTGGGGATCGAACGCCCAGACAGCGCGCGCATGATTTCAAAAACGGCTTTGGTGTCTTCTTTATTATTCAGCAAGCGGCCAATGCCACGCGCCGCTGCACCAAAGTCATAGCCGATACGGGAGAGGAGAGTTTCTGTCATAAGAGGTCTCTACCAAATTGCCGAAGCTTCGTAAAGTGACGCCTACGTCATTTTTGTAAAAATATAGTGAAGCGCCCTCACTCTTCTTCGGAGCCAGTCTCAGGCTTGATCACGATGCCTCGCTTAGCCAAGGCTTCGCGGATCAAAACTTCCATCTGAACATTGGCAGAGCGAAACTCTGCGGCCGCCAGCCGCTCTACCGCGCTCAGCACTTGCGGGCTCATGCGCACGAGAAACGGCTTTCGGGGCTTGGCGGCCATAATTCACACCCAGCTTTAATAGAGGGTGCCAGCGTTGACGACAGGCTGCGCCTCACGATCGGCGCACAGCACGACCAAGAGGTTGGAAACCATCTGGGCCTTGCGTTCCTCATCCAAGGTCACGACGCCACGCACAGACAATTGCTCCAGCGCACTTTCCACCATGCCGACAGCCCCCATCACGATCAGTTGTCGGGCGGCCAGAATGGCTTGGGCTTGCTGGCGCTTCAACATGGCACCGGCAATTTCGGTCGCATAAGCGAGGTGCGAGATACGCGCCTCATCAACCGCCATCCCACCCACGGCCAAGCGCTGATTCAGGCGCTGGCCCAATAAGGTCGCTACATCTTCTGCATGGCCGCGCAAGGTAAGTTCACCCTCTGCGGCGTGGTCATAGGAATAATGAGCGGCGATATCGCGCAGGGCCGTATCAATCTCAATCCGGCTAAAGCGCTCATAATCATCCACGTCGAACAAGGCTTGTGCCGAGTCCTGCACGCGCCACACCACATTGGCCGCGATTTCAATCGGATTACCGTCCTTATCATTCACTTTCAGCTTGTCCGACGTCACATTGCGGACGCGCATGGAGATTTTCTTGCGCGTCAACCAAGGCCAAACCCAGCGCAAACCAGTCGCGCGGTCGGTGCCTTGATAGGCGCCGAACAACAAGATCGCCACCGCCTCATTTGGCTGGATGGAATAAAAGCCGCCCATGCCAACAGATCCCAAGCCGATCAGGACGATAGCCGCACCGAAATAGGTGTCACCCGCTCCGGTCACGAACAGATAGATCGAAAAGGCAATCGCCAGCACAAATGCCAGAAACAAGGGTACACCGGGCAAAGACAGGGTGGGACGCTCAACAGTGCGGTTGATTTCAGTCCGAGACATTTTAGGCTCCTTCACTCGATACCAATATGATATCACATTGTGATCATATTGCAAGCGGAGCGTGGCAGCCTGCCGTGCGGGGTTTTCTTTGCTCGCTGAAGGTTCTCCCCTCTCCTTTTGGGAGAGGGGTGAGCGCATGATCAATCGAGGTCCCCGCTCTCCGCTTTCGCTACGGCGGGGATGACAAGCTGGTGGATGGCGCGATTATTCGCAAAGCCAACCCTAAAGCTTCAGCATCGCAAAGCGTTTAGCAATCTGCCGGTCCAAGGCGTCGCGCACATCGCGGTAGGTATCCATACGGCTATCACGGCTGCCCTCCACCGCGGAGGGGTCCATGGTTGGCCAATATTCGACTTCGACAGCCAAGTGGCGCGTATATTCCAAGGCGCGGTGGTGGGCTTGGGGGGCGAGGGAGATGATGAGGTCAAAGCTATCATCTTCCAGATCGGCAAAGGTCTTGGGCCGATGCTTGATGATGTCGACACCCAATTCATCCATGACCATCACGGCCATGGGGTCGACCTGATCGGCTTTGCGGAGCCCACAGGAATCAACAAACACGCGGGTGCCAAACCTGCGCTTCATTAAGCCTTCTGCCATGGGGGAGCGAATGGCATTCATGGTGCAGCAAAACAAAACAGATTGAGGTGGGCGCACCAGATCCAACGGTGTCAGAGCCTAACGTGCAGGGCGCAGATAAGCGTAAACAAGCGCCGTGCGGTATCAAAATCAAGCGCGACCTTACCTTCGAGACGCGCTTCCAGCAGGCGAGAGCCTTCATTATGCAGGCCGCGTCGGCCCATATCGATCGCTTCAATCTGGGTAGGGGTCGCTTGGCGGATTGCCTGATGATAGCTTTCGCAGATCATAAAATAGTCGCGCACCACCCGCTTAAAGGGCGAGAGCGACAGCACAAAAATCCGTACATCGCCGCCGTCGAGCAGTTTCACGTCAAAGACCAGCTTCTGATCAACCACCGACAAGGTCAGTGCGTAAGGACCATCAGGTCCATCAATCACATCGAAGTGGTTGGCTTCGAGAAGGTCAAAGATAGCGACGCGGCGCTCATGCTCCCCATCAGCGGTTTGGGCAGCCAGCGATTCCTCATCAAGGCGGACATCGGCGATACGGCGGTTGTTGGACATGGCCTATCCTTGCAAGAGGCGGCCCATCGGTTCAAGCCCTCAAGCCTGATTTGCTGCCTTTAGCCGAAGTGCGATGCTGGCCGCATGGGCGGGTAGGCCCTCTGCCGTCGCAAGACTAACCCCGGCCGGGCCAATGGCGGTAAGCCCTTCAAGGCCTGTGCCCATCAACGTGGTGCGCTTCATGAACATGTGGGTGGATAGCCCCGACGCCCAACGGGCACGGCCACCGGTTGGAAGCACATGGTTAGGCCCGGCCAAATAATCGCCCAAGGCCTCTGGAGCATGGCGGCCTAAGAAGATCGCACCGGCATGGCGCACAAGACCGGCCAGCGCATCGGGATCATCCGTCGCAATTTGCAAATGCTCAGGCGCGCCTTGGTCAGACAAAGCCACCGCATCTTCAAGGCGATCCACCACGATCACCGCGCCATAGGCAGGCCAAGACACCGCGGCTTCTGGCCCCGCCTCGCCTCGTGCAATCATGCCCGCCACAGCATCCAGCACGCGCTGACCAAAGGCCGCGTCATCGGTAAACAGGATAGATTGGGCCACCGCGTCATGCTCAGCCTGTGCCAACAGATCCGCGGCGATAATGGCTGGGTCATTTAGGGCGTCGGCGATGATGAAGACTTCGGAAGGGCCCGCGACGGAGTCGATTCCGACTGTGCCGAACACCAGCTTTTTGGCGGTCGAGACCCACGCATTGCCCGGCCCTGCAATGACGTCGACCTTAACGATTGGGTCTGCGCCATAGGCCATGGCGGCAATGGCTTGCGCGCCGCCCACGCCATAAATCTCATCTATCCCCGCTATCTTGGCAGCTGCTAGAATAGCTGGGTTCTCGGCAAGGCGTGTCGGGGGCGTCATCATAACAAGACGCGGCACGCCAGCAGCCTTGGCAGGCAGCGCATTCATCAGGACCGAAGAGGGGTAAGCAGCAAGACCACCTGGCGCATAAAGGCCAGCCGCGTCCACTGGCGTCCAGCGCCAGCCTAACGTGACCCCTTGCGGGTCCACCCAGCGGGCATCTTCAGGCTTGGAGCGCACATGATAATCACTGATCCGCTGGGCAGCGAGCTCTAGCGCTTTTACCACGACAGGATCGCAGGCCTTGATCGCCGCATCGACTTGGGCAGTGCTGACGCGGACGGTCTCCGGGGTCAGAGCAAAATCGTCAAACTTTTGGCTAAGTTCTGCCAAGGCGGTAAAGCCCCGCGCCTTCACATCGGCCAGAATGGCAGCCACGCGGCCTTCCACGCCATCCACCGCATCGCCACGGGTTTGCAGGAGGGCTTGGTACTGGGATTGGAAATCAGGCGCGTTGGCTGAAAGGAGACGGGTCATGGTCGGTATTTAGCGCGGCCTTGCCCCTTTGGGGAGGGTAAGGGTGCAGACCTCGGCCAAAAGCCTCAGTTCAGAGGTCGTGTTTGGGTCGAGCTACGGCTTCGCGCGGCTCGCTCAAGTCCGCCAAGGTCACGTCGATACATTCGGCTTGCAGCACGATTTCGCCGCCATCGGCGAGACCTAAACGCAATTTGCCGCCGGGGGCTTCTTCGGGATCAAACGTAACGGCCAACAGGCTGGCGAACGCATCGCGACGCGATTGCGCAACCTTTTTCGACTGGACGCTCAAGACGCTGTCAAAGGACACTGCAGCCCAAACACGTTGGCCAGTCCCCTTCTCGACCCCGGCTTCCCAGACAAACCGCTGGAGGCGCAAAGTAAAGCGGCGCTTGGCGGGCGACCAAACGGCGTCGGAGACTTTAAAGATCGCATCTTGAACGGCGGCTGAGATGATCGACAAATCAGCTTCATCTTCAGCAAGCAACCGCAGCGACGAGTGGGGCACCTATTCCTCCGAACTGGACAAACGACGAATTTCCGCGCCACAGCCCGACAATTTAGCCTCTAACCGCTCAAACCCACGGTCCAAGTGATAAACGCGCGAGATGACGGTTTCGCCTTCTGCCATAAGGCCTGCAATGATCAAGGATACTGAAGCACGCAAATCGGTCGCCATAACGGGGGCGCCGCGGAGGGTCTCGACCCCGCGGACAACCGCTTCAGACCCACGTACTGAAATGTCCGCCCCTAAGCGGCGCAATTCAGGCGCATGCATATAGCGATTTTCAAAGATGTTCTCGCGGAAGATCGAGGCTCCATTCGCGCGAGTCATCAAGGCCATGACTTGGGCTTGGGTATCGGTTGGGAAGCCCGGATAGGGCTGGGTATCAATATCAACCGGTTTGATGGGGGTCGCTGGATCGCGCGTGATCTTCACCCAGTCCGGGCCGACATCGACTTGGATACCAGCGCGCTGCAGCACGTCGATCAAGGATGAAATCGTCTCTGGCACCACATGAGTCAAAGTGACTTCCCCGCCAGCGGCGGCGACGCAACAAGCATAAGAGCCTGCTTCAATCCGGTCGGGGATGACGCTCCACGTTGTGCCCTTCAGCTCATCCACACCTTGGATGCGCAAGGTGGAGGTGCCGATCCCTTCAATTTTGGCACCCATGGCGACTAGGCAATGGGCGATATCACCGATTTCAGGCTCGCGGGCGGCATTTTCAAGGACGGTCTCGCCCTTCGCCAAAGTGGCGGCCAGCATGGCATGCTCTGTCGCCCCAACGGAAACGAAGGGAAATACAATCTTGGCACCTTTAAGACCCCGCAAGGCAGCTGCCTTCACATAGCCACCTTCAATCACGATATCGGCCCCCATGGCCTCAAACGCTTTGAGATGGAGGTCGACCGGACGGGCCCCGATGGCGCAGCCACCCGGCAAAGACACAGTCGCATGCCCGACACGTGCCAAGAGCGGACCTAACACATTAAAGGTCGCACGCATTTTCCGCACCAAATCATAGGGTGCGATGGTGCTGGTCAGATCCTCGGCATGCATGGACAAGCGACCGCTGCCCTTCGGCCAAAAGCAGGTTACGCCCAATTGCTCGAGCAGCTCAATCATAAAGCGCGTATCGGCTAGCTCTGGCATGTTGTTCAGAACCAAAGGCTCGCGGGTCAAAAGGCTGGCGGCCTGCAATTTCAGGGCAGAGTTCTTAGCGCCGGAGATGGGGATAGAGCCTTTCAGCTGCGTCCCGCCGACGAGGGCAATACGGTCCATAATGCTTCTTTTCTGACACGTAAAAGTGTGACATCCGCTTATGACAAGCTCGCGGCTTTTTTCAAGGCGATGGGGTGTATCCCACCAAACCAATCGGGCAAAAGTGAGACTGAACTGTGAGTAACTTACAGGTCAACACAGCGGCGTGAATGTGACAGGGCTGTTACCGAAGATTTTTGAAACTGTTACCAATGCGTTGCGCATTCGTCACGTTGCGCTCCTAAGCCCCCACCCAATGATCGGCTTGTCCGATTCCTAAGGGGAAAAACATGAAACTCAAATCTATGATGTTCGCATCGGTTAGCTTGGCCGTCCTGTGCGCCGCACCAGTGGCTTTCGCACAAACAGCGCCAGCAGCCAGCGAGCCAGCGGCCGACCAAGAAGTCGAAACCATCGTTGTTTATGGGGCTGCAAGCTCACGCCAAACCCAAGCGGTCACCGCTTCTGCCATCTCCCTTTCAGCGCCAGGCGTAAGCCCATTGAAAGCGATTGAACGTCTGCCAGGCGTAAACTTCCAGTCCGCCGATGCGCTCGGCAATTATGAGTGGTCGACCCGCATCTCCGTGCGTGGCTTCAACCAGAACCAAATGGGCTTTACGCTGGACGGCGTGCCCTTGGGCGACATGAGCTATGGCAACCACAATGGTTTGCACATTTCGCGCGCCACCATTTCAGAAAACCTGGCTCGCGTTGAATTGAGCCAAGGTGCAGGCGCACTCGGCACCGCTTCTTCGTCCAATTTGGGCGGCACACTGCAATTCATCTCGCGCAATCCAAGCGATGATTTTGGTGGTCAATTGAACCTCTCGGGTGGCAGCGACTCCTTGCAGCGCATCTTTGCCCGTGTTGAGACCGGCACCCTTGATGCTTTGGGCGGTGGCAAAGGCTATGTATCTGTCGCCAGCACCAAGCAGGACAAGTGGAAGGGCGTGGGCGAACAGAACCACGACCAAGTCAATGTCAAATATGTCCAGCCCGTTGGCACTGCGACCGTGACCGCTGTGTATAATTGGTCCGACCGGGCCGAGAACGACTATCAGGATCTAAGCCTCGAGATGATCCGTCGTCTGGGCTATAAGTGGGACAACATCTCCGGCAGCTTCGCCTTGGCCAATCTGATAGCAGACATTGCTAACAACCGCGGCGATACAGGCGCAGCTGTTTCCAACGCAGCAGCTGGTCGCGTTTACCCAAGCCCAATTACGTCCGTTGACGATGCTTATTTTGATGCAGCAGGCCTGCGCAAAGATAATCTGGCTTATGTTACACTCGATATGCCGGTCACCGACAAAGTCGTTTTGACTGCCACGGCCTACAACCATACCAATGAAGGCCAAGGCATCTGGTTTACCCCCTATGTGGCAACCCCAGTTGGCGCGCCTGACCAGAGCGGCAGCCCAATTACAGCCCCCTCGCCGATTTCTGTTCGCACGACCGAATATGAGATTGCTCGCACGGGCGCTTTTGGCTCGCTGACGATTGACGCAGGTGCCCACCAAGTCTCGACCGGCTTGTGGGTCGAAAACAACCAATTCGACCAAGCCCGTCGCTTCTACGGCTTGGCACGTGCAGCCAATACCCGCCCCTCGCTGGAGTTCATGGCGAATCCCTTCTTCACCCAATGGGCTTACCGCTTTGACACCTCGACCCTGCAATTCTTCGTGCAGGACAATTGGAGCGTAAGCGAAGCTTTGACCGTCAATCTCGGTTTCAAGGCTGTTCGGGTGACCAATGAGGTGACAACCACCACCATCAATAATGGTGCTCCAACCGCAGCAAACGGCATCAGCGGCAAACTGCGCACCAGCGAAGCCTTCTTGCCACAAGTGGGCTTTAAGTATGAGTTGAGCCCAACCAGCAATGTGTTCGGCACCTTCTCGCGCAACGTGGCAGCCTATGTATCGGCAGCAACTGCTGGCCCATTTGCATCGCGCAACCAAGCCAATGTGGATGAAACCACCCGTACGCTAGACCCAGAAAAGTCGACCACTGGCGAATTGGGCTGGCGCGTTCGTGGTGATAAGTTTGAAGCATCTGTCGCAGGCTATGTCGTCCGCTTCGAAAACCGTTTGCTGGGTATCTCGCAGGGCGCTGGCATTGTGGGCAACGCGCCTATTCTGTCGAACGTCGGTGCCGTCAATTCATTCGGGACGGAGCTTGTTGGCATCTATAAGCTGACACATGAGTTCAACCTGTTTGGCTCTTTGACCTATAACAAATCCGAATATGCCGACAATGTTGTCAATCGTGCGGGCGTGGTGGTTACCGCTACAAAGGGCAAGCAAGTCGTCAACACACCAGAACTGTTGTTCAAGGGTGAGCTCTCCTATGACAATGGCAGCTTGTTTGCCAAATTGGGCGCGTCTTACACCGGCGAACGCTACTTCACCTATCTGAATGATGATGTGAATGGCAAAGTTGATGCTTACACCTTGGCCGAAATCACACTGGGCTACCGCTTCGGTGGCAATGACTTGCTGGAAGGTCTTGAAGCACAGCTGAACGTCACCAATGCGAGCGATGAGCAATATGTCTCGACCATCGGCTCAAACGGCTTTGGCAATAGCGGTGACAACCAAACGCTGTTGGCTGGTGCGCCTCAACAAGTGGTCTTCACCTTGAAGAAAGCCTTCTAATCACCAATCCCCCCCGGGTACTTGAGGGGTTCAAGGCTCTGGCCTTGGACCCCTTTTTTCTAAGGAGCTTTACCATGACAACCAGCAGACGTGATGCCCTAACTCTTGCAGCAGGCCTAGCCGCAGCCCCAAGCCTTGCAGCCGCAGCGCCAGACGTGTTGCCCAGCGGCGCGCAGGCAATCGCAGGTAAAGCCCTGACCCGTATTGCGTTTGGCTCTTGCGCGAAAGAATCCAAGGATCAGCCGATCTGGGATGCCGTTCTGGCGACCGTGCCGGACCTCTTCATCTTCCTCGGCGACAATGTCTATCTCGATACCCGCGACCCCAATGAAATGCGCGCCAAATATGCCCAATTGGCTGCAAAACCCGGCTTTCAAAAGCTTCGCGCAACCACGCCTATTCTGGCCGTTTGGGACGATCATGATTATGGCGAAAACGATGCGGGCAGCGAATATCCTATTAAGGAAGAGGCTCGCAAAATCTTCTGCGACTTCTGGGGCGAAGCCGCGACCAGCCCACGCCGCAGCCGCGACGGGATTTACAGCGCCTATTTGTTTGGCCCTGCAGGCAAAAGAATTCAGATCATTCTGCCAGACTTGCGCTTTAACCGATCTGAGATTCTGAAACTTGATCTTGGCGGCAAGAGCTATTCAGTCTGGGAGAAAGAACTGGCGGAAGCCGGCAAACCGGTGCCCGGCCCCTATGCCCGCAATCCAGAACTCAAGGCGTCTATGCTGGGCGAGGAACAATGGCGCTGGCTAGAAGCTCAGCTGCGCATGCCAGCTGATGTCCGCATTCTGGGGAGCTCGCTGCAAGTCATTGCCGACTTTCCGGGCTGGGAGGCTTGGATCAATTACGCACAAGACCACCAGCGCCTGATTGAGACGATCCGCAAGACCAAAGCGAATGGTCTCATCTGTTTGTCGGGTGACACCCATTATGGCGAGATTTCGCGTCTGGACGCCAATGTCCCCTATCCTTTGTGGGACTTCACTTCTTCAGGTCTAACCGAAGTCTGGCCCGTCCTGCCGCCGAATGCGCTGCGGGTTGGTGAGGCCTTCCGCGCCCGCAACTTTGGCCTCATTGATATTGGTTGGGACAAAGTGGGCGGACCACAGCTGCGCGTCAATATCCGTGGGGAGCAGGGCCAAATCGCGCTGAGCCAAAACATCGACGTCGCGAGCCTGCGGGTGCGGGGTGCCTAGGCCTTAGTCGGGGTCTGATTTACGGGCCGCCTCTTTACGTCGCTTCAGATTATCGCGCAAAGCGGCTTTAAGCCGATCTTCTTTGGTCAGCCTCTTGCCTGCTCCCGACTTGGGCGGCGCGTCAGCTGCGTTTTTAGGAGGTAGCGATTCGTTCATGTGAAGATGATATGCGTCAGACCCCTTTTCAGAAAGGGGTAAGCGGGGTATCAGCGCGCCTTCAACGACAGACGCCGGTTTTTCCGCGTCCAATGCCGCAGTAGCTCAGTGGTAGAGCGCATCATTGGTAATGATGAGGTCGGGAGTTCAATCCTCCCCTGTGGCACCAGTTTTTCCTTATAAATCAAATCTTTAAAAGATAATCCAAGCTTCAAAGTAGGTTTATAAAGTTACCTATTTTTTCTTTGCTACCAATTTGCTACCAAGTTTTGCCAAGTGTAGTCATGAAGAGATCTGTGGATAACTCTGCCAGTCCAACATATCGCGCGCATTCCATATGCGACTAACAATGGCGATAGGCGGTTTGTTGCAACCTGCAAAGGCAAGCCACGATGCCAGCACGCTGTTTGGTAGTTTTCTTTTGTTGGCCAGCGCGTGGAAACTACAAGCCTATTTCAACGCAGTTGCAACCGATTTATCCAAGCTAAAATCGACGACAATTGGCCGAAAGCGGTTGGTCTGGTTTGGAGGGCGTGGGGTCGGTAAGCAGACGTTCGGTGGAACAAGTTATCGCACGACGGTGCCTGCAGCATTGGTCGTAAGGATGGGCGCGCCGTGATGGTGGGTGTGTAGCCAGTTAAGCGTGCCAGCTTGGCCGCAGCGTGTTATTTCAGCTCACCTGACGTTCAGACGGGTCCCACCAAGCTGAGCGCAGCGCCTTCTTATCTATCTTTCCGACGGAGGTTAGCGGTAACTGTCCAACAACTTCAAATGATTTGGGGACATGGGCCGGCCCCTTGCGCGAACGGACCCAGCTAGCGAGATCATCCTGGCTGACTGAATAGCCTGGGCGAATCACGATGTAAGCCTTTACTGCCTCCCCCCACCTATTGTCAGGCACGCCGATAACAGCCGCTCCAGCAATCGCCGGGTGGGCGTTCAGAACGTTTTCCACTTCGCTTGGAAATACATTGAAGCCCCCAGAGATCACCATTTCTTTTTTTCGATCTACAATGAAAAGCCGCCCCTCTTCATCCTGCCAACCGATATCGCCTGTACAAATCCAACCATCCTTGATGGTTGCAGCAGTTAGGTCAGGTTGATTCCAGTAACCTTGCATCGCATAGGGAGCGCGTACGCATATCTCTCCCTTTATACCCGCCTCTGTCATCAAACCGCTGTCATCAAGCACGCAGACTTCGCAGTCGAGCAAAGGATGTCCAGCAGAAGCTAGTAGCTCTGGGCGAGCTAGGCTGTGGTCTTCGGGTCGAAGCGAGGCTATCCCAAAGCATTCAGTCTGACCGTAAAGTTGGCAAAAAACTTGGCCAATGCGGTCAAGCCCTTCCTCAAGGCGAGATGGAGCAATGGGAGAGGCACCGTATAAAAGCAGCTCCAATGAGGTCAAATCAGCGCGGTTCCAAGTCGTATGGTCGAGAAGCGCGTATATCATCGATGGAACGAGCAATGACATATTGGCCTTAGAGTCAAGAAGACGTCGGATAAGTGCGTCCGGCTCAAATCCAGACATGAGATCGACGGTGCCCCCTCTAGCAAGTACCGGCGTAATGAACATACCCGCCGCATGACTAATAGGCGCGGCGGCCAAATAAACTGGCAATTTCGGAAGTGGGAAGTTTGCTAGAACAGCAATAGACCCTGCAGTAAGCTCCCTATGACTGCGTCTTACACCCTTTGGACGGCCAGTTGTCCCACCCGTGTAATTGATGATCGCTAGCTCATTCGGTCGCGATAAATCTTTCGGACTAAATGACGCATCCATCGCCTCTGCAATTAGATCTTTTCCAAAGGACGCAGGGCCCAGAACTAAAGTGGTTGGGACAGATGCGTCAACGCAAAGCTGGCCCGCTCGGTCGCCAAATGCAGGGTCTAAAATCAAGGCTGTGGCACCTGAGTCGGCAATCTGGTCAAGATGATCTTGGTGGGACCCAAGTGGATGAAGGGAAGTGGTTGCCGCACCCAACCCATTACAAGCCACGCTAGCGCACCAAGCTTCAAAATTGTTTGAGGAAAGACCAGCAATGACGTCCCCGCGCCCAATTCCGGCCCTAACCATCGCCGCTTGCATTCGGCCTATTAAGTCTCGCGCAGCCCTATAACTAATCGCCCTTTTGCCAGCCATAAAGGCGGTACGTTCACCAAAGCGCGCCAAAGCATGTAATACGAAACTTGCATGGGTGGGCCCATCATGCCAGTCCAACCTCATTGCCAACCCTGCCAATCGAGCTTCTGTGCTGGGTAAGTCGTTACAAAATACAAGAGATTCCCTCCCGAACGCATCCATCGGTCATATCGAGTCTATTCGATCTGGCAGAAGTGATACTAATTTGTATCATTTTAATCCAATGGCAGTCAACAAGCCTTGCTGCTTGGTTTAAGAGATTCGAAGCCGCGATCTGGGGAAACAGTTAGCGACATGGACTGTGATGATCCTTTTGTACCCGTCGAGGCACAGAAATACGCTAACGACACTCAATTTCGGCTAATATAGCTAACTGCTAAAACTCGTATAACTCAGAAGAGGCCTTGAGGAAGGCTTGATTGAGCAGCATCTCGGCACACAGTCGCGAAGTTGTTTTTTCACGAACCATAGTCCGTATCCACATTGATTCAGTTTTGGGGGTTTCGCTCAAGTGGACGATTTTGCGCTCAAGTTCATAATTAACCCCCGGGTAGAGCGGCCCGTCGATGACAACAACCTCCTGATCGGCAAAAAGGCCTACAACAGGTTGGCGAATCGGAAATGGATCCTGATCCGCAACCGACTGGCAAAGGACGCTGATCATTTCAACAGGCAGAATGGCTCTGGTCCATGGTGTATTTGTCTCCTCTGAGTACCATGGACTCGGCTCGGTTATGACATCCAACTTTTCAACAAGACTGAAGGGGTAAAGGCCACCTAAAGGTGTTTTAGCATCCAGCCGAATACAAACCTTTGGTGCAGCTAGCCCCGGATGGCAGCCAGCGAGAATACGTGGCTCGGCTAGTGCTCGTGAAGCGGCAAGCCGCTGACGTGCGAAGCTATTTTCTGGGGGGCTCCCAACTGCTGCATTCCCCATAAGTACAACTGTGCCATCACGCTTCACCATCGATAGATTGGCGGAGTCCGAGGCAACTTGACTCATTCTGGCCTGAAGCTCCTCGCCTTCATAGCTAGCCTGTTTGTAGGTGACAGAAATACTACCGAAATCAAACCAAGAGGAGCCGAAGGCATGGTATAAAAGGGGCGCGAACTGGCTGAAATGCGTAGGCCCCTCGATTGTGCCACCTTGAAAGCCCAAACCTTGGGCAGTCGCATCATCGTGTATTGAAGCGTGATTGGCGTAGCTCTGTCGCTTCAGCAAGTTGATTGGACGGCGCCAAGGCCCCACAAGGATAATTGATCCATCTTGACCCCTTTCCTCGCGGATTGTTGCAGAAAAGGGATGTTGCAGCATTCCGTCACTCGGCGTCATGGCACTTCCTCAACTCGGGGCAGAAGATATCGGCCATTTAGTAGACTCGGGTCAGGATTGTAGGCTCGTAATACCAACGCAAACCGTGCTCCCGATGCAGGTAGCCAATTTGACCGCCTGCTTTCACCAGGGTCTCTGGCACCGATCCAAATCGTCAATGAACCATCTGCTTCAGTACGTAGTCCCGGTGTCCGGTCGCCGACGGCATAGCGACCGAGCGGATTTTGCGCGAAAAAGAGTCGACCATCCCCTAGAGCTTCATAAAGGCTTAGTGACCAAAAGGCCCTGGCTGGTGGTAAACCTCCTGGCGGGAACCGAAGTACAAAGGATGTGTCTGCCGGAAAAGTGGTTTGTCCATCCCGGGCAATAGCCCTGAGATAAACCGCTTCCTTCAGGGGTAGCGCTCCAAGCCCCCAAGTAGCGATTGATGCGCGATAGATGTAGTCGGCACCGAAGTCTCCAAGGCTTACTTCGGGATATATCCATCCGGATCTGGCACCACTCAATGCTAGACGCTTGGCGATGCGGTTTCGTGCATCCTGTAACCCTCTATCAATCGCGCTACGCCTGGAATGGGCCACTTCTGTAAGGCCCAGAGGGGTTAGCCCAGCCTGCTCCCAACGTTCCCGAAGCTGATGCTCGCCCGCAAGGGGCGGTGCTTCGGCAGCGAGCAATCCAACAATCGCTTGGAGCTCTTCGAAAGCGTCGGTAGTGGCCGGTACAGGACCAGGTGGCGGCGATTGAGCTCCCACGATCCGAAGGCCATCTTGGAGTTGGTGCGCAACGCCAATATCTTCCGGCCCAGAGACCAAGGTCCGAACCTGCGCCCATACCCAATGTGTTGGAGCAACAATCTCATCGCCGCTGGCGCGTTCTTTCGGCGCGACAAGTCGCACACGGCCGGAGTCACCAAGCGTTTGCCTTGGTCCTAAGACAACAAAATTGTTAGTGTACATATCGAGGATGGCGATGGAGAGGTAACGCTCGGATGCCTTGGGATATGTGAGCTCCACCGGCCCCTTTCGCAAGTCCAGCCAAGCAGAAGAGTAAAGTGTGTCATTATTTGGCGTCGTGACTCGGCGAGACGAAGCGTCAGCCAGCCGACGGACATGCCTCCATTGATTGGCCGCACTCCCAATCGTACGCTGCCGCGCTCGTGCCATTTCGAGTACAGGCAGGCCATAGATGTATAGGTCACCGCAGGCCGCCTCAAAACTGGCTAGATCATTTGAAAATGTCGAAGTGCAGGCGCCCACACTCGCCAACCCCATAACTGATGCCCAGCTTAATAGCATGCGCCTATTTGGAGATTGTTGAGGCCCCGATCCCTCGGGGCATTTGGCCAGATACTCCGCGCCGCCTAGATCGCTGTTCATAAAATACGACATGGCTAGGATTGAGTTGTCCTGCGCTTACGTTGAACGAAATCAATCGCGGGCGAACTTTGGCTCTGCCTCAATGCGCTTGCATTTAACTCAACCGCTCGCGCAACACCTTGAGAATGCATGGCGCGTGCTTGTGAAAACGCGGCAGCCCCAGCTCCAGCCGCTATTAGCTTGAAAAGCTTCTTATACCCGCTGAGGTCTTTCAGTCGCATATCGCGTGTTGCGATGGCCAAGTGGCCATATAACTCTGCAGCACCAATGCTAAGATCCCTTATTGATTGGGTCAGTCGAGCCGATCCAACAATGACATTCATTTGCGCA
>VYLK01001096.1_pt1 | contig 17025 bp, 21 predicted proteins | sample 5114321 | NCBI WGS metagenome assembly VYLK01 (sample SAMN12291792, study PRJNA351875) | freshwater metagenome | isolation source: freshwater lake | place: USA: Michigan, MSU2 Lake | collected 2011-08-16
ACGCGAAAAAATTCTACAAGAAGGGTTTTATGTGGCTCGGATTCATGACCAAGTATTTGAATTAGATATTCCCGATAATTTTCAACCTCGACCTTATTAAAAATTTAAATGTAACCGCTCTATCTTAGCCAAAGACAGCAACACTTTTTTCTTCATGAATCGGCAAAATTCCGTAAAATAGTAATAGACCAAATTAGAGGGAAAAAATCATCTATGGCAACTACATCAGAAGACGTATGGCGAATCTTAGCCGAATTAGCCACTGCTCAAAAAGAAACTGATCTACTATTGAAGGAAGTTAGTCAACAACAGAAGGAAAACGCCCAACAACTCAGGGAAACTGACAAACAACTCAAGGAAACTGACCTACTATTGAAGGAAGTTAGTCAACAACAGAAGGAAAACGCCCAACAACAGAAGGAAAGAAGGAAAACGCCCAACAACAGAAGGAAACTGAGCGACGACAACAGGAAACCGACCGACAACTCAAAGAATTAGGACGGCAAATTGGGGGACTTGGTGCAAAATTCGGCAGCTTTACCGAAGGACTTGCTCTTCCCTCAATGGAAACGATTCTCAGACAACGCTTTGGTATGGAAGTTATCAGTCCCAGTGTGCGAGTCAGTAAAAATGGACAACACCTAGAAATTGATGTTCTTGCCTATACTAATGGTGAGCTAAATACTGCCTATATCGTTGAGGTTAAAAGTCATGCTAGAGAAGAATCTATTACACAATTAAAAAGTATTTTGCAACGGTTTCGCAGCTTTTTTCCTGAACACAAAGATAAAAAACTCTATGGCATATTAGCATCGGTTGACTTATCCAACGAATTACGGGAAAAAATTCTGCAAGAAGGGCTTTATGTGGCTCGGATTCATGACCAAGTATTTGAATTAGATATTCCCGATAATTTTCAACCTCAAACCTATTAAAACATCAAAGGCGATCGCTTTTGCTCTGATATTGTGAGGGATGATTGCTTGTATTTAGCGGTAAATATCCTTTCGATGCCCAATATCAAGAACAATCACCTTCTTTTCTGAATCATCGATCCCATAAATAATTCGATAAACTCCAATCCGAACCCGCCAACCTTCTCTTCCTGTCAGTTTTAGACATCCTGATGGTCTTGGATTTTCAGCTAATTCTCTAATGCCATCTCGAACTTTTTGATAATCATCCTTTGGGAGATTTGCTAAAGCCTTAGAAGCACGTTTTTTAATAGTAATATTGTAACTCATTGCTGACTATTTTCAATTTCAGCGATCGCTACTTCAAAAAGAATTTCATCATCCCCGCTTGAGACAGCCAAATCATAGGCTCTAATGGCATCTAACTCTTCTGATTCTTCCAGCAGTTTCTGATATTCTTCTATATCTAAAAGAACACCTATTCGATTACCCTGCTCATCGGTGATATACCTTTCCTTTAATTTCATTTGAGAACAACTGCCTTAGTTAATTTTCGTTCTAATTATAACTCAGGTGTTAATCCCTGCCAATGTTGACCTATCCTTCTGGGAAAAAACCCTCCATGCTTTGGGAACTCTCACTCGTTCTAATTTCCTCGAAACTATTCCCAACTTAGTCCCTTTAATCCTTCATTTTGGGGGAGAGGTCGCTTTAAGAGAAGTGTATCAAGGGATTAGGGATGTTAGTCGCTGGTGGCGGTGATTCTTCTTCTATGAATTAGCTTCCACCTTACCCAATTGAATCAGCAGTCTGCTCCCCAGTGCCTTCGGCAAGCACAGAAATCCGATAACATAGTGAATAGGTGACATCGGGAAAAAATCATCTATGACGACTACATCCGAAGACGTATGGCGAATCTTAGCTGAATTAGCGACTGCTCAATATGCGTTTGGTTATAGTAGTAATGCAGTCTTGAAACAAAAAATTAGTTATCTTCTGGATCAAGCAAGATTACAATAAGTACCTAAGCAAAATTAATTACACATTTCGATAAAGCTTTTGCCTCTTGCCTATTGCCTCTTGCCTGTCTTCACTAGGAAATTTATTTTGCATGACTACTTATCATCGCACGGGAGAAAAAGCCCGATTATTTGATGATGTTTATTATGCGGTGGGGACTTGGAAAGAGCCACGACGAGTAGTAATGAAGGCAGAATGGTTAGAAAAAGGGGCTAACCCCAGATTTATCGTTACCAATTTACTCACAGATGCCCAAGAACTCTATGATGATTTTTATGTCCAAAGAGGAGCTAGTTCGGAGCATAGAATTAAAGAATTAAAACTAGGAATCAAAGCTGACAGACTCAGTTGTCAAAAATTTATTGTCAATCAGTTTCGTCTGTTTTTATCTCAAGCTGCTTATATTTTGCTGCTGGGGATTCGGCAAGCAGCACAGGGAACAAGAGAACAAGAAACAAGATTGGCAAAGACGACAGTTTTTGGTTTAAAAGAAACTCTTATTAAAACTGTAGCAAAAGTTAGTTTTTTGGTCAGAAAAGTATTAGTTGAGTTAGCATCTAATTGTCCATTTGCTTATGAAGTTAGTCTAATTTCACAGCGACTTTCTAGTGGAGTTCAATTATTTTTTTTAAAAGCCAAGCCTTCCTAGTATTATTGTATCTAAATGACAGTTTTAGTCGCTTTTTTAGGCTTTAATTGTTAATTTTGTCTGGTTGATTAAGGATTTTTACTTACTTATTTAACCCTCCAAAAAAACTGGATTTACATCCAGTTTTTCGGGTTCCTTGTTTTTTGGTTCATGAATAATGCAGGTTAGGCAGATTTGAACAAGCGATCGCATCCTATGATCGAGCTTTAGAAATTAAACCCGATAAGCATGAAGCTGGGTATAACCGAGGGGTTGCGTTAGCTAATTTAGGCAGATTTGAAGAAGCGATCGCATCCTACGATCGAGCTATTAAAATTAATTCAAATTCTGCTAATGCTTACTACAATAAAGCTTGCTGTTATGGCTTACAAAACAATGTGGAATTAGCTATCGAAAACTTACAACGCGCCATCAATCTTGTCGAAAGCAATCCTATCATCAGAGTTAGGCGATAATAACTCTTAAGTTCCAACTTTCTATCCTAATCAGGAGACCGATTGCTATGACACTTGCAAATACCCACCTAAAAATCGAAAATTTCGCTCATTATATCATAAAAATCACCAAAAATACTTAATTTAAATAAGACAACTAAATAATTGTTTAATCGGTAATTCTTGAGGAAATCTAAAATCAGAACCCAACTGGCAAAAAGAGTGAGAGAATAAAAACATAGTTCAGAGAGGAGAGGCTGTCAAGACAAGCTTTCCAGTGGTAAAATCCATAATTCTTGCTGGGTGAAGGCTAATAAATAACTTGCAAAAAAGCGGGATTCAATTTAGTAGAACAAATCGCGACAATCTGTCAATCTACGGAAAAAAAGAGAGAAAACTTATGTTTTGTGAACAATGCGAACAAACCGCTAGTGGTAATGGTTGTCATCAGTGGGGAGCCTGTGGAAAAAGTCCCGAAGTCAACGCTGTTCAAGACTTATTAGTGTATTGTCTGCGGGGATTAGCATCGGTGATTTTAAAAGCCAAAGAAGCGGCGATATCTACTCGCGAAGCTGATATTTTTACCTGTGAGGCACTTTTCGCCACCATGACCAATGTTAACTTTGATCAACGGCGTTTTACTGATTATATTCAGCGTTGTTTAGAGATTCGAGAAAATTTAAAAGCACAATTGGGATCCCTTGACTGGTCTGCACTTGCCAACTATCAGCCTAATTTTAATGAGAGTTTAGTTAGCCAAGGTCAAGAAGTATCCTTAGAACTAATTGAAAAAGTGCAAGACCTCGATATTTTTTCCCTAAAGTTAACTGCTATCTACGGAGTTAAAGGTCTGGCTTCCTATACTTTCCACGCTCAGGAATTAGGTCAAGAGGATGACTCAGTTTATCAGGTTATCCAAGAGACTTTAGCGGCAATTGATCGGGGGGATTTAAACCTGAATGATTGGGTGGCAATCTGTCTAAAAGTCGGGGCGGCAAACCTGCGGGCCATGGAATTATTAGATCAAGGTCATACCGAAACCTACGGTCATCCCATACCGACAAATGTTCCCTTAAATCCGCGTCTAGGTAAAGCCATTTTAGTCTCTGGTCATGATATTAAACAATTGGCAGCTTTACTGGCACAAACTGCCAATACTGGGATAACAGTCTATACCCACGGAGAATTATTACCCGCGCACGGTTATCCAAAACTAAAAGAAAAATATCCCCATCTCTACGGTCATTATGGCACCGCCTGGCAAAATCAAACTAAGGAATTTACTAAATTTCCGGGGGCAATAGTTTTAACTACTAATTGTCTCATGCCCCCCCACGAAAACTATGAAAGTAAACTTTTTACCCTCGGACCTGTGGGTTATGCCCATATTAACCGCTTAGAAACAGTGGACGGTGCGATCGATTTTAGTCCCGTGATTGCTAAAGCGCAGTCATTGCCCGGATTTACTGAAATAAGCGAACCTCGGCAGGTAATGGTGGGATTTGCCCACAATACCGTTCTTAGTGTCGCTGATACGGTGGTTAATGCCCTTAAACAGGGTAAAATCCGTCACTTCTTCCTAGTTGGCGGCTGCGATGGCGCAAAACCTGATCGCAATTACTACACCGAATTTGTGGAACAAGTCCCCGAAGATTGCATCGTTTTAACCCTTGCCTGTGGAAAATTCCGCTTTTTTGACAAACAATTAGGTACAATCGAAGGATTACCCCGGCTAATGGACGTGGGACAATGTAACGATGCCTATAGTGCCATCAAAATCGCCCTAGGATTAGCCAACGCTTTTAACGTTAGCGTCAATGAGATTCCCCTCTCCCTAATTATCTCTTGGTACGAACAAAAAGCGATCGCTGTACTGCTCACCTTGCTGCATCTAGGTATTCAAAATATCCGTCTGGGACCAACTTTACCGGCATTTATCTCCCCTAACGTCCTGAAATTCCTCTCCGATACCTATCACCTGCAGCCGATTACCACCCCCGCAAAAGACTTAGCCGCTTGTCTAGGTTAAAACTTTCTGTAAAAATCCCACCCTCGGCCACAAATTGTGGCCTATGGGAAGGAGAGGTATATTATCCTCAAGGAGAATAATTTGTATGTCCGTAATCACTTTAAGCATTGATGGTAAAGATGTAGCGATCGAAGCGGGTTCGCGAGTTCTCGCAGCCGCTAGTCAGGTAGGAATAAAAATTCCCGCCCTCTGTCATCTGGACGGAGTTTCCGAAGTGGCTGCCTGTCGCTTATGTTTGGTAGAAATTGAAGGTATTAATAAATTATTACCTGCCTGTGTAACGGAAGTGGCGGAAGGAATGGTGATCCATACCGATACCCCAAAACTGAAAGAATATCGCCGCATGACAGTGGAATTATTATTCGCTGAAGGTAATCACGTTTGTGCGGTTTGTGTGGCTAATGGTAACTGTGAATTACAAGATTTAGCCATCGAAGTGGGTATGGATCATAGTCGTTTTCCCTACCGTTTTCCCAAGCGAGAAGTGGATATTTCCCATCATCTTTTTGGTATCGATCATAATCGTTGTGTTCTCTGTACCCGTTGTGTGCGAGTCTGTGATGAAATTGAAGGGGCGCACGTTTGGGATCTGGCTTATCGCGGCGAAAAAGATAAAATTATCGCGGGAATGGATCAGCCTTGGGGCAGCGTTTCTGCCTGTACTTCCTGCGGCAAATGTGTTGCCGCTTGTCCAACCGGGGCGATATTCCGCAAGGGTTCCGCCGTTTCCGAAAAAGAGGAAGATCGATCGAAGTTGGAATTTTTAGTTAACGCTAGGACTGAACACCAATGGACGCGTTAGCGAAAAATGGTAGATTCTCAAAACGCTCGTTGGGGACATCTAGGTATTTATGCTAAGTATCTGCGGGAGGAAATGGCTCTGTATGACGAGATTATGGGGATGAATGAAGATATTCGCTTGATTTCCGATTACTGCGGTATTTCTGCCCGGGAAACTCAACGAGCAAAGGACTACGCTTTCGGTAGCGGTGTCAGTCAGTATGAATTTTGGCCTAGTATTGATATGGCAAAGGCTTGGTTGAGGATGGTGCGAGGACAGGGAACGGCAATTGATCGTGTCTTTCTACAACACGAAATCTTAGAATCGGATTTAGTGATCAATCAGGGTATGAATCAGCCTTCTGCTCACGAAATCGCTCAAGCTCAATATGGTTGGTCTGTCCTACTGCGTCAAGGGAATCAATAATGTTATGAATGATACAAATCTCGAACAGATATTTCTGCAAGCCTTGGATCGCTGTCTATCCCTGCTGGATTATCAATCTCAACCAACCAATTTAGCTTGGTCCGCGATCGAACTTTTCGCCGAAGTTGGGCGATTTCCCCAGATGCTTCGTCAATTCTGTGATCAATACCGAGAGCGTGTGGCGGCAGCAGATCGGGCGATCGAGGATTACGCCAGTAGTGTGGATAATTGGACAGTCAAGGGGACTATTTTCGGGGCGCAGGATCAATGTAATATCTTGCATTTTTTTCTCAATGTCCACACGAAAAAATTTAAGTTTTTTAGAGGTGAAAATTGGACACCCCAGCTAATCTGTGAATTTTTGCAAGAATGGAAGGGGATCGATCTTTTTTCTTTAATTGCAGATAATCAGGAACTTGTCGAGACAGGCAAAAACCCGCCCCTCGGTAAACAGCCGCTTTTCTATTAGCTAGTAATCACTATTGCCCAAACCTAACAAACAAACAAGGAATTAAAATTATGTCTAAAATTCGCTTCGCTACTGTCTGGTTAGCCGGTTGTTCGGGATGCCATATGTCCTTCCTCGATTTGGACGAATGGCTGTTAGAATTAGCCGAAAAAGTTGACGTGGTGTATAGTCCCGTCGGCTGCGATCTGAAAACCTATCCAGAAAATGTCGATGTCTGTTTAGTGGAAGGAGCGATCGCTAATCAGGATAATTTAGAACTAATTCATCTAGTCCGTCAAAATACCAAAACCGTCGTTTCTTTTGGTGATTGCGCTGTAACTGCTAACGTTCCCGCTATGCGGAATATGTTGGGAACTGCCGATCCCGTGCTAAAAAGAGCTTATTTAGAGTTAGGAGATAACACACCTCAACTACCAGAAGAACCCGGTATCGTTCCCGAATTATTAGATCAAGTGCTGCCCGTCCATCAAGTCATTCCCATCGATATTTTTATGCCGGGTTGTCCCCCCGATGCGGACAGAATTCGCGAGACATTGATTCCCATTTTAAAAGGGGAATTACCCGTGATGGCAGGACGAGAAATGATTAAATTTGGTTAATTAAATCAGTTATCAGTTATCAGTTATCAGTTATCAGTTATCAGTTATCAGTTATCAGTTATCAGTTATCAGTTATCAGTTATCAGTTATCAGTTATCAGTTATCAGTTATCAGTATCAGTTATCAGTTATCAGTTATCAGTTATTAGGAGACAGCTTTTACATATTCTCCCCATTTGCTTCTCCCTTCTCCCCTCACTCCCCAATTCACAATTCATAATTCATAATTCATAATTCATAATTCATAATTCATAATTCATAATTCCCCAAATCAAGTTAAAATATCCGCTCCTAACATCCGTTGATATTTAGCTTCTAAAGCTTGTTTCAAATTGGGCAAAGTAATTAAATGGGGATCATCTAACATAATTTTTTCGGCGGCATCTCTTGCCAAAACTAACACCTCTTGATCCTCCACTAAACTAGCGAGGGCAAAATCTGGTAAACCCGATTGTCGTTGTCCTAAAACTTCTCCTGGACCGCGAAATCTCATATCCATTTCCGAGATAAAAAAGCCGTCTTGTGATTGTTCCAAAACCGTCAATCTTTGACAGGAATTAGCACTATTACTGCCACTTAAAAGTAAACAATAGGATTGATGGGAACCTCTGCCGACGCGCCCCCGTAATTGATGCAATTGTGAAAGGCCAAAACGTTCGGCATTTTCAATTAACATCACCGTGGCATTGGGAACATCCACCCCCACTTCGATAACCGTAGTTGAGACAATAATTTGCAGAATATTATCGCGAAAAGCTGTTAAGATTTCCTCCTTTTCGGCGGAACTCATGCGACCATGAAGTAAACCGATATTAAAATTGGGAAAAATCTTTTCTGATAAATTTTGATATTCTTCCACCGCAGCCCTCACATCTAATTTTTCCGATTCTTCAATCAAGGGAAAAATCACATAAGCTTGTCTGCCTTGGGCAATTTCACGGCGAATTAAATCATAGGCAGCCCTTCTTTGATTGCCATTTAAAGCGGTGGTTTGAATCGGTTGTCTGCCGGGGGGTAATTCGTCAATTTGACTCACATCTAAATCCCCATGCAGGGTTAAAGCTAAAGTACGGGGAATCGGTGTTGCTGTCATGGTTAAAACGTGGGGAGACTCTCCTTTGCTTAATAATCTTGCCCTTTGTTGTACCCCAAAGCGATGCTGTTCATCAATAACAACTAACCCCAATTTGCGGAAATTAACTGCATCTTGAATTAGGGCATGAGTTCCCACTAAAAGTGGTAATTCTCCTGTTTCTAATTGGGCGTGAATTTCTCGCCGTTTAGCGGTTTTTGTGGAGCCAGTTAATAATTCTACGGGTAAATGTAAGAGATTAAACCAGCTAACTAACTTACGATAATGTTGTTCTGCTAAAACTTCCGTGGGAGCCATTAATGCCGCTTGATAACCGGATTGTAGGGCTGCTAAAATGGCATAAACTCCGACAATTGTTTTGCCAGAACCCACATCCCCCTGCACAAGACGATTCATCGGGGTGCTAGAATCTAAATCCTCTAAAATTTCCTCAATAACTCGTTTTTGAGCATTGGTTAATTGAAAGGGAATTATCTGATTAAATTGATCAATTAGTTGACCCTTAGCACTAAAAATAGCACTTTTCTGTGTCTGACGATACTGTTGCCGCCGCCGCAGAAAACCCAATTGTAAAAAGAAGAATTCATCAAAAACTAATCGCCGTCGCGCTTGACTGAGAATCTCAGAATTATTGGGAAAATGAATGTTAGTAATTGCTGTTTTTAAATCGATTAATCCGTATTGTTTTCTGAGACCGAAAGGTAGGGGGTCTTTTATCGCCTCTACTGCCCCAAAAGCGGCGACTACAGCCTTTCTAATTAGGTCGGCGGGTACTCCATCGGTGAGGGGATAAACGGGCAGGATACGCCCGATTTTTAAGGACTCAATACTTGCCCCAGAACTGTCTAATAATTCAAATTCAGGATTTTCTAAAGTTAACCCATATTTTCCCGCTTTAACTAAACCACTAACCGCCACCACCGAACCGACAGGATAGAGTTTTTTTTGTCCTTCTTGCCAAGCTCGATTAGTATAGCGAGTTCCCGCATAAAAACGGTTTAATTTTATCTGTCCAGTGCGATCCTGTAAGAGCAATTCAAAGATAGCTAACTTGGTGTTTTTGGGGCTATTAAAACAATTACAGCGCTTGACATTCCCCACTAAAGTTACCGTTTCCCCCTCGGTTAAATTAGCGATATTGACTTGACGACTGTAATCCACATGATCCCGGGGATAATAATATAATAAATCTTCAACTTTATGGAGGTTTAATCTTTCTAAAAGACTGGCTTTTCTCTCTCCCACTTCCGCTAGATATTTCAAGGGTTGTTCGAGGGTGACTTGCCGTGGAGAATTAGCCTTTGCCGTGATGGGAGTGGTATTAATAATTTTTGCCGCAGCTGGTTCTTTTGGGGTAGGGGTTGCTTCTAAAGTTTGCCGTAATTGCTGCAAAAAATTGCGAGTTTCGGCGACTAATTGTTGTCTTTGTCTGGGATTAAATTGGGAATATTGGGCAAATTTTTGGGCTAATTCTCGCCAGCGATTTCTCTCACTGGTGGCGATTCCCACGGGAGGATTATCCCCGAAACTAAGACACAAAAACTCGCTAAAACGGTACTGATTTCCCTGAAGATCGGGATAACCTTTTTCCGCTTCTACAGATAAGGCTTTTTGTAATCTCACCCAGTCGGGTATTTCCCCTTTCATAATTGCCTCTTGACTCCAAATTTCCCAGTATTATGTTTCCCTAATACCTCTGTTTGATTATAACTGATTAATCATACCAACTACTGCGCCACGCCGCTTCCGCTTGAGCGATAGTATATTCTTTGCGAATACGATAATATTGTTTACCTAGACGATTTAATTGTTCCCAAAGGGAGCGAATTTGATTTCTTTCGACACTTAAGCGCGTATCGGCAAATTCCAGTTCAGCCATTCGTAGATGAATTGCCGTTACTTTAGTGACTTTGCCACTTGAAAAATCATGATCATCCCGATCATCTTCATCTTTTTCTTCCTCTAGTTCAGGGTTTTTAGCTTCCACTAGAATGTTTAACATATTATTTCCCCCACCTAGGGATTGTCCTTCTTCTCCCGCTTCAATTGCCATATCGAGAATTTGACTGGGTAGATGAGGGGGAAGAATATAGACTTTTTGTAGTTGCTGATTAATTTGTTTAGAGAGATGATTGAGAATCTCGATACAGTTTTTTTCCAGCACTCGACAACAATGGAGTAAAATATCGGGGTTATTAATCTCTCCAGTTGCGGCTAGATTTTCTGGTTTGTTTAGAAAAAGTTTTAAGAAATCTGGGGTATTTTTCGTCTCTGCTGGACTTTTAGAGAATCCTACCCCTGAAAATGTCCCTCGATCGAAGCTCTGCTCGCCCAATTGCTGTAAACTGGCTTTAGCCTCTTGTCCTAGAGCTTTGATCTCCTCTTGTAGTTTCTGACGATTGCTGTGGGAGAGAGCCAGAAATTCCCCCCCATAGTAACGGGTACAGATATAATACACTGCCCCGATCGCCTGTTTATAGAGAGATTCCCCGAGTAAATCAAGATAAATTCGGTATTTTTCTCGCATTCTTTCGGCTAAATTTGCCACTTCCGTTTCTATGTTCTTTAAATCTTGTTGTAGCTTGTTCAGTCTTCCAGTCATAGAAATTTCACCGAGAGAGAAGTTAGCGATCGGCGAATTCTATTATAGCGACTCACCGTCAGCTATAGCACCCTGACCAGGGGAAGATACTCGGACGAAAAGAAGGTAAACTGGAATTGTGCCGCGTTTATTGGCTTTAGGTTTAACGGTAGAACAAATTGCTCAAGTTTTGGACTTAACTTGAGAAAAAGTGCCAGAAATATCAGAAACCCATGAAGATAATCTAGCAGTAAGCTATGACACCGTTTCTGATCAAGATAAAGTGTAACCTAATTTGCTATCGACCAGCGACTCGCCAAAATAAAAACTTCCTACCTCACCTATGACTAGCACTCCTTCAGCTTCTTTAAGATTAAAAAAAACAAAAATTACTGACACAAATATCACTCTCTCCCATGGCAGTGGTGGCAGAGCAATGCGGGATTTAATTAACGAAATATTCGTTAATAACTTCGATAATAATCTACTGGCAACCCTTGAAGATCAAGCCCGATTTGAGATTAAAGATTTGGCTAAAATAGGCGATCGCTTGGCATTTACCACCGATTCCTATGTGGTTTCTCCCCTATTCTTTCCCGGGGGTGATATTGGCAGTTTAGCAGTCAATGGAACCGTTAATGATTTGGCTGTCGGTGGGGCAATTCCTCTCTATCTCAGTTGTAGTTTTATCCTCGAAGAAGGTTTATCTATCGACACCCTAAAAACCATCGTTACCAGCATGAAAATAGCCGCCGAAAAAGCAGAGGTAAAAATCGTCACCGGGGATACAAAAGTCGTTCCCAAGGGACAAGGGGATCAAATATTTATTAACACCTCTGGAGTGGGAGTAATTCCGGCCGGAATCAATTCCAGGGCCAATAATTTACAAGTTGGCGATCGCATTTTGATTAACGGTTTTCTGGGGGATCACGGTGCCGCCATTCTGATTGCCCGGGGCGAATTAGACCTACAATGCACAATCGAAAGCGATTGTCAAGCTCTGAATTCTTTAATTTCTGCAATTCTGGCCGTTTGCCCACAAGTTAAAGCGATGCGGGATGCCACTAGAGGCGGATTAGCCACAGTTTTAAACGAATTTGCTCAAAGTTCAGGGGTGGGAATACAGGTGCAGGAAACGGCGATCCCCATCCGGGAAGAAGTGCGAGGAATGTGCGAATTATTGGGCTTAGAACCGCTTTATCTGGCAAACGAGGGTAAATTAGTCCTTGTCGTCCCTCCGGAGGCAGAAAATCGGGTTTTAGCAGTGATGCGTTCCCATCCTGACGGTAAAAATGCCGCTTCTATCGGGGAAGTCGTCGCTTCCCCCCCCAATTTAGTTTACTTAAAAACCCCTTTCGGCACTAACAGAATTCTCGATATGTTAGTCGGTGAACAATTACCGAGAATATGTTAATTAGACAGGAGACAGTTTTAAAGGAAAAAGTGAAAACTAAAAAAACAGATAGTTGGGGTTTTAGTTGAAATTTCCCTGATAACTGATAACTGATAACTGATAACTGATAACTGATAACTGATAACTGATAACTGATAACTGATAACTGATAACTGATAACTGATAACTGATAACTGATAACTGATAACACTAGGAATCACCCAAAATATTATCGAACTTGCTTTAGAACATTCCCGAGGAATGAAAGTTAAGCGCGTGGTGTTAGAAATTGGTAAACTAACGGCAATTATGCCAGAATCGATCGCTTTCTGTTTTGATACCTGTTGTCAAGGTACTAATATAGAGGGGGCAATGTTAGAGATTCTGGAAATTTCCGGTTTAGGACAGTGCCAAGATTGCGGAAATGAGCTAGAACTAGAATATCCCTACGGAATCTGCGATCGATGTGGTAGTCGCAATATAATCATTTTACAGGGTCAAGAATTAAATCTCAAATCGTTGGAGACAGAATCCTTATGTGTGTAACCTGTGGTTGTTCTGATAACTCGGAAGTAACGGTAACTAATCCGCAAACGGGAACCCATGAACATATTTTAGCCGATGGTACTGTTATTAGTCATAGCCATCACGCTCACGATCATGCTCACGATCACGCTCACGATCACGATCATGAGCATCCCCATCATCCTGCGGAAATTCACGCTCAAATTCATGGTAATATTCTCCAAGTTGAGCAAAATCTGCTGGCAAAAAATAATCTATTAGCGGCAGAAAATCGCGGTTGGTTGAAGGGAAGAAAAACTGTTGCTCTTAATCTAGTTTCTTCCCCCGGTTCGGGAAAAACTACCCTCTTAACTCGCACAATTGCCGATTTAAAAACCGCTATTCCTATCAGTGTTATTGAGGGAGATCAAGCTACAGCTAATGATGCTCAAAAAATTAGTGAAACCGGTTGTCAGGTTATCCAAATTAACACTGGAACAGGTTGTCATTTAGAAGCATCAATGGTAGAGAGAGGATTAATCGAACTCGATCCACCCATGAACTCTTTAGTCATGATCGAAAATGTCGGTAATCTAGTTTGTCCTGCTTTATTTGATTTGGGAGAAAATGCCAAAGTCGTCATTCTTTCCGTCACCGAAGGAGAAGATAAACCGATTAAATATCCCTATATGTTCCACGCTTCTCAAGTCATGATCTTGACAAAAATAGACCTACTTACAGTTGGTTAAAATCGCTGGTTTAAGTTAAGTAGTAACACAACCAAAAAGTTCAGTCTAACCGCAAGAAAAATGACTCTAGCACTTGATGACAATATTTATAATCAACTGTTGACTAAATTTCAACCCAAGATTATTGAAAATGAGCAAGAATATCAACAAGTGCGTCATCTTCTCCTTTACCTACTTATCCATCGTGGGGACGAATAAAAATCTTGACTCCGTTAATAACCCCCTCGATCTGCTCGAATAGTGCATTTGAGTGGTACAATCACAATTAAAAGACATTCCACATCAAACCTTTACCTGAAACAGTCAAGATCATGAAGAAAGTTCATTTAATTATTCAATCAGTTTTGTTTTTCGCCGCACCTATTTGTGTTCAGGGTCTAGCCTTCGCTGATGCGCCCTACAGAATAGCTGATGCTCAAGGCACTTTAGATAAGCACTCTATCAACTCAGTTTCTAGCCACCCCAAGAGTCCCGTCGGTGATTCGCTCTTAATAGCGCAGTCCGAAACTCTTACGGGTGTATGGAACTGCAATGATGGCGGCGTTTACTTTATTCGCCAAATCGGTAATCAGGTGTGGTGGTATGGTCAGAGTAGTGACGGTGGGGCTACTTGGTCTAATGTATTTCAGGGGACGATCACAGGCTCTCGGATTACTGGCAGCTGGGCGGATGTGCCTAAAGGAAGCATCAGAGGCAATGGCTCGATGACTCTTTCAATTGAAGGGTCCAATCGTTTGAGAAAGATCGGAGCCGGGGGGAGTGGTTTCGGTGGTAGTTTGTGGAGTCGCTAGGAGTTAAGGGGTCGGCTCTCTTGTTCTTTGTGTGATAAGTTTAACTTATATAGGAGCGATCAATCTTTGTGTCCTTTGTGTCTTTGTGGTTTGTTCCACTCGCTCACCGGCATGAATGTATCTCATGAATACATTTTACCCACCAAACCCAAGAGAGCCAAGAGTCTTGTAAAAATAACCTGAGCAACTTTCTGAAAGAAGTGACCTCGACACGGATATTCAAGATATTTTTCTAAGCAGCTTATTTGCATAATACTGCTAAGGGTGTGCAGGTACATGATGCGAAGCTACTAGCAGCCGTGTGCATTCATGACCCTACACCTATGGGAACCTTTAATGTTGACGATTTTATTCGAGTTAGGTGCTAACAATAAGGGTGACTTTTAGGCAAAAACGCGAGCATCCCGAGGACGAACATAAACTTGCTCCCCGACCTTGAGATGCAGTTGAGCCAGTTGTTCTCGATTCAGATGGGCAATCAGGAGAGAGCGATCCGGTAGAATTAATTCCACATCGATGGCCCAACCCAGATGGATAATGCGCTCAACTTTTGCCTCAATGCTAGACCCATTGGGAGAAGAGAGAATTTCTAGGTCGTGGGGACGAATAAAAATCTTGACTCCGTTAGTACCCCCCCCAAGCTGTCCGAATAGTGCAGCCGAGGTCGGTGGTAAAACATTCACCCGGCCGATAAAACTCATCACAAAAGCAGAGGCAGGATGATCGTACACCTGATCGGGAGTCCCCACCTGTTCGATTTTACCCTCATTGAAAATTACGATCTCGTCGGCCACTTCCATGGCTTCCTCCTGGTCGTGGGTGACAAAAACACTGGTGACATGGACTTCCTCGTGTAATTGACGCAACCAAACCCGTAGCTCTTTTCTAACTTTGGCATCCAGGGCCCCAAAAGGCTCATCTAATAATAATACTTCCGGTTCCACCGCTAAAGCCCGGGCCAGGGCAACCCGTTGACGTTGACCTCCGGATAGTTGGGCCGGATAGCGATCGCCTAATCCCTGCAATTGAATTAAACTCAAGAGACTGTCCACTCGTTTTTGAATGTAGTCCGGGGCAGCTTTGCGAATATTTAAACCGAAAGCGATATTCTGACGCACCGTCAGGTGTTTAAAAAGCGCATAATGCTGAAAAACAAAGCCAATATTCCTTTTTCTGACATTTAAATTGGTTGTGTCTTTGCCGTTGATGATAATTTTGCCTGTGTCGGGGGGTTCTAATCCTGCGATCGCTCTTAGGAGAGTGGTTTTTCCTGAACCAGACGGCCCCAGCAGTGCCACCAGACGATTCGATTTGATCTCTAGGTTGATGTTGTCTAAAGCGGTAAAGGTGCCGAATTTCTTCGATACTTGCTCGATGATGATACTCACGGTGGCTAATCCTCTGGCAAAAAATGTATAGGGTTTGACCGTATTTTAACTATGATTCAATCTCACTCGTATTAAAATACAATTACATTTTACAAGATAGCAAGAAAATTAAGTTTCGATTCGAGAGATTACTGGTTATAAACAGAGACTAAAAAGACTAAACAGCGATAAAAGCTTACTATTACTCTTTTTCGCTCTTTTAAAGGCTTAATTAACTAATTTTGTCCCTTAACCACCAGAAACGCACTGGAGAAGAGAGACGACTGAGGCAAAAATGGACTATTCTTTATTGGCAATATTTAGCTTTTTTATCGGAATTATCGTGGGATTAACGGGAATTGGCGGTTCATCCTTGATTACACCCCTATTGATCTTTGTATTTCAGGTTCCCGCTACCACCGCAGTGGGTTCCGATGTGGTAGCGGCCGGGTTGATGAAAGTGGTCGGCACCGTTCGTCACTGGCAACAGCAAACGATCGAGTTAGAGGTGGTAAAATGGCTAGTAATTGGCAGTGTACCCGGTTCTCTGTTAGGATTAGTCGGTTTTCGCTATTTTCAGCAGAATAGCTCCCTCAATCTCGATCAATGGTTGCCTCATATCATCGGTCTTGTCTTGATGATCGTGACTGTCCTAGCGGCCCTAGAACTACTAATCTCCTTATTTTTTCCCGATTTGTCCCCTTGGTCTTGGCCAAAATTAGATTTAACCACTCGCTCTGGTCAGATAAAAACAACGGTATTAGGGGCAGTTTTAGGTTATCTGGTCGGTTTAACCAGTATTTCCAGTGGTTCCTTATTTGCATTGGTCTTGATGACCTTTTTTCACCTTGATTCTCGCAAATTAGTCGGTACAGATCTATCGCAAGCTTCCATCCTCTTAACCTGTACTTCCATCGGTCATCTGGGATTAGGAACAGTAGACTGGAATCTGGTACTTCCCATCTGGTTAGGTGGGATACCGGGGGTAGTACTGGGAGCAAGATTATCGGAATATTTCCCCAAAAATGCCCTAAAAATACTGCTTTATACTATTCTAGTCACGGTCAGTTGGCGCTTACTCCAACCCACCTAATCCCCAGAGTTTACTCGAAGGTCATCGGAAATTTTGGGTCTGAAACCCCGCCGTTCTAGGTTGGCTTTACGTTAGAATTAAAAGGCCAGTCTCGAAAACCAAGTGGACGGCGCAGCACCTTGAAAACTCGGCTT